>Ga0233377_1000163_pt1 | contig 39044 bp, 30 predicted proteins | sample ElkDunMinimDraft_6_FD_191540 | JGI IMG/M metagenome (GOLD analysis project Ga0233377, IMG submission 191540) | Fecal eukaryotic communites from dung pellets of Tule Elk in California, USA - Elk Dung E36 | ecosystem: Host-associated > Mammals > Digestive system > Large intestine > Fecal | place...
TCCACCTGGGCCGTGCCGCCGATGTGGAAGGTCCGCATCGTCAGCTGGGTGCCCGGTTCGCCGATCGACTGGGCGGCGATGACGCCGACCGCTTCGCCGATGTTGACGTTGGTGCCGCGCGCCAGGTCACGCCCATAGCAGTAGGCGCAGATGCCGGCATCGGCTTCGCAGGTCAGGGCCGAACGGACCTTGATGGACTGCACGCCGGCCGCGTCGATGACCTCGACCTCTTCTTCCTGCAGATAGGTGTCCGCCGGGAACAGGATCTTTTCGCCGCCCGGCTCGCGGATGTCCTCGGCCGCATAACGGCCCAGGACGCGCTGGCCCAGCGAGACCAGAACGTCGCCGCCTTCGACCACGGCGCGCAGGGTGATGCCCCGCGTCGAGCCGCAATCGTCCTCGGTGACGATCGAGTCCTGCGCCACGTCGACCAGACGACGCGTCAGATAGCCGGAGTTGGCCGTCTTCAGCGCGGTGTCGGCCAGACCCTTGCGGGCGCCGTGGGTGGAGTTGAAGTATTCAAGGACGGTCAGGCCTTCCTTGAAGTTCGAGATGATGGGCGTTTCGATGATCTCGCCCGAGGGCTTGGCCATCAGACCGCGCATGCCGCCCAGTTGCTTCATCTGGGCCTGCGAGCCGCGGGCGCCGGAGTTGGCCATCATGAACACCGAGTTGATGTCGGGGTTCTCGCCCTTGATCAGGACGCGGGGCTGGGCGATTTCGCCCATCATGGCGTCGGCGATCTTGTCCGTGGCCTTGGCCCAGGCATCGACGACCTTGTTGTACTTCTCGCCCTTGGTGATCAGGCCGTCGGCGTACTGTTGCTCGTACTCTTCGACCTGGGTGCGGGTTTCCTCGACCAGGGTGGCCTTGGCGGCCGGGATGACGATGTCGTCCTTGCCGAAGGAGATGCCCGCCTTGGCGGCTTCGCGGAAGCCCAGTTGCATCATCTGGTCGGCGAAGATGACCGTCGCCTTCTGACCGCAGTGGCGATAGACCTGATCGATCAGGTTGCCGATCTCCTTCTTGGTCAGGTTCTTCTCGAGCAGGCGGTAGCCGATGTTGGCGTTGTGCGGCAGCAGGGCGCCCAGCTTCATCCGGCCCGGCGTCGTGTCGATCACCTTGGTGACGACTTCGCCTTCCGCGTTCATCTCGGTCCAGCGCGCCTTGATCTTGGTGTGCAGCGTCACGACCTTGGCGTCGAGCGCGGCGTCGATCTCGCCCATGTTGGCGAACAGCTTGCCCTCGCCCGGTTCGCCATCCTTGACCAGCGACAGGTAGTACAGGCCGAGGACGATGTCCTGCGACGGCACGATGATCGGCTTGCCGTTGGCGGGCGACAGGATGTTGTTCGTCGACATCATCAGGACGCGCGCTTCAAGTTGCGCTTCCAGCGACAGCGGCACGTGAACAGCCATCTGGTCGCCGTCGAAGTCGGCGTTGAAGGCGGTGCAGACCAGCGGGTGCAGGCGGATGGCCTTGCCCTCGATCAGCTTGGGTTCGAACGCCTGGATGCCCAGACGGTGCAGCGTCGGCGCGCGGTTCAGCAGGACCGGGTGCTCGCGGATGACCTCGTCCAGGATATCCCAGACGGCGGGCTGCTCGCGCTCGACCATGCGCTTGGACTGTTTGACGGTGCCCGACAGGCCCTTGGCGTCCAGACGCGCATAGATGAACGGCTTGAACAGCTCCAGCGCCATCTTCTTGGGCAGGCCGCACTCGTGCAGCTTCAGCTCGGGGCCCACGGTGATGACCGAACGGCCCGAATAGTCGACGCGCTTGCCCAGAAGGTTCTGACGGAAGCGGCCCTGCTTGCCCTTCAGCATGTCGGCCAGCGACTTCAGCGGACGCTTGTTGGCGCCCGTAATCACGCGACCACGACGGCCGTTGTCGAACAGGGCGTCGACCGACTCCTGCAGCATCCGCTTTTCGTTGCGGATGATGATGTCCGGCGCGCGCAGTTCAATCAGGCGCTTCAGGCGGTTGTTGCGGTTGATGACCCGGCGATACAGGTCGTTCAGGTCCGACGTGGCGAAACGGCCGCCGTCCAGCGGCACCAGCGGGCGCAGCTCGGGCGGGATGACCGGCACGACGGTCATGATCATCCACTCGGGCTTGTTGCCCGATTCCAGGAAGGCCTCGATCAGCTTCAGGCGCTTGGACGCCTTCTTGGCCTTGATCTCGGACGGGCTGTCAGCCAGTTCGCCGCGGTGACGCTCGGCCTCGGCATGCAGGTCGATGCCGATCAGCAGGTTGCGCACGGCCTCGGCGCCGATCTCGGCGGTGAAGCCGTCATCGCCGTATTCGTCCTGGTAGCGGTAGAATTCGTCTTCCGTCAGAAGCTGGTTCTGCGTCAGCGGGGTCAGGCCCGGCTCGGTGACGATGTAGTTCTCGAAGTACAGAACGCGCTCGACGTCCTTCAGCGCCATGTCCAGCATCAGCGAGATGCGCGACGGCAGCGACTTCAGGAACCAGATGTGGGCGACCGGGGCGGCCAGTTCGATGTGGCCCATGCGCTCGCGGCGAACGCGGGCCAGGGTGACCTCAACGCCGCACTTCTCGCAGATGATGCCCTTGTACTTCATGCGCTTGTACTTGCCGCACAGGCATTCGTAGTCCTTGGTCGGGCCAAAGATACGGGCGCAGAACAGGCCGTCACGCTCGGGCTTGAACGTGCGGTAGTTGATGGTTTCCGGCTTCTTGATCTCGCCGAACGACCACGACCGGATCTTCTCCGGCGAGGCCAGGGCGATCTTGATCTGGTCGAAGGTCGGGGTGACCGGGACCGGGTTGAAGATGTTCAGGACTTCCTGGTTCATCTTGATTCCTTCTGCGGGGCTTCCCGCGAAAATTCAGACAGTGGAGAGAGCGAAAGACCGTCCCTCCCCGCTCGCGCAGGGAGGGATCATCCGGTCGGTCAGCTGTTCTCCAGCTCCACGTTCAGACCCAGCGAGCGCATTTCCTTGACGAGCACGTTGAAGCTCTCGGGGATGCCCGCTTCGAAGCTGTCGTCGCCGCGGACGATGGCCTCGTAGACCTTGGTGCGTCCGGCCACGTCGTCGGACTTCACCGTCAGCATCTCTTGCAGGGTGTAGGCGGCGCCATAGGCTTCCAGAGCCCAGACCTCCATCTCCCCGAAGCGCTGACCGCCGAACTGCGCCTTGCCGCCCAGCGGTTGCTGGGTGACCAGCGAGTACGGACCGATGGAGCGGGCGTGGATCTTGTCGTCGACCAGGTGGTGCAGCTTCAGCATGTAGATGTAGCCGACCGTGACCGGACGCTTGAACTGCTCGCCGGTCTGACCGTCATAGACGATGGACTGACCTGAGCGATCCAGACCCGCCTTCTCCAGCAGGTTCTCGATGTCGTCGATGTGGGCGCCGTCGAAGACCGGGGTCGCGAAGGGCACGCCCTTGGACAGGTTCCGGGCCAGCTCGACCAGGTCCTCTTCCGCCTGGGGCAGAGGGGTGTCCTTGCCGTAGATGCTGGTCAGATGGTCGATCAGCGCCTGCTTCTGGCCGCCCTGTTGCCAGGCTTCCAGCAGACCCTGGATCTGCTTGCCCAGACCAGCAGCCGCCCAACCCAGGTGGGTTTCGAAGATCTGGCCGATGTTCATGCGCGACGGCACGCCCAGCGGGTTCAGAACCAGGTCGACCGACGTGCCGTCGGCCAGGTGAGGCATGTCCTCGATCGGCAGGATCTTGGAGATGACGCCCTTGTTGCCGTGACGGCCAGCCATCTTGTCGCCGGGCTGAAGCTTGCGCTTCACGGCCACGAAGACCTTGACCATCTTCATCACGCCAGGCGGCAGCTCGTCGCCGCGCTGCAGCTTCTCGACCTTGTCTTCGAAGCGGCGGTCCAACGCCTTGCGGGCGTCTTCGAACTGCTTCTTCATGGCCTCGAGCTCGCCCATGGCCTTCTCGTCGTCCAGGGCGATCTGCCACCACAGGCCGCGCGACAGCTCGCCCAGCTTGGCTTCGGTGACTTCACCGCGACCCAGGCCCTTCGGACCCGAGACGGCGTTCTTGCCCAGCAGCAGAGGCTTCAGGCGGCCATAGACGTTGCGCTCCAGGATCTTGAGCTCATCGTCACGGTCCTTGCCCAGGCGTTCGATTTCCGAACGCTCGATGGCGATGGCCCGCTCGTCCTTGTCGACGCCGTGACGGTTGAAGACGCGCACGTCCACGACCGTGCCGGCCACGCCGGGCGGCAGGCGCAGGGAGGTGTCACGCACGTCCGAAGCCTTCTCGCCGAAGATGGCGCGCAGCAGCTTCTCTTCCGGCGTCATCGGGCTTTCGCCCTTCGGCGTGACCTTGCCGCACAGGATGTCGCCCGGTTGCACTTCGGCGCCGATGGCCACGATGCCCGCTTCGTCGAGGTTGCGCAGGGCTTCCTCGCCGACGTTGGGGATGTCGCGGGTGATTTCTTCCGGCCCAAGCTTCGTATCGCGGGCCATCACCTCGAACTCGTCGATGTGGATCGAGGTGAAGATGTCGTCGCGCACGATGCGCTCGGAGATCAGGATGGAGTCCTCGAAGTTGTAGCCGTTCCACGGCATGAAGGCGACCAGGGCGTTGCGGCCCAGGGCCAGTTCGCCCAGGTCCGTCGACGGGCCGTCAGCGATGACATCGCCGACCTTCACTTCATCGCCCACGCGCACGATCGGGCGCTGGTTGATGCAGGTCGACTGGTTCGAACGCTGGAACTTCGACAGGCGGTAGATGTCGACGCCCGAACGACCGGCGTCCAGCTCATTGGTGGCGCGCACCACGATGCGGGTGCCGTCGATCTGTTCGACGACGCCGTCACGCTTGGCGACCACGACCGCGCCGGAGTCCACGGCCACGACCGCTTCCATGCCCGTGCCGACCAGCGGCGCGTCCGACTGCACCAGAGGCACGGCCTGACGCTGCATGTTGGCGCCCATCAGTGCGCGGTTGGCGTCATCGTTTTCCAGGAAGGGGATCAGGGCGGCGGCGACCGAAACGACCTGTTTCGGCGACACGTCCATCATGTCCACGTCGGCGCGGATCAGCAGTTGCGAGTCGCCATTGATCCGCCCGGGGACCAGCTCCTCGACGATCATGCCGTCCTTCAGCTCAATGTTGGCCTGGGCGATCGTGTATTTCGCCTCTTCCATGGCCGAGATGTAGACCACCTCGTCCTGGGCCTGACCGTCCTTCACGCGACGGTAGGGGCTTTCGATGAAGCCGTATTTGTTGACGCGCGCGTGGGTGGCCAGCGAGTTGATCAGACCGATGTTCGGGCCTTCCGGCGTTTCGATCGGGCAGATCCGGCCGTAGTGGGTCGGGTGAACGTCGCGGACTTCGAAGCCGGCGCGCTCACGCGTCAGACCGCCCGGGCCAAGCGCCGAAAGGCGACGCTTGTGGGTGATTTCCGACAGCGGGTTCGTCTGGTCCATGAACTGCGACAGCTGCGAGGAGCCGAAGAACTCACGCACCGAAGCCGCGGCCGGCTTGGCGTTGATCAGGTCGTGCGGCATGACCGTGTCGATATCGACCGAGGACATGCGCTCCTTGATAGCGCGCTCCATCCGCAGCAGGCCGACGCGGTACTGGTTCTCCAGCAGCTCGCCGACCGAACGCACGCGACGGTTGCCCAGGTTGTCGATGTCGTCGATCTCGCCGCGGCCGTCCTTCAGGCCGACCAGGATCTGCAGCACCTTCAGCACGTCGTCCTTTTGCAGGACGCGGATTTCGTCGGAAACCTCGGGGGTTTCCAGACGCATGTTCATCTTGACCCGGCCCACGGCCGACAGGTCGTAGCGCTCCGAGTCGAAGAACAGGGAGTTGAACATGGCCTCGGCGGCTTCCGGGGTCGGCGGCTCGCCCGGACGCATGACGCGGTAGACGTCGAACAGCGCGTCCTCGCGGCCCGTGTTCTTGTCGATGCGCAGGGTGTTGCGCATGTAGGCGCCGACCGTGACGTGGTCGATGTCCAGCACGTCGATGGTGGTGAAGCCGTGGCTCTCCAGCAGTTCGATGGTCGGCGCGTCCAGCTCGTCGCCAGCCTCGGCGTAGATCTCGCCGGTTTCATAGTTGACGGCGTCGGCGGCCAGATACTTGGTCAGCAGGGCGTCGGCGGCCAGCGACAGCGACGAGGTCGTCTCACCCAGCTTCTTGGCCTGACGGGCGCTGATCTTGGTCCCGGCGGCGGCGATCACTTCACCGGTGTCGGCGTCGACCAGGTCGAACTCCGGCTTCACACCACGCCAGCGGTCGGCCTTGTAGGGCGTGACCCAGCCTTCGCCGCGCTTCTCGTAAGGCACGGTCTCGTAGAAGGTCTTGAGGATCTCCTCGCCGTCCATGCCGAGGGCCATCAGGAAGGTCGAGGCCGGCAGCTTACGACGACGGTCGATACGGGTGTAAACCACGTCCTTGGCGTCGAACTCGAAGTCCAGCCACGAACCGCGGTACGGGATCACGCGGGCGGCGAACAGCAGCTTGCCCGAGCTGTGCGTCTTGCCCTTGTCGTGGTCGAAGAAGACGCCCGGCGAACGGTGCATCTGCGAGACGATGACCCGCTCCGTGCCGTTGACGACGAAGGTGCCCTTGTCGGTCATGAGCGGGATGTCGCCCATGTAGACGTCCTGCTCCTTGATGTCCTTGACCGAGCGCGCGCCGGTCTCTTCATCCGCCTCGAACACGATCAGGCGCAGCTTGACCTTCAGCGGCGCGGCATAGGTCATGTCGCGCTGGATGCATTCCTCGACGTCGTACTTCGGCTCTTCGAACTCGTAGGAGACGTATTCCAGGATGGCGCGTTCGTTGAAGTCCTTGATCGGGAAGACCGACTTGAACACCGCCTCGATGCCTTGATCCTTGCGCGGTCCGCTGCGCACTTCGCGCTGCAGGAACTGCTCATAGGATGCGCGCTGGACCTCGATCAGGTTCGGCATCTGGATCGCTTCCGGGATACGCCCGAAGGAGTGGCGGATGCGCTTCTTGCCGGTGAACGAGGTGGCGGTGGCGAACTGACCGGGGGCGGTGAGTTCAGCTTTGGACTTGGCCATTCTGTCTTCCCAATACGCGAGCCGGGCAGCCCGCGATCAAATGCAGCAGCCACGGCCTCGCCCCCACCTTGATTCGGAGGGGCGACCCGTGACCATCGATTTCGGCGTCCACCCTCGGGCCTTGCGGCGCCAGGACACCTGAATTGTAGGGCTCCCTTGGGAAGGAGCGCGTCTTCGCTCGGTCGGAGGGCGACGGACCGGGCCTCGACGCTTTCGCGCGCGGACTCATGGAGTTCTGCGGAACGCGGACATATACGCGCTTCTCCGGCGAAATAAAGGCTGTCCACAAGATTTTCCTGATCGGCGTCGTTGCGGACTTGCGATCCGCCCCATTGCATTGCCGCCAAGGTGAAAATAGCGTCGCGCCATGACCTTGATGAAGCCCGCCCTCGCCGCCGCCCTCCTCCTCGGCCTCGCCGCCTGCGCCTCGCCCGGCCCCTTCGCGGGTCTGGACCTGTCGGAGCCCGGCACGCAGGAGAAATGGGACGCCGCCAATCAGGCCTATCTGACCTGGAACGCGGGTCAGCGCGGCTGGACCACCACCGAATCGGGTCTGCAATACCGCCGCGTCGGCGCCGCCCATCCCGAGGGCCGCCAGCCCGCCTCGACCGACACGGTCAAGGTCCACTATCGCGGGACATTCGTGGACGGACGCGAGTTCGACAGCTCCTATTCCCGTAACGAACCGACCGAGTTTCCTCTGAACCGCGTCATCAAGGGCTGGACCGAAGGCGTGGGCCTGATGCGTGAAGGCGAGACGTTCGAATTCGTCATCCCGTCGGACCTGGCCTACGGCGACCGCTGGGTCGGCGGCGGCGATCTGCCGCCCCGCTCGACCCTGCGCTTCACCGTCGAACTGCTGGAAGTGAAGCCGGCAGCCTGAAACGCCCACATGACAGGATTTTAATGTGCAGACCGGCGCATCGGGTTGACCCGCCGCGCCCTGCGTCGTGATCTCCCCGCCTTCGTCTGTCGGAAGAGCGCCTCATGACCCGTCCCGCCCGCCTGTTGCTGTCCGCCTGCGCCGCCGCCCTGCTGATGGGTCCGCTGGCGGCCCACGCCCAGACGCCTGCAACCGCTCCGCCCGCGCTGGACCGGGTTCTGGCCCCCATCCCCGCGCCCCGCGACGCTCCCTACCCAGGCGTCGTCACCCTGGACGTGGACGCCACCGACATCGACCGCCGCATCGTCTCGATCCGCCAGACAATTCCCGTCGAGGGCCCCGGCCCGCTGATCCTGCTGTATCCTCAATGGCTGCCCGGCAACCACAGTCCGGCCGGGCCGGTCGACGATCTCGCTGACCTGCACGTCACCGCCAATGGTCAGGAACTGCGCTGGGTCCGCAATACGCTGAACACCAACGCCTTCGAGGTCGAAGTGCCCAGCGGCGTCTCCTCGGTCGAGGTCGCCTTCAAATGGCTGACCCCCATCGACGGCTCGCAAGGTCGGGTCGTCATCACCGACGAAATGGTCAACATCCAGTGGGAGAAGGCGCTGCTGTATCCCGCAGGCTATTATTCACGCCAGATCACCTTCCGTCCCACCCTGCGCCTGCCCGAGGGCTGGCGTTACGGTGTGGCGCTGGACACGGAATCCTTCACCGGCGGCGTGGCGACCTTCGCCCCCATCACCCTAGATCACCTGGCCGACAGCCCCGTCTTCGCCGGTCAGCACTTCCGCCAGATCGATCTCGATCCGGGCGGCCGTTCGCCCGTCCGGCTCAATGTCATCGCCGACGACGAGGCCATGCTGGCCGCCACAGACGAACACATCGCGCTCCACCGCAATCTGGTGCAGCAGGCCGACCGCCTGTTCGGGGCCCGGCACTATAACCACTACGACTTCCTGCTGGCCGTGACCGACAAGCTGGGCGGCATCGGTCTGGAGCATCAGCGCTCGTCCGAGAACAGCGTGGATACCCGCTATTTCACCGCCCCGACCTCGACCCTGGCCGACCGTGACCTGCTGGGTCACGAATACACCCACAGCTGGAACGGCAAATGGCGCCGCCCCGCCGATCAGGCCACGCCCAATCTGAACTCGCCGCTGCAGAACTCCCTGCTCTGGGTCTACGAAGGCCAGACCCAGTACTGGGGTCTGGTGCTGACCGCCCGTGCTGGCTTGATGAGCAAACAACAGGCCATCGACGTCCTGGCCAACACCGCCGCCAGCTTCGCCGACATTCCCGGCCGCCAGTGGCGCGCCATGCAGGACACCACCAACGACCCGATCATCGCCGGTCGCCGTCCCCAGCCCTGGTCCAGCTTCCAGCGCAGCGAGGATTATTACCGCGAAGGCGCCCTGATCTGGCTGGACGCCGACACCCTGATCCGCGAGCAATCGCGCGACCGCCGCTCGCTGGACGACTTCGCCAAAGGCTTCTTCGGCGTCGAGGACGGGAACTGGGATCCGTCGCCCTACACCTTCTCCGACGTGACCTCGACGCTGAACGCCGTGCAGGCCAACGACTGGACCGACTTTCTGCGCACCCGGCTGGACGCCGTCGGGCCGCAGGCGACCGGCCCTCTGGGCGGCATCGAACGCGGCGGCTACCGTCTGGTCTTCCGCGAGACGCCGAACGACTACACCCGGGCGCTGAACGCCGAACTGGGCCGCAACGACTTCCAGTATTCGCTCGGCCTGATGACCAACGGCGCCAACCGCATCACCCAGGTGCGCTGGGGATCGCCGGCCTTCCAGGCGGGCCTGACCTCGGGCTGGGACATCGTCGCCGTCAACGACCGCGCCGCCAGCCCCGCCGTGATCGCCGAGGGCATCACCGCAGCCAAGGGCGAAGGCGCGCCGGTGGTGATGATGCTGCGTCGCGGCGACCGCTTCCGCACCGTGTCGTTCGACTACCACGACGGCCTACGCTACCCGCACCTGGAGCGGATCGCGGGCACGCCCGACCGGCTGGGTGACATTCTGGCTCCAAGAAACCGATAGGACGAGGACACCCGATGTTGAAACCCGCCCTCCTCGCCCTGTTGCTGACCACCGCAGCGGCGCCCGTCATGGCCCAAAGCCAGGCCTCCAGTCAGGCCCAGGCTCCCCTGCCCGTCCCGACTAGCCTGCCGCACGCCTTGCCGCCCATCCCCGCGCCGCAGGACCGCGACTATCCCGGCGTCATCGACCTGCGGGTCGATCTGACCGATCTGGACCACAAGGTCATCCGCGTGCGCCAGATCGTGCCGGTCAGCGCCGGTCATCTGGTGCTGCAGTACCCGAAATTCATTCCCGGCAACCACGCCGACACCGGCCCGATCCAGCTGGTCTCGGGCCTGACGGTCACCGGTTCGGGCGAGAGGATCGAATGGGTGCGCGACACTGTCGACCCCTACGCCTTCCACCTCGACATCCCTGACGGCGTTTCCAGCATCGAGGTCGCCTTCGAATGGCTGACCCAGCCCGACAACGCCGTCTGGCGCGTGGTCATGACGCCCGAGATGGTCAATCTGCAGTGGGAGAAGGCGCTGCTTTATCCCGCCGGCTACAACCACAGCCGCATCATGTTCGCCCCTTCGGTCATCTTGCCGACCGGCTGGAACTTCGGCGTCGCCCTGACCGAGGCCGGCCGCGATGGCGACGTGGCCGGGTTCGAGCCGATCAGCCTCGAACATCTGGGCGACAGCCCCATGTTCGCGGGCCTGCACTACCGCCGCATCGACATCGACCCGGGCGGCCGCTCACCCGTCAATCTGCACCTGGTGGGCGACACCGCCGCCTCGGTGAACATCACGCCCGAGTGGATCGCCCGATACGAAGCCATGGTCGATCAGGCCGACCGCCTGTTCGGTTCGCGGCAGTATGACCGTTATGAATTCCTGCTGGCCCTGACATCCAAAATGGGCGGGATCGGGCTGGAGCACCACCGCTCATCCGAAAACACGGCCGCACCCAACTACTTCACCAGCGCCAATCCCGCCTACAGCACACGCGGCCTGCTGCCGCATGAGTATGTGCACAGCTGGAACGGCAAGTTCCGTCGCCCCTCCGACGAATACGTCGCCAACTTCAACGTCCCGACCCAGAACACCCTCATGTGGGTCTATGAGGGTCAGACCGAATACTGGGGCGACGTCCTGACGCCGCGCTCGGGCCTGGGCACGTTTGAAGAGGCCGTCATCAACCTGGCCGAGGTCGCGGGCTTCTACGACCAGCAGCCGGGCCGCCAGTGGCGCGCGCTTCAGGACACCACCAACCACAATCTGCTGGGCTATCGCACGACCAATCCCTGGTCGTCATGGATGCGCGGCACCGGCGACTACTACCGCGAGGCCCTGCTGATCTGGCTGGACGCCGACACCCTGATCCGCGAGCAGACCAACGAACGCAAATCCCTGGACGACTTCGCCCGCGCCTTCTTCGGCGCTGAGGACGGAGTCTGGGAGGCCCGTCCCTACACCTTCGACGATGTGGTCCAGACCCTGAACGCCGTGCATCCGCATGACTGGGCCGGCTTCCTGCGCACGCGGCTGGACGCCGTCGGCCCTGACGCTCATGCGCCGCTGGACGGCATAGAGCGGGCGGGCTGGCGGCTGACCTGGGTCGATCAGCTGACCCCCGTGGAGAAGCAGATGATGTCGGGCTGGGGCGGCGACTTCCAGTATTCCCTGGGCTTCACCCTGGGATCAGGAAACCGCATCACCGGCGTGCGTTGGAATTCTCTGGCCTATCAGCACAATCTCGGCGCAGGCTGGGAGCTGATCGCCGTCGGCGACCGCACCGCCTCGCCTGAGACGCTCCGCAACGCCGTCACGGCGGCCAAGGGGGGCAGCGATCCCATCGTCGTGGTGGTCAAGCGCGGCGAGGAGTTCCGCACCCTGTCCTTCGATTATCACGACGGCCTGCGCTATCCGCGCCTGGTCCGCATCGAAGGAACCCGCGACCGCCTGGCCGACATCTTCGCACCGCGTCGGAGATAGGGTCTCAACTCTTCCGCCCGATGCGCTTGACCTCCCAGTCCAGCTGCACCCCGGTCTTCTTCAGAACATCCGCCCGCACCGCCTCGCCCAGACCCTCCAGGTCCGCCGCCGTGGCCTCGCCCGGATTGATCAGGAAGTTGGAATGAAGCTCGCTGAACTTGGCCCCGCCGCCGGTTTCGGCATGCAGCTTGCCGCGCCAGCCGGCGTCATCGACCAGCTTCCACGACGAATGCCCCTCGGGGTTCTTGAAGGTAGAGCCGCCGGTCTTCTCGCGGATCGGCTGGGTCTGTTCGCGACGGCTGGTGATTTCGCTGATCCGGGCGGCGACCGCTTCGGGCGCGTCTGGCGTCCCGCGATAGACCGCCTCGATCCAGATGATCTCACCCTCGGGAACCTCGGAATGGCGGTAGGTGTAGCCGAAGTCGGCCAGCGCCAGCTCGACCCGCTCGCCCTTGCGGTTCAGCCCCCAGGCCGAGACCAGAACGTCCTTCGTCTCCGAGCCGTAACAGCCCGCATTCATCGTCAGCGCGCCGCCGATGGTGCCGGGGATGCCCGCATAGAATTCCAGCCCGGCCAGGCCCGCTTTCGCCGACGCCTTGGCGACCATGGCGTCCAGCGCGCCCGCCCCGGCGGTGATCGTGTCACCCTCTGTCGCGATCCCGGCGAAGGCCCGCCCCGCCAGACGGATCACCACGCCCTCGACCCCACCGTCGCGCACGATCAGATTGGAGCCGACCCCGATCACCGTCACCGGCACGGCGGCGTCCAGCCCCTTGAGGAAGTCGGCGAGGTCTTCGGCGTCCGCCGGAATGAACAGCACATCCGCCGCCCCGCCCACCCTCAGCCAGGTGAAGGGCGCCAGAGGTTCGTCACGCAGCAGCTTGCCGCGCACGGTGGGGAGGTTTTCAGTCGAACTCATCATCTGTCCATAAAGGGATTCTCGGCCAGGCAGGCCGCCTGATGCGCAGTCATCCGCGCGCCCCAGCCCGGCCTAGCGTCCTCCATAAGTTGGACCTGACGCGGATACCATCGGCGGCGGGAATCCTGGCCGCGCCGCGACCACGCGCTTCCCGCCCGGATCGCAACCGACTGGGTGATACCGCGCAAGACGCGAAACAGTATCTCATCGGCTGTTCCCGCCTCGACCACCTGGCTGTTCCCGCGCTCGCGATAAAGGAGCTCGAATCGCCCGTCCGAAGTCTGCCGAATCCAGCTGGCCTCGTCCTGTCGATAGTCGTCAGGAACAACCGCCTCGCCACGCGGCACGTCCAGTCCAGCGCATAACCGCGCGATATCCAGATAAAGCGCCCGCAGTTCGGGGCTCATATCGAACCGTTGGAACGCCTGTTCAAAGGATGCCGAAGCAGACAATGCGAAACGGCCTGCTTGCTCAGCCTCATCCTTGGAGCCGTAGAGCCCCGAGCATTCTCCTCCCCACAGCCCACCTTCGACAGGACCATCATCTTCGGGAGACGGCTCGTAGAATTTGCTCCAGCGCTCGACGGAGAAACGGAAAAGCCCCGACGCTGCCTCCCACACCCTCAAGCGATGGTAGGGATCAGCACCCGGGATGATCCCTTCCTCACTCAACCCAGCGCCTCCAGCTGCGCCGGAAGGGCATAGGCCCAGCTGGTGATGTCGCCCGCGCCCAGAAGCACGACCAGATCGCCCGGCCGGGCCTCATCGCGGATCACGCGCGGCAGGACGGCGGCGTTCTCCAGAGCCTGCACCTGACGATGGCCGAAGCGGCGGACGCCTTCGACCAGGGCGTGCTTGTCCACCCCCTCGATCGGCTGTTCCCCCGCTGGATAGACGTCGGCCACGATGACCGAGTCCGCGTCGGAGAAGCAGGTGGAGAAGTCCTCCATCAAATCGCGCAGGCGAGTGTAGCGGTGCGGCTGGACCACGGCGATGACGCGGCCGTTCCCTTCCGTGTTCTGGGCCACCTGCCGCGCGGCCTTCAGCACGGCGGCGATTTCGACCGGGTGGTGGCCATAGTCGTCGACGATGCGCACCCCGCCGACCACGCCCGTGGTGGTGAAGCGCCGCTTGACGCCGCCAAAGCCGGCCAGACCCGCCTTGATCGCCTCGTCCGACACGTCCAGTTCACGCGCCACGGCGATGGCCGCCAGCGCGTTGGAGACATTGTGCCAGCCCGCCATCGGCAGGTGCAGGCCGTCGATGCGGGTCTCGCCTTCGATCTGCGCACCGTTCTGGATGACCACATCGAAGCGGCAGCCGTCCGGCCCCATGTCGACATTCTCGGCCCGGACCATGGCCTGGGGGTTCAGCCCATAGGTGACCAGGCGGCGGTTATCGATGCGCGAGACCAGCTTCTGCACCTCCGGGTGGTCCAGGCAGACCACGCCGAAGCCGTAGAAGGGAATGTCCTCGATGAAGTCGCAGAAGGCCTGCTTCACCGCGTCGAAGTCGCCGTAGTGGTCCAGATGCTCCGGGTCGATGTTGGTGATGATGGCCACGGTGCACTTCAGCCTCAGGAAGCTGCCGTCCGATTCATCGGCCTCGACCACGATCCAGTCGCCGTCGCCGACCTTGGCGTTGGTGCCATAGGCGTTGATGATGCCGCCGTTGACCACCGTCGGATCCAGCCCGCCCGCGTCCAGCAGGGAGGCGACCATGGAGGTCGTCGTGGTCTTGCCGTGGGTGCCGCCGACCCCGATCGAGAACTGCAGCCGCATCAGCTCGGCCAGCATCTCGGCCCGGCGCACCAGGGGGATGCGGCGTTCGCGGGCGACCACCATCTCGGGATTGGTCGCCTTCACCGCCGTCGAATAGACCACGGCCGACACGCCCTCGCTGACATGGGCGGCGTCATGGCCGATGAAGATGCGCGCGCCCAGCTTCTCCAGCCGCTCGGTATTAGCGCTGGCCTTGGCGTCGGAGCCCTGCACCGAATAGCCGATCTTGAGCATGATCTCCGCGATACCGCTCATGCCGATGCCGCCTATGCCGACAAAGTGGACAGGACCGAGATTGAACGGAACAGGGCGAAGACGAGCGATCATCCCAGCGGATTAGCAAGGCTTTCGCGTGAATGCATCCCCGTTCCTCCCCCACCGGGGGAGGGGGGCCGCCCGAAGGGTGGTGGAGGGGGCCAGCCCCACACACCGGCTTCACCCCCACGTCCCTTTCTGGCGCATCGAACAGGCAGACTGCGCCTCATGGAAAGGTCGTCGCCGGGCGCAAGCGGACTCAGTGGACTCAGTGGACTCTGTTTTTCAGTCCGCCCGAGGTCAGTTCTGGTCCTCGGCCACAAAGTCCTGGGCGAACTCCGGCGCGTCGTCCTCGCCGGGCAGCAGCGGCGCATCATCGTCGTCAGAGGCGCGCGACGGATCGGGCACTTCAAAGCCGACGGGAATCGACAGGTCCAGCAGCCCCGCCGCCTTCATCTCCTGAACGCCGGGTAGGTCATACAGGTTCGACAGGCCGAAATGCTCCAGGAAGCGGTCAGCGGTCGCATAGGTGACCGGCCGCCCCGGCGTGCGCCGGCGTCCCTTCAACTTGGCGAACCCCATCTCCAGCAGCAGGTCCAGCGTGCCCTTGGACAGGGAGACGCCGCGCACGCTCTCGATCTCGGCGCGGGTGCAGGGCTGGTGGTAGGCGATGATGGCCAGGGTCTCGAGCGCGGCCTTGGACAGGCGGCGCGGCTCCTCGCGCTCCTCCGTCATCATGAACGACAGGTCCGGCGCCGTGCGGAAACGCCAGCGGTCGGCGACGCATTCCAGCTCTACGCCACGCCCCTGATAGCGGTCGCGCAGCGCCGATATGGCCCCGCCCACGTCTGCGCCTTCCGGCAGGCGTCGCGCGATCTCGGCGGCCGACAACGGCCCGGCGGCGGCGAACAACAGGGCCTCGACCCGGCGCTCGATCTCCATGTGATCGGGGGCGAACTGGATCACGGCGTCAGTTCCAGCGGCTGCCCCGGCCCCCGCCGTTTCAGATACAGATCCGCAAACGCCTCAGCCTGTTTCACATCCATCACCCCCTCCTTGACCAGCTCCAGACTGGCCGACAGCGTGGAGGCCGTAAAGCTGGCCTGCGACGGGCCGTCCGCATCGGTGCGCTCGGGCGCTACCTTCTCCAGCGGCGTCCACTGCTCCATGCGGGGCAGGATGTCGCGCAACCAGTCCCGCGCCGCCTCCAGCGCAAAGGCTTCGACACGTTGACCGGGGTTGTAGCGTCGCGATTCCTCACGCCGCCTCTGCGTCACATAGGCGGCCATCAGCTCATACAGGCTGGCGTCGATGCGGTCGGACGGCACGATGACCAGGGCCTCGGGGTCGCCCCGCGTGAAGACGTCTCGCTTCAGCTGAGGCCGGCTGGTGATGGCCTCGACGGCCCGGCGCATGGCCTCCAGCTTCTGCAGGCGGAAGGCGAGCGCGGCGGCCATCTCCTCGGCGGGCGGCTCCTCGCCCTTGCCCTTGTCGGTGCGCGGCAACAGCAGGCGCGACTTCAGATAGGCCAGCCACGACGCCATCACCAGATAGTCCGCCGCCAGCGAGAAGTTGCGCCGCCGCGCCTCATGCACAAAGGCCAGATACTGTTCGGCCAGTTTTGTGATCGACAGCTTCAGCAGATCGACCTTCTGCGTCCGCGCCAGCGCCAACAGAACGTGCAGCGGCCCCTCATACCCCTCCAGATCGACCACGAACGCCTCGCCCGCATCGACCTGTTCGACGGCGGTGAAGTCCAGATTGGGCTGGAAGGCGTCGGTCATGCGGGATCAGGCCTGCGCCTCTCCCACATCCGGCCCCTTGGCGGCGTCCAGACGTCCGGCCAGCAGGGCGTCGAAGCGCGCCCTCGCCTCGCCCGCGTCCAGCGGCTCGACCGCCTGCACGATCCGCGCCAGCGCCGCATCGGCCCGCCTGACGGCACGGCCTTTCAGCCTGCCGGTCCCCTCGGCCACCTGACGCATCTCCTGCAGATCGCCGTTGCAATGCAGGACCACATCACAGCCAGCCTTCAGCGAGGCTTCCGCGCGTTCGGTCAGCGTGCCGGACAGGGCCTTCATCGACAGGTCGTCCGACATGATCAGCCCGGAAAAGCCCAGATGCTCCCGCATCATGCGGATGGCCTTCTTCGAGGTCGTCGCCGGGCGTTTGCGGTCGATGGCGTTGAAGACGACGTGGGCCGTCATCGCCATCGGCATGTCCGACAGCGCCTTGAACGGCGCGAAGTCCCAGCCGTCCAGCGTCTCGAAGTCCACATCGACCACAGGCAGGTCATGGTGACTGTCGGAAAAGGCCCGGCCATGACCTGGAATGTGCTTGATGATCGGCAGCACCCCGCCCGCCAACAGCCCTTCGGCGGCGGCGCGGCCCAGCTGGGCGACCGTGCCGGGATCGCGCGCATAGGCCCGGTCGCCAATGATGTCGTGGGCGCCCGGCACCGGCACGTCGATCACCGGCACGCAGTCGACGTTGATGCCCACAGCCTTCAGATCATGGGCGATCAACCGCCCGCCCAGCCGCACCAGTTCACGCGCCGCCAGAGGATCATTGGTCGCCTTCAGATAGGCCTCGCCCGGTGGATATTTGGGCCAGTGCGGCGGCCCCATGCGTTGCACCCGCCCGCCTTCCTGATCGATCAGGACCGGGCAGTCGGGATCGCCGATGCTGCCGCGCAGCTCATCGACCAGGGCGCGCACCTGCTCCGGGCTGTCCACATTGCGGCGGAACAGGATGAAGCCCCAGGGCCGGGTCTCGGCGAAGAAGGCCCGCTCCTCCGCCGTCAGCCGGTGGCCGGAACAACCGTAGATGGCGGCGGAGGTCACGAACGGATCAACGTACGAAGCAGTCGCCGCCGCCCGCCTTGATGGCGTTGCACAGGCCGGTCGCCTGATCGCGGCTCAGACCGCCGACGGTGGTGCGATAGACGGTCGATCCATTGGCCGCCTGCACTTCCTGCACCCGGCGGGTCGCGCCCTGGGTGAAGCGCGAATGGCGGCTGACCACCGCGTTGTATTCCCGCTCGGCCAGGCCCGGCGTGGAGAAGGCGCCGATCTGGACGCTGGCCGAACCACCCGCGGCGACGGCGGGCGTGGAGGGGGTCGGGCGCGGAGCCGGAGCGGGCGCAGGCTTGACCCCAGGCGCGGCGGGCGTCGGAGCCGGACGGACAGCGGGAGGCGCAGCCTCGATCGGGCGCGGCTCGGGACGCGGCTGGGCCTCTTCCGGCGGCGGGGTGAAGGTCGGCGCCGTCGCGGTCGGCGGCGCGGTGTCATAGACGTCGATGCCGGCCGCCGGATCGACTGGCTGGGCGTCGATGGGCGCCTGGGTCTTCATCTCGCCGACAGGGGCGCCGACGGCGGGCGGGGCGTCCTCGGACGGCTGCAGATCGCTCATAAAGAACAGCACGAAGATCGCCACAATGAGGGCCAGCAGCACCAGGGCGCTGACGATCAGGGTCACGGGCGGGGACTTGCCGCCGCCTCCGCCGCCATTTCCGCCGCCGCCGCGACGGCGCGGATCATAGCCCTGCCGGTCGAACGGCAGGTCGTCGTCGGTCGGGGGCGTATAGGCGCCGCGGTCACGGCCCTGGTTCGGGCGGTAGGGATCTTCGTTGGACATGGCGGCCTCGGGGTCCTGACGGCGAATCGCTGGATCGAACAGCCATCCTACCTTGCTGGAGGCGGCTTTCGAATCACAAGTCTAACGCGAGGTCGAGGCTGAACAGCTTCTTGTGCTCCTCGATAGCGTAACGATCTGTCATCCCGGCGATATAGTCGCACACCGCCCTGGCTCGCCGCGGGTCGTCGGCGCCCACCGCCCGCCCCGACCATTCCGGCGGCAGGGTCTCGGGCTCGGCCATGAACAGCACGAACATCTCGCCCAGGGTGCGCCGCGCCTGGCTGCGGGTGCGGTTGACCCGATAGTGGCGATACATCCGCTCGAACAGGAACTTACGCAGCACCCCCAGCTCGGCCAGCATGCCGTTGGAGAAGGCCACCAGCGTCCGTCTGGCTGTCCGCACGTCTTCGGTAGAGCGCACGGCCGCCTCTTCAAGACGGCTCTCCGTCTCTGCCAGGACGTCGTCGATCATGGCCCCGATCATGCGCCGCACGGCCTCGATCCTCAGCATCCGGTCGTCGATGCCGGGCCAGTCGCGCCGCACCCCGTGCAACACCGGCCCGATCAGAGGCACCTCGGACAGGTCGTCCAGGGTGAACAGCCCCGCCTGCACCCCGTCGTCCACGTCATGGTTGTTGTAGGCGATGTCATCGGCGATCGCCGCCGCCTGGGCCTCCAGCGAGGCGAAGGTGTCAAGACGCAGGTCCCAGCCGGGCCGTCCGTGGTCGTGCGTATAGTCGGCGATGGCTTTCCACGCCGGTTCGTCCAGCCGGTGCGACACCGGCCCGTTGTGCTTGACCACCCCCTCGACTGTCTCCCAGCTGAGGTTCAACCCGTCAAAGCCCGGATAGCGGCTTTCCAGCTTGGTCACGACGCGGAAGGTCTGGACGTTGTGGTCAAACCCGCCCCACGCCTTCATCTGGGCCTGAAGTTCGTCCTCGCCCGCATGGCCGAACGGCGGATGGCCCAGGTCGTGGGCCAGGGCGATGGTCTCGGCCAGATCGGTGTCCAGCCTCAGGGCGTGCGCCAGCGACCGTGCCACCTGCGCCACCTCCAGACTGTGCGTCAGGCGGGTGCGGTAGTGATCTCCCTCATGCGCCACGAAGACCTGGGTCTTCTCTTTCAGGCGCCGAAACGCCGTGGCGTGGATGATGCGGTCGCGGTCGCGGGCATAGGCGTTGCGCGTGCGGCTGACCGGCTCGGGCGTCAGGCGGCCACGGCTGTGTTCGGGATATTCGGCCCAGGGGGCCAGGTGGGAGGCGCGGTCAAGGGACACTATGGCGGCTCATTCGTGAGGGCGACCGTTGCAGTCGCTCATCCGCGCCTCATATAGAGGGCTGTGAGCACCGTCCAATCCGCACCCGTCTTTGAAATCTCGCCGTCCGTCGGCGGGCATGGACTGACGCTGTCCGACAGCGCAGCCCGCAGACTGGCGAAACTGGCCGAAATCGAGGGCCGCCCGGTTCTGCTGCGCGTCGCCGTCGACGGCGGCGGCTGTTCCGGTTTTCAGTATAGGCTGGAGCTGATCGAGGCGGGCGAGGCCGACGATCTGCACATCACCCATGACGGCCAGACCGCCCTGGTCGATCCGATCTCCTTGCCCTTCCTCAAGAATTCAGAGATCGCCTGGGTCGATGACCTGGCCGGGGCCCAGTTCGTCATCCGCAACCCCAATGCGTCGTCCAACTGCGGCTGCGGCGTCAGCTTCTCGATCTGAGACCGCCTGCCCAGCAATGCTGTCGCCCGCCGACGGTCAGTCGCTTCGACCGCCATCCGGGACTTGAGTTTCTGTTTTTCAGAAAAATGACGATGGTGGGTGATGTAGGGTTCGAACCTACGACCCGCTGATTAAGAGTCAGCTGCTCTACCAACTGAGCTAATCACCCGTACCATGTCGTCTGGCTGGCCCTCGCAAGGGTCGTGCCAACCGCACCTGTTCCGATCCGGGACCGGTCTCGATGCGAGGGAGCGGAAATAGAGGCGAACGCCTTCTGGCGCAAGGCGAATTTGCAGCCGTTCCAGTTTGTCGCAGGGCGGTCTAGGGTCCGATCTGGAATCGGTCGTGACGGGCGGCCTTGGGGAAGATTGAACATGGCCTTCTGGAATCGTCGCCGCTCCATCGACGCCATGCTGGCGCCGCACGACGGCCCAGCACTGAAAAAGACTCTGGGCTGGCCGCATCTTCTGGCGCTGGGCGTCGGCGCCATTGTCGGCACAGGCATCCTGACGCTGATCGGCGTCGGAGCCGGGCTGGCCGGACCGGCGGTGATGATCAGCTTTGTTCTGGCGGGACTGGTCTGCGCCTGCGCCGCCCTGGCCTATGCAGAGCTGTCGACCATGATGCCGGCGGCGGGCAGCGCCTACACCTACTCCTATGCGGTTCTGGGCGAACTTCTGGCGTGGATCGTCGGCTGGAGCCTGATCCTGGAGTATTCGCTGGTGGTGTCGGCGGTGGCGGTCGGCTGGTCGGGATACGCCGTCGGCTTCCTGAACGGCCTGGACATCGGCGGCATCAGCCTGGCGGTGCCGGACGCGTTGGCGGCGGGGCCGCACGTGGCGGGTGGGCTGATCAATCTGCCGGCGGTGCTGATCATCGCCCTGGTCACGGGCCTGCTGCTGCTGGGCACGCGCGAGAGCGCCACGGTCAATGTGGTGCTGGTGGTCATCAAGATCGCCGCCCTGATCGGTTTTGTCGTCATCGCCCTGCCCGCTTTCGATGCGGCCAACTTCAGCCCCTTCATGCCCAATGGTTTCGGCTCTCCGGCCCTTCCGTTCATGGAGCAGATCACCGGCAAGCCTGTGGTCCAGACCGGGGTGATGGCGGCGGCGGCCATCATCTTCTTCGCCTTCTACGGCTTTGACGCCATTTCGACGGCCGCCGAGGAGACCAAGCGGCCCGAACGCGACCTGGCCATCGGCATCGTCGGCTCCATGGTCATCTGCACGGCCCTGTATCTGATCGTGGCGGCCGCAGCGATCGGCGCGCGTCCGGTCTCCACCTTCGCGGAAAGCGCCGAGCCTCTGGCGCTGATCCTGCGCGAGATGGGCCAGCCGGGGGCGGCCCAGTGGATGGCGGCGGCGGCGGTCATCGCCCTGCCGACCGTGCTGCTGGCCTTCCTGTTCGGACAGAGCCGCATCTTCCTGGGCATGGCGCGCGACGGGCTTTTGCCGCGCAAGCTGGCCAAGGTGTCGGCGCGCGGCGTTCCCGCTGTCGTGACCATCTTCACCGCCATCGTGGTGGGGATTCTGGCGGGCGTGATGCGTCTGGACGAGCTGGCGTCGCTGGCCAATGCGGGCACGTTGGCGGCCTTCTGCGCCGTCGGGGTGTCGCTGATCGTGCTGCGCATCCGCGATCCGCACCGTCCGCGCGTGTTCCGGGCGCCGCTGTGGTGGCTGGTCGGCGGGATCACCATCCTGGGCTGCGTGGTGTTCTTCTTCAGCCTGAAGACCTCGACCCAGCTGTGGTTCTTGGCGTGGAACGTGCTGGGCCTGGTGATCTATTTCGCCTGGTCGTCGCGCAACTCCCGCCTGGCCAAGGGTGAAGAGGTCGAGGGCTGATGGCGCTGCGGGACCTGACCGGGGCCGTCGATTTCTCGGTTCTGGAGGCGATGACCGACAGGGACGCCGGGATCATGGAGGAGGTTCTGGGCCTGTTCGTCCAGCAGGCCGAGCTGTGGGCCCAGATGCTGGATGCGCGTCAGGACGGCTGGCGCGACGCCGTGCATACGCTGCGCGGCGCGGCGGGCGGGATCGGCGCCCATGCTGTGGCGCAGGCCTGTCAGGCCGTCGAGCGGATCGACGCCGCCGAGGCGCCGCCTCTGCTGGAGCGCGTGCGCGATGCGCTGAATGCGGCGCTGGCCGATGTTGCGGCTTATCGGCATGCGCTGATGCTGGAGAGCTTGAAGGGCTAGACCCGGGTCTTGTCCCAGACGGCGAACTCGTGGGCGATGCAGCGGTCGATCAGGGTGCGCCAGACCGGCTCGGCGATGTCGGCGGACAGACCTGCGGGAGCGGCGGCGATCAGGACCTTGGCGACCACGTCTTCGATGCGGGCCTCGTCATGGACCACATCGCGGCTGGGCTTGATGCGGGCGGCGGCGTGCATGTAGCGCTGGCGCTCGGCCAGCAGCGTCACCAGGGCGCGGTCCAGCGCATCGACGCCCTGGCGGACCTCGATCATGGTCTGGCAGGCCTCAGGGGCGGTGCGGGGATCGATTTTCACTTCAGCCGACAAAGGCGCGCTCCAGAACATAGTCGCCGGGCTCGGCGTTCGAGCCCTCCTTCATGCCATAGGTCTCCAGCAGTTCGCCGGCTTCCTTGATCATGGCCATGGAGCCGCACAGCATGACGCGGTCGCTGTTGGGCGAGAAGCCGATGGGCAGTTGCAGGTCGGCGAAGATGTCGCCCGACTTGATGCGGTCGGTGATCCGGCCCGGCGTCTCGAAGCGCTCGCGCGTCACCGTGGGATAATAGGTCAACTGGGCCTTCGCCTCGTCTCCGATCAGGGGATCGTCGTGGATCTCGTGGGCGAAGAAGTCGCGGTAGGCCAGGTCGGCGACATTGCGCACCGTGTGGCAGACGATGACCTGTTTGAAGCGGGAATAGGTGTCGGGATCGCGCGCCACCGACAGCCAGGGCGCCAGGCCCGTGCCGGTGCCGATCAGCCACAGCCGCTCGCCGCCGGTCAGGGCGTCCAGAACCAGCGTCCCCGTCGGCTTCTTGCCCATCAGGACGGTGTCGCCCGCGACGATGTTTTGAAGCCGCGAGGTCAGGGGGCCGTCGGGCACCTTGATGGAGAAGAACTCCAGCTCCTCGTCCCAGTGCGGGCTGGCGATGGAGTAGGCGCGCAGCACCGGCTTGCCGCCATCAAGCCCCGGCAGGCCGATCATCACGAACTCGCCGGAGCGGAAGCGGAAGTCTTCTGGCCGGTGGATGCGGAAGCTGAACAGCTGGTCGGTCCAGTGGCGCACCGACAGCACCTCCAGTTCATGGAAGGGGCTGGCCTTGACGGGGGAAGTTGAAACAGCGGCGTCGGTCATGTGCGGGGTCTGTTAGACGCTGGAGGACGGTTGCGAAAGGGATGCGGTGTCGCTGGCGCGATCAGGCGTCTGCTGCGGCGTCACCCTGCGGGATGTAGGCGGGGCGGCGCAGGACGACGGGGCGGCCCTCGACAGTCAGTTCCCCGTCCAGACGGTCCACCCGCAGCAGGGCCATCGCCAGACCATCTGTGCTGCTGCGCACCTCGCCCGCGCGGCGTTCGCCGTTCAGCACCTCGGCGCCGAAGGGCGGCGGCGGGCCGTCGAAGGCCAGGGTCATCATGCGGTTCTTGATCGCGCCGCGCCGCTTCATGCGCGAGGCCGTCTCCTGACCGATGAAACAGCCCTTGTGGAAGTCGACACCGTTCAGCAGGTCGAAATTGGCCTCGATCGGATAGGTCTTGTCGTCGGGCCAGTCGGCTGCGCCGGGCACGCCCTGGGCCATGCGGTGCGCGGTCCAATCGGCTTCTTCGGCGTTGATCTCGCTCTGGTCGCCATAGCGACGGCCGCCCAGACCGGGCAGGCGGGGATCGCAGGCGAAGCCGGAAACGGGGGCAGCGCCGTCCGTATTCCAGGCGGCGAACACCGCGTCGGCGGGGATGGAGATGTCGACCGGCGTGCGCAGCCGATACATGGTCAGGCGTTGCAGCAGGGCCTCGCGCCGATCCCCCGCCACGTCCAGCACCAGCGCGGTCTCCTCGGCCCAGACGAACAGGTCGAATAATAGCCGGCCCGGCGGCGACAACAGAGCGGCGAAGCGCAGTTCGCCGGGCTTCATGTCCTCGACGCTCTGGGTCAAAAGATTGTTGAGGAATGGGCGGGCGTCAGGCCCGGAGACCCGGATCAGGGCGCGGCTGTCGAGGCGGGCGATGTGCGTCATGACCCCAAGATAGGACGGCGGACGGCCCGGCGCATCCCGCCGAAGGCCCGATCAGGCGAAAGCGCCGCCGGATCGGGCGTCTGAACCGCGCAAAGGTCCCATCTCCCTCATCCACCCGCAGAGAATCCGTGTAGGGTTCAACCATGTCGGGTCGTTTCCCCATCCTCTACATCGCCGAGGCGAGCCCCGAAGACGCCGTGCTGTCGTCGGGCCTTCTGGCCTATCTGGTCGAAGCCATGCCGAACGCGGACTTCACCGTGGTCGGATCGCGGACCAGCGCCCCCCTGTTCGCCGACACGCCGCGCCTGCGCAAACTGATCGTGCTGGAGAAGGAGACGCGGCTGGACTGGCTGGGTCTGTGGAACCAGGTGCGGGGCACGCGGTGGGGCCTGGTCATCGACCTGCGCGGCTCGGCCCTGTCTGGCAAGCTGAAACGCCAGAAGCGGGCGGTGCGCGGCGCCGACGAGCCGGGTCTGCACGCCGTCGAACAGGCCGCGCGCGTTCTGCATCTGGACGAGGTTCCCGCCCCCTGGCTGTTCGTGTCGGATGAAACGCAGGCGGCGGCGGACGCCCTGATCCCGGCAGGGTCGGACCCTCTGCTGGTCGTGGCGCCGGGGACGGACTGGATGGGCAAGCACTGGCCGGCGGAACGCTACGCCGTGGTCGGGGCGCCTTTGCTGGGGCCGGGCGGGCCTCTGGCGGGCGGGCGGTTGGCGGTGGTTGGCTCTGCTGATGACCGCGACGACCTCAGCACCATCCGCCTCGCCGTCAACCGAGGCACCATGATCCCTCTGGCGGGCAAGCTGACGCCCTTGCAGGCGGTAGCGGTGCTGCGCCGGGCGGCGCTCTACATCGGACCGGATTCGCTGTGGACGCATCTGGCGACGGCGGCTGGCGCGCCTGTGGTGGCCCTGTTCGGACCGTCGGAAGACTCCCGGCGCGGGCCTTGGGGCGGCGTCGTGGTGCGCGGGCCGCGTACAGTCGATGAGTTCCGCAAGATCGACCCCAAGCTGAACCAGGCCATCCAGCATATGAACGACCTGCCCGCCGACCGGGTGCTGAAGGCCGCACGCAAGCTGTTGACGGCCCGCGCCAGCGTCACCGACGCCTGACCGCGCTTTTTTGCCGCCGCCGGTCCCGGTGGTGGTGATTTGGGTCTATGCAGGACGCCTCTCCGTCTTCGCGCCCCGGATGCCTTCCCATGACCCAGACCTATGACCTGATCGTCCGCAACGGCGAGGTGGCCAATCACGCCGGGCGCGGGCGGGCGGATGTCGGCGTCATCGACGGCAAAATCGCCTTCATCGGCGATCTGTCCCAGGCTTCAGCGGGTGAGGTGTTCGACGCGGCGGGGCTGACTGTCCTGCCCGGCGTCATCGACACTCAGGTCCACTTCCGCGAGCCGGGACTGGAGTGGAAGGAAGATCTGGAGACCGGGAGCCGGGCTGCGGCCCTGGGCGGCGTCACCGCCGTGTTTGAAATGCCGAACACCGAGCCTTCGACCACCGATCCCGACGCCCTGGCCGACAAGCTGGCGCGGGCGCGCGACCGGATGTGGACCGACCACGCCTTCTACATCGGCGGCACGCACGAGAACGCCAGACACCTGGCCGAGCTGGAGCGGCTGCCCGGCTGCTGCGGGGTCAAGGTGTTCATGGGCGCCTCGACCGGCACGCTTCTGGTCGCCGACGACGACGGGGTGCGCGAGGTGCTGTCGAACGTGCGCCGCCGCGCCACCTTCCACTCCGAAGACGAATACCGCCTGGTCGAGCGTCGCCCTCTGGCCCGCCCCGGCGACTGGACCAGCCACCCGGAGGTGCGCGACCCCGAGAGCGCCATCATGTCCACGCGACGCCTCGTGCGGCTGGCGCGCGAGACAGGCGCCCGCATCCACGTCCTGCACGTCACCACAGCGGAAGAGATCGAATTCCTAGCCGAACACAAGGACGTGGCCACGGTCGAGGTCACGCCCCAGCATCTGACGCTTGACGGCGACGAGGCCTATGAGCGGCTCAAGGGTCTGGCCCAGATGAACCCGCCGATCCGCAACAACTACCACATCGCCGGTCTGTGGCGCGGTGTGGAGCAGGGCGTCGCCGATGTGCTGGGCTCGGACCACGCGCCGCATACGCTGGAGGAGAAGGCCCGGCCCTATCCGGCCTCGCCGTCCGGCATGCCGGGGGTGCAGACGCTGGTGCCGGTCATGCTGACCCATGTCGCCAACGGCCGTCTGACGCTGGATCGCTTCATCGACCTAACCAGCCACGGGGCCAACCGGGTGTTCGGCATCGCCGGCAAGGGGCGGATGGCCGAGGGCTATGACGCCGACCTGACCATCGTCGATCTGAAGGCCCGCCATGTGCTGAAACATGAGGACATGGCCACCCGCTCCGGCTGGACCCCGTTCGACGGCTTTGAAGCCACCGGCAAAGCTGTGGCCACCATCATCCGCGGCCGAATCGTCATGCGCGACGGCGAATTGCAGGGGCCGGCGCATGGCCGCCCCGTCCGCTTCCAGGAGACATTGGCCTGATGAAACTCGAAGAACAGATCGTCCTCGTCACAGGCGGCGCGCGGGGCGTTGGGGCTGCCGTGATCCGGGCTTTCGCCCGTGAAGGCGCCCGTGTCGTCATAAACTTCCGCGCAAGCGAGGACGCCGCCCGCGAACTGGTCGACGAGTTTCCTGAACAGGCCGTCGCCCTTCGCGCCGACGTCACTGACCGCGAGGCCGTGATGGAAATGGTCGCTATGGCCCAAGACATCTTCGGCGCTCCGGTCACCACGGTGGTCAACAATGCGCTGGACTACAGCTTCAACGGCGACGGCCGCTCGCAGCTGACCAACATCGACTGGAGCGAGATGGAGAGCCAGTTCTCGACCGTGGTGCGCGGCGCCCTGAACGCTATTCAGGCGACGGTGCCGGGCATGAGCGAGATCGGTTTCGGCCGCATCGTCAACATCGGCACCAATCTGTTCCAGAACCCCGTGGTGCCCTATCACGACTACACCGCCGCAAAGGCCGCCCTGCTCAGCCTGACGCGCACGGCGGCGGCGGACCTGGGACCGATGGGCGTCACCGTCAACATGGTCTCAGGCGGTCTTCTGCGCACCACAGACGCCAGCGCTGCGACGCCGGAGGCGGTGTTCGACCTGATCGCCGGCATGACCCCTCTGCGCTCGGTCACCACGCCCGCCGAGTTTGCCGACGCCGTCCTGTTCTTCGCCTCACCCTGGAGCCGGGCGGTGACGGGACAGAATCTGGTGGTCGACGGCGGATTGGTGCGGGATTGACCGGTGGGCCGTCAGGACCACGTCACGATGAGTGCGTGGTCCTGATCAAACTCTGTCAGAAGCAATAACGACTTAAGGCGCCGTGCGCGGCCCTGCGTTCTTGACGTAGCGATCCAGCCAGCTGGTCATCTCCCACAGGGTGTGTCCGACGGATTCACGCGCGCGATAGCCATGCGCCTCCAGCGGCAGGACCACATAGCGCACTGTCGCCCCCTGCCCCTTCAGCGCCGCATAGAAGCGTTCCGACTGGACCGGGAAGGTGCCCGAGTTGTCGTCCTGTTCGCCGTGGATCAGCAGGATCGGCTCATTCACCTTGTTGGCGTAGGTGAAGGGCGACATCTCATTATAGGTGTCGGTCGCCTCCCAATAGGTGCGCTGCTCGGCCTGGAAGCCGAAGGGCGTCAGTGTGCGGTTATAGGCACCCGACCGGGCGATGCCGGTGCGGAACAGGTCCGTGTGCGCCAGCAGGTTCGCGGTCATGAAGGCGCCGTAGGAGTGGCCTCCGACAGCGATCTTGTCCCGGTCGGCGACGCCAAGCGCCACCACCGCATCCACCGCCGCCTGGGCGCTGGCCGACAGCTGTTCGATATAGGTGTCGTTGGGCTCGGCGCCGTCCACGCCGATGATGGGCATGGAAGGGTTGTCCAGAACCGCATAGCCCTGGGTCAGCAGGAACAGATGGCTGGAGCCGCCGGGCCGCACGAAGCGGTTGGCGGTGTCGACCACCTGACCGGCCACGGCGGCGTCGGTGAACTCGGCCGGATAGGCCCACATCACCAGCGGCAGGGGGCCGTCGCGCGTCTTGTCGTAACCGGCGGGCAGATAAAGCGTGCCCGACAACTGAACTCCATCGGCGCGGGTGTAGGTGATCAGTTCGCGCGACACGCCCGCCAGTTGCGGCGCCGGGTCGGCAAAGGCGGTCAGGGCCGTCGCCGGCGCAGCGGCCTGATCCGCCGTCAGATCACGGATGAAGAGGTTGCCCGGCAGATCCTTCGTTTCGCGGCGCGTGACCATCCGGCGGCCCTCGTCGTCCAGAATGCCGACCATGGTCTCATAGACGCCCGGCGCCGAGGTCCACAGCCGTTCCGACTGACCGGTGCTCAGGTCCATGGCGGCCAGGAAGGGATACTCACCCTCACGCGTCGCCCCCGGCCCCGCCATCAGCACGCGTCCGTCCGGCGTGAACCGCATCACGCTGAAACCCGTGCCCGTAGGTCGGGACACCGGCGAGCCCGGGTTGTTGTAGCGGTCCTGGTAGTTGCGCTCGAGCAGCACCCGGCCCTCGCCCGGGTTGGACGGATCGACGATGGTGCGCGTCTCGTGGCGGGTGTTGAACCAGCTGCTGTCGACAATGGCCAGGTCGTCACGGCCCCAATCGACACCGCCGTAACGCTCGGCCAGATCGATCAGCTTGACCGGCGCAGCCGTGAAGGGCGCGGCCTGCATCAGCACGCGGTCGCGTACAGCCGACTCGCTGCGGGAATCGCCGCCGTCCTGGGCTTCGGTCCAGACCAGGGTGGCCGGCGCGTCGGCGCGCCACTGGATCGAGCGCGGGCCCGGCGCCACCGAATCGAACGGCGTCGGGATGTTGTCGCGCAGCGGCAGCTGGGCGGCGGTGTGGATCACCCGGCCTTGCAGGTCGGTGACCGTCACCTCGGCGGGGAACAGACCGGCAGGCACGACGTAGCTGTAGGGCCGCTTCACCCGGGTCTGCAGAATGTGCTGGCCGTCAGGGGACACGGAGGCCCCCAGGATCACACCCGGCGCACCGATGGGGCGGACCCTCCCTTCCAGCGACACCAACGCCAGCTGGGAGGTGAAATAGTGGTCGAACAGGGCTTCATCGCCCGCGTCGGACAGCAGATCCTGATAGGTCCGGGTCGGCGCCGCACGGCCGTCCGTCTCGGAAATGGTCGGTCCGCTAGGCGGACGGCTGACATCCGGCGCCGCACCCCGGTTCGCAGGCGTGAAGCGCACCACCAGGCCGTCGCTGCCCGGCAGCCAATCGAAGGCGCCGCCCGTCGCGGCGTTGACGCCGCCGTCGGCCACCTTGCGCGCCGTAGCCCCTGCCACGTCGGCGACCCACAGCTCCAACCCCTGCGGCGCATCCATCAGAAAGGCGACAGAGCGGCCGTTCGGCGACCAGCTGGTCGAGGTGAAGCGCGCGCCTGCCGGCAGTTGCACCTTGCGCAACACGCCGCCGTCCACCGCCTGGAAGCTCAAGCCGGTCAGCCAGCTGACCCGGCTGTTGGCCGCACCATTGTTGCGCGGATTGATGCGATAGCCGCCCAGCCGCAGCATCGGCTCGGCCAGTTCGGCGATCGACGGCAGGTTGGAACGGTCATACAGGGCCAGCGTCTGGCGGTCCGGGCTCAGACTCGGCGTCGGCGTCGGCTGGGTGTCCAGTATCTGGGCGATCGGCGCCGGCGGCTGCTGATAGGCCAAACCGTCCTGGGCCAGCACAGGCCCCGCAAAGGCGGCCAGCAGCACGAAAGCAGGCACGGCCCGCGCAAGCAGATGACGACGCATATGAAATTCCTGTGTTCCAGCCCCACGCGGCGACGGCACGCTACGGCCTTGAGGATCGAGGTCAACCCGTCGCCGGTTTCCGCCCTTGCCCCCTCCCCGTCCCCGCCGTAAGGACAAAAGGAAGAGCGATATTCATCAAGAGATGAAAAGAGGAAGCGATGCGGAAGATTGTCTCAGACGCAAAGGCTGCGCTGGAGGGGCTGACATTCGACGGCATGACCGTCATGTCGGGCGGTTTCGGCCTGTGCGGTATCCCTGAAAATCTGATCGCCGCCCTGCGCGATTCCGGGGTCAAGGGCCTGACCGTCATCTCCAACAATGCAGGCGTGGACGGCTTTGGTCTGGGCCAGCTTCTAGGCACCCGCCAGATCGCCAAGATGATCTCGTCCTACGTCGGCGAGAACAAGGAGTTCGAGCGGCAATACCTCGCTGGCGAGCTTCAGCTGGAGTTCAACCCGCAGGGCACATTGGCCGAGCGCATCCGCGCAGGCGGCGCGGGCATCCCCGCCTTCTTCACCGCCACCGGCGTCGGCACCCTGGTCGCCGAGGGCAAGGAAGTCCGCAACTTCGACGGCCGCGACTATGTCATGGAGACCGGCCTGGTCGCCGACCTGTCGATCATCAAGGCCTGGAAGGCCGATGAGCGCGGCAATCTGGTGTTCCGCAAGACGGCCCGCAACTTCAACCCGATGATGGCCACGGCGGGCAAGATGACCGTCGTCGAGGTCGAGGAGATCGTCCCCGTCGGCTCGCTGGATCCCGACCACATCCACACGCCGGGCGTCTATGTCGATCGCCTGTTCGTCGGCACGTTCGAGAAACGCATCGAGCAGCGCACTGTCCGCCAGAAAGAGGTCGCATAACCATGGCCCGTACCCGTGAACAACTGGCCGAACGCGCCGCGAAAGAGCTGCAGGACGGCTTCTATGTGAACCTGGGCATCGGCATCCCGACCCTGGTCGCCAACTACATCCCCACCGGCATGGAAGTGACCCTGCAGTCCGAGAACGGCATGCTGGGCATGGGCCCCTTCCCCTATGAGGGCGACGAGGACCCCGACCTGATCAACGCCGGCAAGCAGACCATCACCGAAATCCCCGAGAGCGCCTATTTCTCCTCGGCCGACAGCTTCGCCATGATCCGTGGCGGCCACATCAACCTGTCGATCCTCGGCGCCATGGAAGTGGCCCAGAACGGCGACATCGCCAACTGGATGATCCCCGGCAAACTGGTGAAGGGCATGGGCGGCGCCATGGACCTGGTCGCAGGCGTCAAACGCGTGGTCGTGGTCATGGATCACGCCAACAAGCATGGCCAGTCCAAGGTCCTGAAAGCCTGCACCCTTCCCCTGACCGGCACGGGCGTGGTCAGCCGCATCATCACCGACCTGGCCACCTTCGACGTCAAGCCTGACGGCGCGGGCCTTGAGCTGATTGAACTGGCCGATGGTGTCACGCTGGACGAGGTCGCGGCGAAAACCGAGGCGGACTACACGGTGGCGGCGGGGGTAGCCTAACCCCGCACCTGGCTCCACGCCGCACCGATCGGAAGCACCGTCAGCCCCGCCGCTTTCGCCGCCCGGATCACCCGGTCCAGATCATTTGGCGTGCAGCCGTAGTCGGTGGGGCTGTCGGACACGTCGTGGGCGTAGGCGGTCAGCCAGCCGCCGGAACCCGCCGTCTGCGCCATCAAGGCGTCGAGATCATAGTGTGGCAGGCGCCGGCTCTCCAAACCGATGGACTTGATCAGCCCCCGGTCCTCGCGTCCCACGTTGACCCCGTCACGCACGCCGCGCCCCAAATCGAAGCGTTCGCGCACCACCCGCTTGGCCCCCAGCGTCGCATCGCCGAACGGATAGGCGAAGGTGGTCATGCGATAGCCGTTCAGCCTTTCGGCCACCCAGGCGGCGTTGGCGTCCAGGCTCAGCTTCAGCGCCGCCGCATCCATGCGCAGCACGCTGGTGTGGCCATAGGTGTGGCAGCCGACCTCGTGGCCCGCCGCATGCAGAGCTTGCAGATGCTCGGTGCGGAACTGCGGCCGCTCCATGTTCCAGCCGCCCTCCAGCCCGCCGCAGACATAATAGGTCGCCTTGATGTCATGCTCGGCCAGGATCGGCCCGGCCTCGGTCCAGGCGGTCTCGGGGATGTCGTCGAAGCTGAGGGAGAAGACGCCGGTCGTCGGCGCGATCGTCACCGCCTCCACGTCGAAATAGCGCGCCGCGCGCCGCCGCATCTGGTCGATCTGCTTCATGGGAGCAGCCTACTGCCCTCGCCTTAAAACTCCCTTCTCCTCGCCAGACTCTTCCTTCTCCCCTTGAGGGAGAAGGTGGGCGGCGGAGCCGCTCGGATGAGGGGTATGGTTCGGTTCGCTAATCGTCTGAAGGCGAGCGTCAGGCCAGCTTACCCCTCATCCGGCCCTTCCGGGCCACCTTCTCCCTCAAGGGGAGAAGGAAGAAGCACTCCACCCAGGGCTTTTCCCCGTGGGCTTGGCCGTCTAGGGTCCGCGCCTCTCATTTTTGCGACTGCGAACAGCCACACCGTGACCAGCCCGACCAAAGACCCCCTCGCCTTCCAGGACTTGATCCTGACGCTGCACCGCTACTGGGGCGACCAGGGCTGCGCGATCCTGCAGCCCTATGACATCGAGGTCGGCGCCGGCACCCTGCACCCCGCCACCGTGCTGCGTGCGCTCGGAAAAAGGCCGTGGAAGGCCGCCTACGTCCAGCCCAGCCGGCGCCCCGGCGACGGCCGCTATGGCGAAAATCCCAATAGATTACAGCACTATTACCAATATCAAGTCATCCTGAAGCCGAACCCTGACAACCTGCAGGAGCTCTATCTCGGCTCGTTGGCGGCGATCGGCATCGATCCGAAACTGCACGACATCCGTTTCGTCGAGGACGACTGGGAAAACCCGACGGTCGGTGCCTGGGGCGTGGGCTGGGAAGTCTGGTGCGACGGCATGGAGGTCAGCCAGTTCACCTATTTCCAGGGCGTCGGCGGCATCGAGGTGGACGTGGTTTCGGGCGAGCTGACCTACGGGCTGGAGCGTCTGGCCATGTATGTCCAGGGCGTCGACAACGTCTATGATCTGAAGTTCACCAAGGAGGGGCTGACCTATGGCGAGGTCTTCCTGGAGAATGAGCGCCAGCAGTCGCAGGCCAACTTCCACGGCTATGACGTCGCCGGTCTGAAACGCCGCTTCGAGGACATGGAATCCGAGGCGTCCCGTCTGCTGGCCATGACCGGTCCGCAGGGTCAGGCTCTGGTCCTGCCCGCCTATGACCAGGTGCTGAAGGCCAGCCATCTGTTCAACCTGATGGACGCCCGCGGCGCCATCGCCGTCGCCGAACGCCAGAGCTACATCGGCCGCATCCGCGACCTCTGCAAAGCCTGCGCCCTCGCCTATGTCGAACAGGAAAGGGCTGAGGCGTGACCCTTAAACTCTCCCTGATCATCGCCTCCGGCCTGTGCGCCTTGTCGCTCACGGCCTGTGACGCCCCTGGCGGACCCGCCGCAGGTTCGACGCCCGCGATCGACGCGTCCGGCCCCGGCGATGCTGTGGTCCAGTTCCAGGCCCAGGACGCCGCCATGAACGCGGCGGTTGAAAAGGCCAGAACCACCCTGCCCGCCTTCCTCGCCCGTCTGGACGCTGGTGACATCCTGCCGACCGACAGCCTCAAGGTCGGCTTCCCCGCCAATGGCGGCAACGAGCATATCTGGGTCAATCAGGTCGCACGCAAAGGCGACGAACTGACCGGGGTTCTGGCCAATGAGCCGAACTGGATGCCGGGCCTGCATCAGGGTTCGACCGTGACCTTCGCCGTCGATCTGGTGTCCGACTGGTCCTACCAGAAGGACGGAGTGCGCTGGGGCAACTACACAACCCGCGTCATGCTGCCCTACCTCGCGCCGGAGGAAGCCGAAGCCGTGCGCGCCTCCCTGTCCGCCACGCCGACTGAAACGACCGCCCGCTGATGCCCCAACTCCTTCTCGAAATCTTCTCCGAAGAAATCCCCGCCCGCATGCAGGCAGCCGCCGCGCGTGATCTGGAGCGGCTGGTCTCGGACCGGCTCAAGGCTGCGGGCCTGACGTGGGAGGCGCTGACGGCCTACGCCGGGCCGCGCCGGTTGACGCTGGCCATCGATGGCCTGCCCGCCGCCACGCCCGACCGCGCCGAAGAGGTCAAGGGGCCGCGCACCTCGGCGCCGGAGCAGGCGCTGGAGGGCTTCCTGCGCAAAACCGGCCTGAGCAAGGATCAACTGAGCGAGCGCGACGGCGTCTGGTTCGCCGAGATCCGCGAACAGGGCCGCACGACCACCGCCCTCGTGGCCGAAACGGTCGATCAGGTCATCCGCAGCTTCCCCTGGCCCAAGTCGATGCGCTGGGGCTCTGGAACCCTGCGCTGGGTGCGGCCGATCAAGCGCATCCTGTGCCTGTTCGACGGGGCGGTGATCCCGTTCGAGATCGACGGAATCCTTTCGGGCGACATGACCGAGGGCCACCGCTTCATGGGCTCGGGCCAGCCGTTCGCGGTCAAGGACTTCGCCGACTATCGCCAGAAGCTGGAACGCGAGTTCGTCCTTCTGGACGCCGCCGACCGGCGCCTGCGCATTCTCGAAGCCGCCCAGGCCGCCTGCGCCGCCAAGGGCCTGGCCCTGGTCGATGACGACGGCCTCCTGGACGAGGTGGCCGGTCTGGCCGAATGGCCGACGCCGATTCTGGGCGACATGGACCCGCAGTTCCTCGACCTGCCGCCTGAGGTGGTCCGCCTGTCGATGAAGGTGCACCAGAAGTATTTCGCCGTGCGCGATCCGGCCAAGGATGGCTTGGCCCCCAACTTCCTCGTGGTCTCCAATATCGAGGCCACCGACGGCGGCAAGGCCCTGGCCGCAGGCAACAGCCGCGTCCTGTCGGCCCGCCTGAACGACGCCCGCTTCTTCTGGGACGAGGACCAGAAGGTCGGCTTCGACGCCTGGAACGACAAGCTGAAGGGCGTCACCTTCCACGCCAAGCTGGGCACCTTGGCCGAGCGCGTGGACCGCATCGCTGCTCTGGCGCGCGAGATCGCTCCGCTGGTTCACGAGGACGGCGACGAGGCAGCTGAAGCAGCCCAATTGGCCAAGGCCGATCTGGCTTCGGGTATGGTCGGAGAGTTCCCGGAGCTACAAGGCGTCATGGGCGGCTATTACGCCAAGGCTTTTGGGCATCCGAAATCCATCTCTGATGCGGTTCGAAATCACTACAAACCGCAAGGACCGAACGACACGGTTCCGATGGCGTCCCTCACCGTACCCGTAGCGCTGGCCGACAAGATCGACACACTGGTTGGTTTTTTCGCAATCAACGAAAAGCCGACCGGTTCAAAGGATCCCTATGCGCTTCGACGCGCTGCACTTGGGGTCATCAGGCTGGTGCTGGAGAACGAAGTTCGAGACCTGAACTTCTACTGGGATGACGGCGGCTCACCGCGAGGTCTTTTCGCCAAGCACTTGATCCGACTGGTTCGACAACGTCCACTCGATGGACTCTCATTCCAAGAGAGCAAGGACAACGCGATCTACCCGGAGGATATGGCTGCATTTACCGCCGTATCCCGTGACCTCCTCGCCTTCTTCGCCGACCGCCTGAAAGTCCTCCTGCGCGATCAGGGCAAGCGCCATGACCTCGTGGACGCCGTCTTCGCGCTGGGCGACGACGACCTGGTCCGCATCGTGCGGCGGGTCGAGGCGCTGGACGCCTTCCTGGCCACAGACGACGGGGCCAACCTGCTGGCCGGCTACAAGAGGGCGTCGAACATCCTCAAGGCCGAGGAGAAGAAGGGACCGCTGCCGGAAGGCATGGTCAACACCGGCCTGGCCAACCAGCCGGCGGAGGAAACCGCCCTGGCCTTCGCCGCCGCCGCTGCCGCGACCGCCGTGGACGCCGCGCTGGAGATCGAAGACTTCGCCGCCGCCATGACGGCGCTCGCCGCCTTGCGCGGCCCGGTGGACGCCTTCTTCACCGGCGTCATGGTCAACTCCGACGTGGCCGAGGAGCGTGAGAACCGCCTGAAGCTGCTGGGTCAGGTGCGCGGTGTCATGGGCCGGGTCGCGGACTTCGGGCAAATCGCAGGCTAGCTTCCTTCTCCCCTTGGGGGAGAAGGTGGGCGGCGGAGCCGCTCGGATGAGGGGTATGCGTCGGTTCGCTAATCGTCTGAAGGCGAGCCAAAGGCTGGCTTACCCCTCATCCGGCCCTCCGGGCCACCTTCTCCCTCAAGAGGAGTAAGGACTACGAACGCTGATCGGCCCAGCGGATCAGGGCGGCGCGGGGCCAGGCGACGATCCACGAGCGGGCGGTGTATTCGCCCTTCTCGATCATGGCGGCGCGGGTCGGGGATGAGGCGGCGGCGCGTTGGCTGTGAATCTCGCCCGGGCCCTGATGCACCAGAAACGCCCCATGCTTCAGCGGGTTAAGGCGCAGATAGGCCAGACGCGGGCTGATCGTCTCCAGAGGCGGATCATAGAACCAGGACGACCCCAGCATGCCGGCCATGTGCGGACGGGTCTTCAGGATTTCAGCCGCGCTGGCCCAGGCCTTGTCCCAACCGGCTTCGTTGAAGTCCGACAGGTCGCGGCTTTCGGTGTGGGCCTCCAGCCAGGGCTTCCAGCTCTGGGCCAGGAACCAAGCAGGGACCGCCTTCCAGCCCCAACCCTCGCGCGCAGAACGCAGCACCTGACCCGGCCCCATGGGCGAGGACAGATCGATCATCTGGGTGTTGGCGCCCGGCACCGACAGGACCAGGGCGATGCGCACGTCCTTGGCCCAGAAGTCGCGGTCGTAAGGGTCGGCGGCGGCGGTCAGGAAGTCGGCCAGCTTTTGAATCCACGACGGATAGAGATCCATCACCACCGGCGGCATGGCGGCGGCCGGCACACGCATCGGCATCTGCAAGGCCCACAGGGCGACCAGGGCGCGGCGATGGTCGTCGGTCAGGGCGGCGCCGAATACCGAAGCCAGAGCCTCTTCCGCGCGATGGCCGGGCTGATCGAAATCCCAGTGCGGAGCCGAGGCGGCGGCGGCGGTGGCGGCGGCATCGGCCAAGGCGTTCAGGCGCGCGCGGTCGTCGGGTGAAACCCGGTTCAGCACAGCCTGAAAGGCGGCGGACTGGTCAGCGGTCAGAATGTCCATCCGTCCAGTCTAACCGAGCGCGGTTTGCCGACCGTTAAGGCGAAGCTGAAACTCCACCCGGCGTCGTCACCCCAATATCTTCATCCCAGTGTCGTGGGGACGATCCACCAGCCGGGCCGGGCCTTCGCCAGCACCTCACCGGCCGCCTGCGCCTGAGCCAGATGGTCGAACAGGCCGAAGACTGTGGCGCCCGAGCCTGACATCCGCGTCAAACGTACTTCAGGCAGGGCCGAAACAGCCTGAATCGCCTCGGCGATGGCGGGCTGCAGCGCAACAGCGGGCGCTTGAAGATCATTGCGCTGGTCCGCTAACCAAGGGATCACCGTCGCCGCGCTCCAGTCCGCAGGCGGGGCAGGACGGTCCGCATGCGCCGTCGGGCCCAGATCATAGGCGTGATAGACGGCCCCGGTCGGCGACGGCGCGCCGGGATTGACCAAGAGCGCTGCGAGCGGCGGCAGGCGCGGCTCGAACGACAGCACCTCTCCCCGGCCTTCGGCCCAGGCGGAGCGGGCGTGCAGGCACATGGCCCCATCCGCCCCCGTGGTCGCCGCAATCTCCGCCAGCGCTGCATCCGTCAGCTCCAGTCCCAGCAGATCGCGCGTCGCCTTCAACGCCGCACCCACGTCCGACGAACCGCCGCCCAGCCCCGCCGCGACCGGCAATCGTTTGTCGAGCGTGACCGCCAGCGCGGACGCCGCCTCGCCACCGACCTCGGCCAGCGCCCGCAAGGCGCGGCTGATCAGATTGTCGCCCTCTCCCGCCAGAGCCCCGCCGAACGGGCCTGTCACATTCAGGGAAGACTGCGCTGCACGCTCCACCGTCACGACATCGCCAACATCGGCGAAGGCCACCAGACTGGCCAGCGGATGATAGCCCTCGGCGTCCACCGGGCCGACATGCAGGAACAGATTGACCTTGGCGGGCGCCAGCCGGCCCTGCGACGACGTCACGATCAGGCGCCGGCCACCGGCGTGGGCTCGGGCAGGCCGTCCGCCAGTTTGCGCTCCACCTCGGTGCGGCGCTCGGCGTCAGGCTCCAGCGTCAGGACACGGTTCCACTGCCATTCCGCTTCGCGGCGGCGCCCGACCTGCCAATAGGCGTCGCCCAGGTGGTCGTTGATCTCGGCGTTGGCGGGCAGTTTGTCGACAGCCTCCTCCAGCGTGGCGACGGCGGTGTCGTACTGACCCTGACGGAACTGGGCCCAACCCAGGGAATCCTGGATGTTGCCGTTCTCGGGCTCCGCAGCATGCGCGCGTTCCAGCATCTCGGCCCCTTCGGCCACGCGGCGGCCGGTATCGACCCACATGTAGCCGAGGTAGTTCAGGAAGGTGGCGTTGTCCGGCGCCGCCTGAAGCGCAGCCCACAGCTCGCCCTCGGCCTCATCAATGCGGCCCAGGGTCTCCAGCGCCGCGCCGCGTTGGAAACGGACGAGAGGGTGCTGGTTTTCGGTGTTGATTTCGGGCCGGTTCAGCACGGCCAGCGCCTCCTCCGTGCGCTCCATGGCCAACAGCTGACCCGACAGGGCCAGAGCCAGGCGCGGCTGGTGCGGCACGGCGGCGTCGGCGCGCCGGAAAGCCTCCAGCGCCTCATCATT
>Ga0233377_1000164_pt1 | contig 38425 bp, 30 predicted proteins | sample ElkDunMinimDraft_6_FD_191540 | JGI IMG/M metagenome (GOLD analysis project Ga0233377, IMG submission 191540) | Fecal eukaryotic communites from dung pellets of Tule Elk in California, USA - Elk Dung E36 | ecosystem: Host-associated > Mammals > Digestive system > Large intestine > Fecal | place...
TTTATTTGTTGATACGTACGGAACAGCAAAAGTTGGAATGACTGATGGAGAAATCGCTAAGAAATTAGGAGAGATTTTCGACTTACGTCCTTACTTTATTGAGCAACGTTTGAAGTTGAGAAATCCAATGTATTCTGAAACTGCTGCATACGGACACATGGGTCGTAAAAATGAAGTAGTAACAAAATCATTTAAAGCTCCAGACGGATCTGTAATCACCAAAGAAGTTGAATTGTTTACATGGGAGAAATTAGATTATGTTGACCAAGTTAAGGCTGCATTTTCGTTATAATCCTTGAAAAATATAGTTTTAATCCCAACTCGATTTTGAGTTGGGATTTTTTTTTGATTTTCGGCACGATTTTGTAACGAATCATTTTTTTCTAGTTTAGAATATTGTTAGTATAAAAATATGAAAGTACTTTTTTTAATCCTTTTGTCATTCTTGAGTCTTAATGCTTTGGCGCAAGCTCCTTTTGTAGGGAAGTTAATCTATTCAATTGAAATTGCTGATACAGCAATGCGTGATATGTTTTCAACTTCTACTATGACGATTTATACAAATGACACAATAATTCGAGTGGAAACTTCTACAGAAACTTTGGGGACACAAGTACTCATTCAACATATTGAAAAAAAGAAATCGTATCTGCTAATCGATACACCCATCGGAAATTTTGCCATTCAAATTCCAAGTGACTCTACAAAGGCTGAAAAGAAATATACTTACAAAAAGGTTAGTGGACAGAGGGAGATTGCTGGTTTGAAAAGTTCAAAATTGGAAGTGTCAAACACAGTAGTTGCTGAAAAATTACCGTTTTATTACCACAAAGATATTGCAGCAAAATTGTTGCCGGGCTTTGAAGATTTTCCGGGATTGCTTACAGATTACTTTGTGATTTCAAAAGATGGACTTTACCACCATCAATTGATAGAAGTGAAACACGAACCTGTTAACAAAGATTTGTTTGGAATTCCCTCAGATTATGAACGCGTCACGATGGATGATTTTGTCGATAAAATGACTTCGGTAAAGTGACAATAATTACAATCCCAATAGAAGTTAGCTACTAGTAATAGTTTTAATAAAGTTAACACGTAGGTTTAGTTAACTAATTATCGCAAATTACTATCTTTGTACCAATGATGAAAGTAGAAGAAATAATGCTGCCTGTTAATGTGGAAATCAAGGAATTTGAATTGCGCTTTCCAGATAGTATGAAATCCAATCTTAAGTTGCTAAACAGAGTAACCAACTTCATCGTAAAGCGCAAGGGAAAGCAAATGCGACCTTTATTTATTTTTCTAACGGCAAAAATGTTAGGTAAAATAAATGATGACACCTATGATGGTGCTTCATTGGTAGAGTTACTGCATACAGCATCGCTTGTACATGATGATGTCGTAGATGATGCCAATGAAAGAAGAGGGTTTTTCTCTGCAAATGCACTTTGGAGAAACAAAATTGCTGTTTTGGTTGGTGATTTTATGCTTTCACGTGTGTTACTACTGTCCATAGAAAAAAACAATACATTTTTGCTAGAAATTGTTGCTCGTGCGGTACGCGAAATGAGTGAAGGAGAATTGTTGCAAATTGAGAAAGCACGTAGCTTAGATATTACAGAAGAAGTATATTTTGAAGTGATTCGTAAAAAAACAGCTTCCTTGATTTCTACGTGTTGCGAGATCGGTGCAATCTCTGTTAAACGTGAAGATATGGCTCCAACAATGAGAAAATTTGGAGAATTAGTAGGCTTGGCTTTTCAGATTAAAGATGATATATTCGATTATGGAACGCCTGAAAATATAGGTAAACCAACTGGTAACGATATCCGAGAACAAAAAATGACCTTGCCATTAATTTATGCGTTGAATAACGCAGATAAAGAGGTGAAAAGGGAATTGCTGAATATTGTTCGTAATCACAATGAAAGTCCTAAACACGTAGATCGCGCTATAGAATTGGTGATTCAGACTGGAGGAATTGAATACGCACATAATCGTATGATGGAGATTAAAACGCAAGCATTGGCTATGCTGGATGAGATTCCCAATTCAGATGCTAAGAATTCTTTAATTGGCCTAGTAGATTATACAACATTAAGAACAAAATAACTTAATTATGAAGCATATTATTTGGATGGCATGCATCTTTTTGATGGCAGCTTGTTCAACTGGTGAAGATGAACAATTGTTAACCGAAAAAAAGGTTGAATTTAAAGAAGATTACGTTCTAGAGGAAGATGGAATACACCGTGAATTTTACGGTAGTAATGATCAATTGAAAGTTGAAGGAGGTAATACGCCACAAGGAAAACGCAATGGTGTGTGGACGCATTATTTTCCAGATGGAAAACCTCAATCGGTTGTGGAATATAAAAATGGAATCAAAGATGGATTCACAATAGTATATCACGCCAATGGTTCAATCTATTATTCTGGTGAATATAGAAACGATGAAATGGTAGGAACGTGGAGTTACTACGACGTACAAACAGGTAAAAAAAGTCAGGTTAAAGAATTAGGTTATCCTGATAAAAAGAAGTAATGAAGACAAAAACATTAAAAAAGAATAAAGTAAATGTTGTCACTTTAGGTTGCTCCAAAAACATCTTCGATTCAGAAGTGATGATGGCGCAGTTAAAAGCCAATAAATTTGATGTTGAACATGAATCAAAATCAGATGATGCAGAAATTGTAATCATCAATACATGCGGATTCATTGACAATGCAAAGCAAGAATCTATCGATACAATTTTACGCTATGCTGATGCGAAGGCAGAAGGTATGGTTGATAAAGTTTATGTTACTGGATGTTTATCTGAAAGATACAAAGATGAATTGGAAGTTGAAATTCCAGAAGTAGATGCATTCTTCGGAACACGCGATCTACCTCGTTTATTAAAGACTTTAAAAGCAGATTATAAACACGAATTGGTTGGTGAGCGCTTGCTAACTACACCAAATCATTATGCCTATTTCAAAATTGCTGAAGGATGTGATAGACCATGTTCTTTTTGTGCAATTCCGTTGATGCGTGGAAAAAATGTTTCTACTCCAATCGAAGAGTTAGTAAAATCAGCGAAAGATTTAGCTGCCAAAGGAGTTAAAGAATTGATGCTTATTGCACAAGATTTAACGTATTACGGGTTGGATCTGTACAAAAAACGTGCATTGGCTGAATTGCTTGAGGAATTAGCGCAAATTGAAGGAATTGAATGGATTCGTTTGCATTACGCATTCCCAGCAGGATTCCCAATGGACGTGTTAGATGTGATGAATAAATACGATAATATCTGTAAATACTTGGATATGCCATTGCAACATGGTTCAACTAAAGTATTGAAAGAGATGCGTCGCGGAACAACACGTGAGAAAACCGAAGAATTGGTTAAAACTATTCGTGAGAAAGTTCCAGGAATTACGATTCGTACAACATTAATCGCTGGTTATCCAGGTGAAACGGAAGAAGATTTTCAAGAGATGTACACATTTGTAGAGGATATGAAATTTGATCGTTTGGGAATTTTCACTTACTCGCACGAAGAAAATACACATGCTTACAATTTTGAAGATGATGTACCAGATGAGGTAAAAAAAGAACGTGCAGATGCCATCATGGAATTACAATCAGGAATCAGTCATTCGTTGAATCAACAAAAAGTTGGGAAGACGTACAAAGTACTTTTCGACCGTGTTGAAGGAGATTATTTCATTGGTAGAACAGAATTTGATTCGCCAGAAGTGGATAACGAAGTTTTGGTTAAGAAAGCAGATTATTTCGTTCGATTGGGTGATTTCGCAATGGTTGAAATTACGAGCGCCGATCATTATGATTTATATGGAAAAGTGATTGATTAATTCAAATATAATGAATTGTAGAAAGACTCCAGAAATGGGGTCTTTTTTTGTTTGTACGTTGAGCTAATGCAATTTAAATGAAATACATAGGATTCAAAATTGTTAATTTTCAATTGTTTAAATTCTAATTTGTTTATTTTTCTTTTCTTTATACTAACATGGAGCATCAGAAAAGAATCATCGATCAAATTCAAAGAAAATTAAAAGGAAAAAAATCCATTGGTCGTGCTTTGATGGAGGTGTTGGATATCAGTAAAGATGCTGCTTATCGTAGATGGCGCTTAGAAACTGAATTTTCAATTGGTGAGTTTCTAAAATTGCATCAGCATTTTAACATTTCAGTAGATGAACTAAGCGACGAGCAAACAAATTCTGTTCTATTTCAATGCAAACAAACAAACTCAACAATCTTTAATCTAGAATCCTATTTAGAAGATATCTTGAAGTCACTTACTGAACTCGCCAAACTTGAAAAGCCTTCTATCGTACTCACCATTAACAATACACCTTTCTTTCAATTGTTTCATTTTCCAGAATTATTGCGCTTTCGTTTGTATTTCTGGGCCAAAAATTTTTTGAATGTCAAATCCTTGCAAAGTAAGTCATTTACTGATTTTCACTTTTCCATAGCCATAAAGGAGTCTATTTCTGAGATTTTAAACCTTTATAACCGTATTCCTTCTACAGAATTGTACGATTTAGATGTATTCAGAGGGTTTTCGCGCGAAGTATATTATTATTTCGAATCCAATGAATTGACTGCGCAAGAAGCCAATCAACTTTATGCGGAGATGCTACTTTTGGTTCAACACATTCAAGTGCAAGCCGAAAGCGGAAAGAAACATCAAGTCAATAGAAGTGTACAAGATTTTGATGCATCGTTCGAAATGTTTTACAATGAAATGTTAAACGCAAGTGCCTTGTTTTACTATGAAGCTAAAGGTTTTAGTGGATTAACCATTTTGCAAAACTTTTTAACACCGCTCTTTACGGATAACCAACAACATGTTTTGGACAGTAAAAAAATGTTGGATCATCTCATCCGAAATTCCCAAAATATTAGTCTAACAAACGCCAAAGGACGCACACAATATTTCGCTCAAATTGAGCAGACAATCCGTGAATACCAAGAGAAAATAAAACCACACATAGCTGATTAGTTTTTTTGTTGCGTTTTTCGCAATTAAATATTTTCATTGTTTCGAAATAAGAAACTCTTTTTCATTTTGTTTCCTCTAGTTTTGTTTTTATCAAGCTTACAGTCACTATTATACTTGAATATTGTTTATTGTAGTAAAACTTGAAAGGATGAAAACACGCTTAATCTTAACGGTAACATTATTTTTTCTTTGCTTACATGTTAATTCACAAGGCTTGAAAGTAAAACCTTACTACGATCGCCAATTTGGAATAGAGACAGGATTAGGAGGTGGTGGTGAGAAAAATGTTCCTTTTCTTTTTGGTGTTCAATTTGGATCCTTTTATCGAATTAAAAATCATCAATTTGGTGTGCGACTATCACGCTACAGTAGGTTGAAAATTTACTATAATGAAGAATGTCTAACGGCAAACGCGTTTTATGGGTTTGTGTTTAGTTCACATATTGTAAGTATTACACCTCAAGTTGGAGTAGGGTATTTTCGCAATGAGGAAATACCTCGATCTGCGTGGAGTAACTACAATTTAGAGGCAGCATTGGAATTTGCATGTACCAAAGTTGGAAATGGATTGTACATTCGACCATTTTGCATTTGGAATAGGTATCATACCTTCCTTGGTTTAACACTTGGAGGTCGATTTGGTTATGCGTGGAACAAGAAGAAAGAGGTTCAAGAATAAAAGTACTGTTTTTTAAGTTTTTCAAATAATTTATCATCCATCTATTTAGTTTATTCAATATGATACATAAAATTTTGAAATCTAAAATTCAAGAATTAGTTGTTACTGAAAGTAAAATAGAATATCCAGGTAGTATTTCACTTCCGAAGGAGTTATTGGTTGCTGCAAAGATCAAACCCTTCGAATTGGTTCATGTAAATAATAAGACGAATGGTAATCGAATTACAACTTATGCTGTAGAAAATAAATTGAATGGTACCGTAACTGTTAATGGTGCTGCATCACATTTATTCAATAAAGGTGATCAAATTCATGTGCTATCATTTGGGTATTTAAGTGAAGAGGAATTGGAACATCACCAACCTAGGATAATAATTACAGACAGCTCAAATGCAATTCTTGAAGACAAACCTTATAAATTGTAATTCATGAAGCAGGAAATTAAACTTCAAATTGAGGTGATTCAAGTGAAAGTTCCACACCATTTAGATGGTGTTTTCACGCGATTACCTTTCCAAGACACACATAGGCATCAGCAGTTGTTGACGTATGAATATTTACTTAGAAAGGAAGCATATAAGAACACAACTATTCAGGTAGATGAGGCTTTTTTCGACGATTCAGATATGGTAAGTGACTATTTTCTAATAGTTGTTTATGATCAATTAAGTGACACGCCATTATTGTCAGCTCGATATTACTTCAATAAAGAATTGATTTCAAAAACGTTGCGAGGGGATGAAGGTCAAAAGCCTAAATTGTTATTCGAAAACAAACCCTTTTCGGTGAATGATAGAGAGGATGGAGAGATTTTTCTTGCAGATCGTTTGTCGGGAAATATGGAAAATGAAATTTACCAAACTTGTAGAACAGCAATTTTTAATTTGTTTCATTGGGAAATCGCTAAACGAAATAGTAATGCAATGCTTCTTTTGATGGTGCGCGATGAGCCTGATAATAGACAAATTTCAAAGTACCTTAATTTGGGATTTTCAATTCTTGGTTCAACAATGCATAAAACAAAATTACATCACATTGTTGCACTTGATTTAAAACACATCTGAATATGATTAAGCTTGTTGGTTACTTAAAACTCGTCCGCTGGTTTCATGAAGTTGTAGCAATTCTACCTTTTGTAGCATTGTATTTTGTGATAACTCAATATATTGAGCAAGCTGGAATCGCCTGTTCATTTTCTGGGTGGAATGTTACTTTAATTTGCTTTTGTTTTCAATTGTTAATCGCAGCTGGATGTGTGTTGAATGATATTGTAGATCGTCATATTGATAAAGTCAATAAACCAAACACCCACATTATTGATCGTATTATTTCATTAAGAGAAGCTCAATTTCTTTTTTGGATATTAACTGTTCTCTACTTCTTACTATCCATTTATATTAGTGCTAATGTGCTTTGGGAGTGGAGTATTATTGCGATTGTGAGTTTTTTTCTTTCGCTTTCTTACGATTTGTATTTCAAACAATCACCCTTACTTGGAAATATTCTGATGGGTATTTTAACGGCTTTTATGCCGCTGATGTTTTTTATCATTGCAGAAGATTGCCTTCAATTACTTCAAGATGATAAAGTCACCTTACTAATTATCATTTATGCATTTTATCCATTCTTGATAATAATTGCACGAGAATTAAGTCTCGACATTTCAGATATGGAGGGAGATAAGGCTGGTGGTTGTAAAACACTTCCCATTTTAATTGGTGTTAGGAAATCAAAATTTGTCGTAACCTTTTTTCTTGTTGTAACCCTTGCAATTTCAATACCTCTAATTCCGGAGTTTACCTATCTCACAACATCATTTCTAATTGTAGATGGGCTATTGATTTACTATCTATATCAACTTTGGAAAGTGGAAGAACGCATTGAGTACATTAGGATCGGCCGTTTCTTGTGGTTTATCATGATTCTTGGATTAATTCTCTTTACAGTAGCAACTTGCTTTCAAGTCTAAAGTTTTGAACTAAAATTTATAAGAGACGAACTGCTAAACTAGGATTAAATGCTCTCCAATTTGTTCATTAAACCGCAATCACTCGGTTAATTGATAATCTAAATTCTGTAATGAATTCAGCGCAAGCAACGGTTTCAACTTGTTTAAATTATAGAGCAAAAACTTCTTTATAATCTGTTAACAATTTATTCGTTTTTTCAAATGAATATTAATATTTATTGCATATCTTTGCGCCCAAAATAGAGATTTATACTTAAAATAGGCAATCAATGTCAGCAGTAAAAGGTAAAATAGCACAGGTAATTGGTCCAGTAGTTGACGTAAGCTTCGACAAAGGCGTTGAGCTTCCGAAAATTTATGACGCACTTGAGGTTCGTAAACAAGACGGAACTCGAGTAGTTTTAGAAGTTCAATCACATGTTGGAGAAAGTTCAGTAAGAGCCATTTCAATGGACTCAACAGACGGATTTACAAGAGGAATGGAAGTTGTTAGTACAGGTGGAGCAATCAAAATGCCAACTGGAGATGCAATTAAAGGTCGTGTATTCAACGTAGTTGGTGAGGCAATTGATGGACTTGCGAATGTTGACAACACAAATGGTCTTACAATTCACCGTGAAGCTCCGAAATTCGAAGATTTATCTACAGCTACAGAGGTATTGTTTACAGGTATCAAAGTAATCGACTTAATTGAGCCTTATGCAAAAGGAGGTAAAATTGGTTTATTTGGTGGTGCCGGAGTAGGTAAAACAGTATTGATCCAGGAATTGATTAACAACATCGCTAAAGGACACGGAGGTTTGTCTGTATTCGCAGGTGTAGGTGAGCGTACTCGTGAAGGGAACGACTTAATGCGCGAGATGTTGGAGTCTGGAATTATTAAATATGGTGACGATTTCATGCGTTCTATGGAAGCTGGAGGTTGGGACCTTTCTAAAGTTGATACAAACGAATTGAAAGAGTCTAAAGCTACTTTCGTATTCGGACAGATGAATGAGCCTCCAGGAGCACGTGCTCGTGTAGCTTTATCTGGTTTGACTTTAGCTGAATATTACCGTGATGGTGAAGGTGACGGTCAAGGACGTGATATCCTTTTCTTCGTAGATAACATCTTCCGTTTTACACAAGCAGGCTCTGAAGTATCAGCGTTATTAGGACGTATGCCATCTGCAGTAGGTTACCAACCAACGTTGGCTACAGAGATGGGAGCGATGCAAGAGCGTATTACTTCAACAAAAAATGGATCTATTACATCTGTACAAGCGGTTTACGTACCTGCGGATGACTTAACGGATCCAGCTCCAGCAAATACATTTGCTCACTTAGATGCTACAACAGTATTGTCTCGTAAGATTGCTGAGTTAGGAATTTATCCTGCGGTAGATCCATTGGATTCTACTTCTCGTATCTTGACTCCAGAAATCGTTGGTGAAGAACACTACGACTGTGCACAACGAGTAAAAGTTACTTTGCAACGTTACAAAGAATTACAAGATATCATCGCTATCTTAGGTATGGATGAGTTGTCTGAAGAAGATAAATTAGTTGTTCACAGAGCACGTCGTGTACAACGTTTCTTATCTCAACCGTTCCACGTAGCAGAGCAATTTACAGGTATACCTGGGGTATTGGTAGATGTACAAGAAACAATCAAAGCATTCAACGATATTTTAGACGGTAAATACGATAAGTATCCAGAAGCTGCTTTCAACTTGAAAGGAGGTATTCAGGATGTAATCGATGCTGGAGAAAAAATGTTGGCTGAAACTTATTAATCAAATACAAACGCACAATAATGAAGTTAGAAATCATAACACCGGAAACTAAAGTTTTTGCTGGAGAAGTGGAAGCTGTACAAATGCCGGGATTGGATGGTTTGTTTCAAGTTTTGAACAGCCATACACCAATTATTTCTGCTTTGAAAGAAGGTGTTGTAAAGGTAGATTTAAGCGCTCCTTTCGAAGTAACATCAAAAACAAGCGATTTGATTGAAAAAGATGCTCAAGATTCTAAAGTTATTCGCATTGCTATAAAAGGTGGTGTTGCAGAATTGATGGATAATAAATTAATCATTCTTGCCGAATAATAGATAAAATATAGAGATTAAGAGGGATTCGGGTAACCAATCCCTCTTTTTTGTTAAGGTATGTTAAGCTTTAGCAATTTAAATTAACAGTTAAACAATAGTTTCATTAAATTCGTCGTTTCGTAGACTTAAAATGGTTGATCAATTTAATATAGATTTAAGTAAGGCACCGCAACACATTGCTATTATCATGGATGGTAATGGGCGATGGGCACAAAAACAAGGAGAAATTCGATTATTTGGTCATAATGTTGGTGTAGAATCTGTTCGTGAAGCATTGAAAGCAGCCCAAGAAATGGGGGTGAAATACCTTACCTTGTACGCTTTTTCTACAGAAAATTGGAACCGTCCAAAAGAGGAGGTTGATGGTTTGATGGATTTATTGGTGAGAACAATTGCAAATGAAGTTACTGAATTGCATAATTCAGGTGTGCGCGTACAAGCAATTGGTGATCTAATTGGTTTGCCAGGTAATTGCCAAAATGAGTTGGAAGCCGCAATAAACCATACAAAAGATAATACCGATATAACTTTGGTGTTGGCGTTAAATTATTCTTCCAAATGGGAAATTATTAACGCGGTTAAAAATATTGTTGCAGATTGTAAAGATGGGAAAATTGAATCAGCTGATATTTCAGCAGGTTTATTTGATAACTACCTGTCAACTGTAAATATTCCTGAGCCCGAATTGTTGATTCGTACTTCTGGAGAAAGAAGAATTAGTAATTTCTTGTTGTGGCAATGTGCATACACTGAATTCTATTTCACCGAGGTCTTATGGCCCGACTTTAAAAAAGAACATTTATATGAAGCAGTATATGATTACCAAAACAGAGAACGTCGTTTTGGAATGGTATCTGAACAATTAAAGAATAATTTATGAAATTAACTTACTGGCTTTTTTGCTTAGCAATCGTAGTATCGAATGCAGTTAGTGCTCAAATTGATACGACAATTGTTGTTACAGAAAAGGATACTCTTGAAACTTCTCCTGAAACAAAACCGAATGACATCATTAGCATCGGTGGAGGTGTTAATTTAGATTATTCAAATCCGCGTGAATATACCATTGGTCCAATCAATGTTGAAGGCGCTGAAGGATATGACCCAAATGCGATTCGTCTTGTTGCTGGTTTGCGTCAGGGACAAATGATTACCATTCCAGGAACAGCTATTTCAGATGCTTTGAAAAATTTATGGAAGGAGGGTTTATTTTCAGATGTTCAAATTTTTGCGGATAAAGAAATTGCAGGTGTAATTTATTTAACTATTCAAGTTTCTCCACGTCCTAAATTATCGAAATACCGTTTTACAGGAATCAATAAACGTCAAGCTGATAAAATTCGTGAGCAAATAACTCTTTTTACAGGAAAAACTATTTCTGAAAATTTAGTTTATCAAACGCGTGCTAAGGTCTTGGGATACTTTAGAGAAGAAGGATATTCTGCAGCTGAAGTCAACATTAAACGTGTTACAGACGAAATTATGATGAACTCTGAAATTTTCTTAATCGAAATTAATAGAGGTAAAAAAGTAAAGATCAAAGAAATTAATATCGTTGGTAATGAATCTGTGAAAGCAGGTAAGTTAAAACGAGCAATGAAGGATACGAAGGAAGTGGCATTATGGCGCATCTTTAAAAACTCTAAGTTTACTGAATCTGCGTACTCTAGAGATAAACTTGCCATGTTGAATAAATTCAATGCGGTTGGATTGCGTGATGCAAAAATTGTAAAGGATTCTGTTTACATGCGAAATAATAAACACTTGATTATCGATATTACGATAGATGAAGGTGAAAAGTATTATTTTGGAGATATCTCATGGGTAGGAAATACAAAATTCCGTTCAACATTTTTGGATACAATTTTGGGGATTAAAAAAGGTGATATCTATAACAAAGAGTTACTGGAAGAACGCCTAAAAACGAGTCAAGACGGTCGAGATATTTCTTCACTTTACATGGATAGAGGATACTTATTCTTCGATGTTCAACCTGTAGAAACTGACTTTACGGATAATCACATTAGTTATGAAATTCGCTTGCGTGAAGGTAAAGAAGCACGTGTAGGAACTATCACTATCAGAGGAAACACAAAAACAAACGATCACGTAATCTTAAGAGAGATTCGAACGCGTCCTGGTGACTTGTTTTCTCGTAATGACATCATTCGTACGCAACGTGAGTTGTCGCAACTTGGGTATTTCAATGAACAAGCATTTCAAGTAAACCCAATGCCAGATCCACAAAGAGGAACTGTGGATATTGAATACGTAGTGGAAGAAAAATCTTCTGACCAAATTGAGTTATCAGGAGGTTACGGAGGTAGAAATTACATGACTAGTAAACCAATGGTGATTGGTACGCTTGGATTGACATTCAACAATTTCTCAGCTAAAAACATTTTTAAAACTGGTTCTTGGTCACCACTTCCTTCAGGAGATGGTCAAAGATTATCTATCAGGGGACAAACTAATGGAAAGTATTTCCAATCGTATAACTTGTCATTTACAGAGCCTTGGTTAGGAGGTAAAAAACCTAATTCATTAACGGTTTTTATGTCGCATACTTTATTGGGTAACGGTCACTTGAAACGCCATGCAGATTACAATGGTATTAGTATTACTGGTGCTGGAGTAGTATTAGGTCGTAGAAAGAAAATTCCAGATGATTATTTCTCTGAATCTTTTGAATTTGCTTACCAATATTATGATGTTTACAACTATAGTTCATTATTTCCTGACTTAGAAAAAGGTTACTCAAATGATATTTCTTTTAAATATACGATTCAACGTAGTTCTGTAAGTTCACCAATTTATCCGCAATCTGGAAGTGTTATTACTTTATCTGGAAAATCTACTTTGCCTTATTCAGCTTGGGAAGGTGTTGGAGACTACACAGGTATTAGTGCACAAGATCGTTTTAAATACTTGGAGTATTACAAAATTAAGTTTGGAGCTGAGTTTTATTTCCCACTGTCGAGAGATCAAAAATTGGTTTTGAAAACAAGAGTTGGTTTGGGATATATGGGTGCATACAATCAATCTAAAGGTATTTCTCCATTTGAACGTTACTACCTTGGAGGTTCAGGAATCACAGGGATGAACATGATTGGTGGACGTGAAGTAATTGCGCTTCGTGGATACGAAGACAACTCAATTTCTTCAAGCGCTGGTGATCCAATTGCTACTAAATTCACAATGGAGTTACGTTACCCGATTTCTTTGAATCCATCAGCTACCTTCTATTTATTGGCATTTGCTGAAGCAGGAAATAGTTATCCAAGCTTCAGACGTTTCAATCCATTAGATGTTAAAAAATCTGCTGGTTTGGGTATTCGTATCTTTTTACCAATGTTTGGTATGTTGGGTATCGACTACGGATGGGGATTTGATAGACTAAGTACATGGGCTGGTGGATATGGACAAGCAAGTGATCAATCAATTGATAAGAAGGGATATTTTGGTATGTTGACTTTTACAATTGGTATGAATTTAGGTGAGTTGTAATATTAATCTTGCAATAAATTACCTATTTTTACGTTCCGCATTTTTAAAAATGATATTATGAAAAACATAGCCTTAATCTTTCTTTTATTCTTTGGCACAAGTTTTGTCTTTGGTCAGAAGTACGCTTACATTGATTCGGAATACATATTAAATAAAGTTGCCGACTACAAAGAAGCAAAAGAACAGTTGGATAGAATGGCGAATCGTTGGACAAAAGAAATTGAAGAACGATACGACGTACTAAAGACTAAAAAAGACAACTTCGCGCGTGAAGAAGTGCTTTTACCAAGCGAGGAAAAAGCTAAACGAATAGAAGAGATTCAGAATTTGGAATCTGATGCACAGCAAATGCAAAGACAAAGATTTGGGGTAGGAGGAGATTATTTCCAGAAAAGACAAGAATTAATCAAACCTATTCAGGATAAAGTTTTCGATGCCATGCAGCAAGTGGCTTCCAAAAGAAATTATATCTTTGTTTTCGATAAAGCAAACCAAAGTAATTTGGTTTATGCCGATAGCAAATTAGATATAAGCGATGAAGTTCTAAAAGAGCTAAATATTAAAGACTAAAAAAAAGTAAAATGAAAAAAATCTTAGCAGGATTATTGATGTTAGTGAGCTTTGGTACTATGGCTCAAGTTAAAATTGGATTTGTTGATTCTCAAAAATTGTTAGATACAATGCCTTCTAGAAAAGTAGCGATGGAAAAATACATGGCACATGAAAAAGAAGTTGCAGAAGAGTTTAATGTAATGAGAGCTGATTTGCAAAAGGCTTACGAAGAATATCAAAGAAAACAAGGTGATATGACTCCAGTGTTGCGTCAAGCTGCTGAAAAGAAAATCATGGATAAAGAAAGAGCTGTTGAAGAGCGTCAACAATCTATTCAGCAGGAATTGCAAGCGTTTGGTGAAGAATTGAACGTTCCAATCTTAGACCGTATTCAAAAAGCAATTAACATCATCTCAGATCGTCAGAAATTGACAATGGTAGTTGATAAGTCATCTACTTTGTATTTCGCTCCTGAAATGGACATTACTAAAATAGTTGCAGTTGAGTTAATGAAATTAGAGAAAGAATTGAAATAAGCTTTCCAAATAGAATTAAAAAAGGGAAAACAATTATGTTTTCCCTTTTTTTATGCGCTCAAATTAAAGACCTAATAGTTTACTTACCTGTTTAGCACAATTGTCCCAGCTAAATTGCTTGGATCGTTCCAGTCCCTTTTCTGATAATTGATTTCTTAAAACTTCATTGGAATCTAATTCTATTAATTGCTTTGCGATATCTTCTACATCATAAGGGTCGCAATATGCTACAGCGTCGCCACCAATTTCAGGTAACGATGTTTTGTTTCCAGCCAATACTGGCGTTCCACATTTCATCGCTTCAACCAAAGGAATTCCAAATCCTTCGAAGTAAGGAACAAAGGTAAATACTTTTGCGGCTGCCATAATTTTGGTCAACTTGTCTAAACTTAAATGTCCCGTAAAAATTACTTCAGATTGATATTGTTCTGAAATTGCCGTGTTGAAAGTTGGATTTCCCCATAAAGCCTCACCCACAATTACTAATTTAACATCACTAGTTGTCGTTTTTTTAAAGCGATCGAATGCTTGAAGTAAACGAATCACATTTTTTCTAGGATGAAGTGCGCCTACGAAAAGAAAATATTCCGAACCTCCTGTATATTGCTCCTTAATAGTTTCCTTTTCTGAACTTGAAATTGGTTGAAAGGCATCTGAAGCTCCATTCCAAATACTCGTTATTTTATCGCTTTTGATTTGATATGTTTGACAAATATCTTGCTTCGAATAATCTGAAACGGTAATGATGTGATCTGCTTTTTTTGCAAACTTCGGAAAGTACTTTTTCAAGTAATTTAAAGCTGATTTTGGTAAATCCTCCGGATGATGCTCAAAGTTGATGTCGTGAATTACACCAATTTGCTTCACATCAGATCCCAGCGATAAATAGCCGTCTGGCGAGAAAAACAAATCCGCTTTGTGCTTTTTCAAGGCACGCTTAATCGACCATTCAAACCAGATGTAAAATAATATGGGGTGGCGAGCAGGCGGATTTACAACCACTGGTTCCACATTCTTTCCAAAGATAAACTTAGGATCATACGCGCGATCGAAAAAGAAAATGAACGTATGTTCCGGATGCATTTCCACCAATCGTTTGGTTACTTCATATGTGTACCAACCAAATCCTTCCATTTTTGTTGGAAGTAGAAATCGTGTATTTATTGCTATTCGCAAACCAACCTAAAAATTAAGTATGTAATTTGTTGCCTTTTCCTTTGCAATGGTTGTAGAAGGTCCGTGACCGCAATATACCGTTGTGTTATCCGGCAACTTAAACATGATATTATGAATAGATTGCTTTAAAATTTCTATATCTCCACCAGGTAAATCAACGCGACCGAAACTTCCACTAAAAAGCACATCACCATTGATAACAATTTCACTTTCCTTGTTGTAAAAAACAACATGTCCAGGTGCATGTCCAGGTGTGAATAGTACTTCCAATTCCAATGTTCCAAATGTCAATACATCACCATGAGCTAATTGATGCGTTGGTTGCGGACTAATTTTGTAATTCGTAAAGCCATACACATGTGAGTAATTAGGAACCGAATTCAATATAGGTAAATCCATTGGATGCAAGTAATAAGGAATATTGAATTTTTCCAATACAAATTGGTTTCCTAGTACGTGGTCAATATGCGCATGCGTATTTAAAAGCGCATGAATTTTAAGCCCTTTTTCTGCGATGAATTCAATTAATGCTTGTTCCTCCGCACGTTCGTAACATCCTGGGTCAACAATGACAGCATCTGCGTGATCGGTATATAAAACGTAAGTGTTTTCTTGAAATGGGTTAAATGTGAATGCTTGTACGTGAATTTTCATTGCCTCTAATTTTCTATAAATGTATTATTTCACTTGCTTTAAAAGTTGAATTATTTCCGCCTCCATTTTTTCTGGTTTTGTAGTTGGGGAATAGCGTTTGAATGGTTTTCCGTTGGCATCTACTAAGAACTTTGTGAAATTCCATTTGATTTTACTACCAAGAAATCCGCCTAATTTACTCTTTAAAAATTTGAAAACCGGATGCGTGTTTGGTCCATTAACATCACATTTTGCTAACATAGGAAAGGTAACTCCAAAATTGATTTCACAGCTTTGCGCCATTGTTTCGTCTGTTTCTGGTTCTTGATTCAAAAATTGATTGCATGGAAATCCTAGGATGACCAAACCTTGATCTTTGTATTTTTGGTGCAAATCTTCTAATCCTTTGAATTGAGGTGCTAATCCACATTTTGTTGCTGTATTGACAATCAAAACAACTTTCCCTTCAAAGTCGCTCATTGATACTTTTGTTCCGTTCGGTGCTTCAGCTGCTAATTGATAAAAAGGTGTGCTCATATTTTTTTCTTTAAAAATAATGAATAAGGTGCAGATATAATCAAGATCAATATGAAAATTAGAAATAGTTAACTTGACTTTAAAAAAAGAAGTCCCCACATCTCTGCGGGGACCAACCTCTTATTTGCTTAAAGCTTATCCTTTTGATTCTTCTGAATTTGAATCTTCTTCAGATTTTCCTTCATTCAAATTATCATCAGTAGCCGCTTCATTTGTAGCTATTTGTTCTTGTGCAATCCTTGCTTCCTCCGCAAGTCTAGCCTCTTCTGCTAAACGAGCTTCTTCTGCAAGTCTAGCCTCTTCTGCTATTCTTTGTTCCTCTGCGATACGAGCTTGTTCAGCAGCTACACGTTCAGCCTCAGCTCTATCAGCAGCTTCTTTTGCTAACCGAGCTTCTTCAGCTTCTCTAGCAGCTTTTTCATCTCTCGCTTTTTGCTCAGCTTCAAGCTTTTCTTTGTGCAAACGCTCTGCCTTTTCTTTCTCTAAACGCAACGTTTCTAATTCCATTTCCAATGCTTTATCAGATTTCGGTGGAGCAGTTTTACCAAGAATGTAACCTGCAATTGCAGATAAGATTGCGGCAAGTTCACTACCTTTAAGAATGTTCATAACACCAAAAAGAATAACAGCAATTATAATTACGAAAATAGTGATAAACTGAAGTCCTGCCTCGCCAAGTAACTTTTGCTTTACCACATCGTTGGCTTTGTATAGCGTACCGACAAAGAAACAGATAAGTATAATTGCTATTAATATTCCAACGATTAATGTTATATTCTTTTTAAATTTAAGTTCATATAGGTCTTTGGTTGTAATATCTACTATTTTACCATTAGCTTTATCTAAATCATCATTTACATTTTGAAGATTAGTATAAGCTCTAGTTAAACAGGTGTTGAAATTATCATTACCAATGGTATATAAGCTCTTTCTAAATGATTTAAATAGAGTTTGATCCATTTGATACCATTGGATTCGTGGTATTTTATTTGTATCAATTGTTACTGAATTATCTTCAATTTTTTTAATAGAATCAACAAGGTAGATATCTCTTAATAGCTTTGTTTCTAATTTTTTTTTGTCGAAAAATGCACTTACTTTTATTGTATCTAGCTTGTTTCTCATAAGAATATCTACGATATTTACTATTTTTGCTCTGATTGTATCATCGAAAACAATCATGTTTTTATTCATGCTAAATTGGTATTCTTTGATGACATTAAAGTATGTTGAAAACGTTGTGTAATCTTCTGGTTTAGTATTTTCTTGATGGGAACCAATAAAGTCTAATAATTCTTGTTTTTGCTTTGTTTTATCAGCTACAAAATTTGTAAGTAATTTATATAAGTATTCTGAGCTTTGATCTATGTTTGCATATTCGGTCTTAATATTTTTCAAATAGCAATCATTTGAGCTGCTATTTTGGGCATTTAGTATTGTATTCAAAAAAGCAACAACCAGCAGTAGTAGTATTTTTTTCATAGTAAGTGTGTTTTGAGGGCGAATGTACGAATTCAATTTTATTAATACGCAATTGTAAATGCCTAAATGGTAATAGGTATTTCTACCTGTTCAGAAATAATATCTACTAATGTATTTGCTTCCAATCTGCTTAAGTCTAAAATTCGTTGTTTAAGTCAATAGTTACAGCTACATTTTCTTGCACATTCCTAAACGTTTGCTAAATTTGCTTCATGGAAAATAATACAATCTATACCCCTGTAAATAAAGTACGAATTGTAACTGCAGCGGCCCTATTTGATGGTCATGATGCAGCAATTAATATCATGCGCCGTATCATTCAGTCTACTGGATGTGAGGTAATTCACCTTGGACACGACAAAAGTGTTGAAGATGTTGTAAATACTGCCATTCAAGAAGATGCAAACGCAATTGCGATGACTTCTTACCAAGGTGGGCACAATGAATATTTTAAGTACATGTACGACTTGCTTCAAGAAAAAGGAGCAGGACACATCCGCATCGTTGGTGGTGGTGGTGGAGTAATTCTTCCAACTGAAATCAAAGATTTGATGGACTATGGAATTACACGTATCTATTCTCCAGATGATGGTCGTGAATTGGGTTTACAAGGAATGATCAATGACATGGTTCAAAAATCTGATTTTGCTACTCCAGATTTGGAATTGCCAGCAGGAAAAGATGTTTACCAATCGCTAGCAGATAAAGATGTAACAACGATTTCAAGATTGATTTCTTTGGCGGAGAACCGAAATGAAGATTTTTTGAAAATTTTTGATTTTAATAAAGTAGCAGATCAATCAGCGCCAGTTCTTGGAATCACAGGTACAGGTGGAGCTGGAAAATCTTCTATGGTGGACGAATTAGTTCGCCGTTTCTTAATCGATTTCCCTGAAAAGCAAATTGCGTTGGTTTCAGTGGATCCTTCGAAAAAGAAAACAGGTGGAGCGTTGTTGGGTGACCGTATTCGTATGAACTCAATCAACAATTCTCGTGTGTACATGCGCTCATTGGCAACGCGTCAATCAAACTTGGCTTTGTCAAAATATGTTGAGGAAGCAATTCAAGTATTGAAAGCAGCAAACTACGATTTGATTATCTTGGAAACATCAGGAATTGGTCAATCGGATACAGAAATCTTAGACCACTCTGATGCTTCATTGTACATCATGACACCTGAATTTGGTGCAGCTACGCAATTGGAGAAAATCGACATGTTGGACTTCGCTGACATTGTTGCTATCAATAAATTTGATAAGCGTGGAGCTTTAGATGCTTTGCGTGATGTGAAAAAGCAATACCAACGCAACCATAATTTGTGGGATGTAAATCCGGAACAAATGCCAGTTTTTGGAACAATTGCTTCTCAATTCAACGATCCAGGAACAAACCAATTGTACAAGGCAATCATGGATAAAGTAGTAGAAAAAACAGGTGCAAACTTGAATTCTACGTTTGAAATCACAAAAGAAATGTCTGAAAAGATTTTTGTGATTCCCCCTGCACGTACACGTTACCTTTCTGAAATTGCGGAAAACAACCGTGGGTATGATGCAAAAGCATTATCTCAAAAAGAGGTTGCTCAAAAATTATACGGTATCTACAAAACAATCGAAACAATTTCTGGAAAAGCGCCTATTTTGACGCAACACGGAATTGAGATTTTAGGTACAGAAGGAGTGGATTTAGCAAAATTATTGTTAGCTGAATTCGACAAATTAAAAATGAATTTAGATCCATACAACTGGGAAGTGATCACTACTTGGGATGCGAAAGTAAACAAGTACAAGAATCCAGTGTACTCATTTATGGTTCGTGATAAAGAGATTAAGATTCAAACACATTCAGAATCATTGTCTCACTTGCAAATCCCGAAAGTAGCATTGCCGAAGTACGAAGCTTGGGGTGATATTTTACGTTGGGTATTGCAAGAAAATGTTCCAGGAGAATTCCCATTCACATCTGGTTTATATCCATTCAAACGTGAAGGAGAAGATCCAACACGAATGTTTGCCGGAGAAGGTGGTCCTGAAAGAACAAACCGTCGTTTCCACTACGTATCGAAAGGAATGCCTGCTAAACGTTTGTCTACAGCATTTGACTCGGTAACATTATACGGAAATGACCCTGGTCACCGCCCAGATATTTACGGTAAAATTGGTAACGCAGGTGTATCGATCTGTTGTTTGGATGATGCGAAGAAATTGTATTCAGGTTTCGACTTGTCACACGCGATGACTTCTGTATCGATGACAATCAACGGTCCAGCACCAATGTTGTTAGGTTTCTTCATGAATGCCGCAATCGACCAAAATTGTGAGAAATACATCAAAGCTAATGGTTTAGAAGCAGAAGTTGAAGCAAAAATCGTTGCCATTTACAAAGAGAAAGGTGTAGAACGTCCACGTTACAATGGTGATTTGCCAGAAGGAAATGATGGATTGGGATTGATGTTGTTGGGTGTTACAGGTGACCAAGTTTTACCTGCTGACTTGTACGCGGAAATCAAGAAAAATACATTGGCTCAAGTTCGTGGTACTGTTCAAGCAGATATTTTGAAAGAAGATCAAGCTCAAAACACGTGTATTTTCTCAACAGAATTTGCATTGCGTTTGATGGGTGACGTTCAAGAATATTTCATTAACCAAAATGTGCGTAACTTCTATTCAGTATCTATTTCCGGTTACCATATTGCAGAAGCTGGTGCAAATCCAATTACGCAGTTGGCATTTACGTTGGCAAATGGATTCACATACGTTGAATACTACTTGTCTCGTGGAATGGATATCAACTCATTTGGACCAAACTTGTCATTCTTCTTCTCAAATGGTATCGACCCAGAATATGCGGTAATTGGTCGTGTAGCTCGTAGAATTTGGGCGAAAGCATTGAAAAATAAGTATGGAGCAAATGAACGTGCTCAAATGTTGAAATACCACATTCAAACATCTGGTCGTTCGCTTCACGCACAAGAAATTGACTTCAACGATATTCGTACAACTTTACAAGCATTGTACGCGATTTACGACAATTGTAACTCACTGCATACAAACGCTTACGACGAAGCGATTACAACACCAACTGAAGAATCAGTGCGTAGAGCGATGGCAATTCAGTTGATCATCAACAAAGAATTAGGTTTAGCGAAAAACGAAAACCCAATTCAAGGATCGTTCATCATCGAAGAATTGACTGATTTGGTGGAAGAAGCGGTGTTAGCAGAATTCGACAGAATCACAGAGCGTGGAGGTGTTTTAGGAGCAATGGAAACAATGTACCAACGTTCGAAAATCCAAGAAGAGTCATTGTATTACGAAACATTGAAACACAACGGAGAATTCCCAATCATTGGGGTGAACACGTTCTTGTCTTCAAAAGGTTCTCCAACAGTTGTTCCGAAAGAGGTAATTCGTGCAACAGAAGAGGAAAAATTATTCCAAATCAACACGAAGGAGCAATTAAACCGCGGAAATGCTGTAGCAGTTGAAAAAGCGTTGGAAGACGCGCAGCAAGCTGCAATCAGTAACAAAAACATCTTTGAGGTATTGATGGAAGCAACGAAAGTTTGTTCGTTGGGTCAGATTACCGATGCGTTGTTTAACGTTGGTGGACAATATCGACGTAACATGTGATGTTGGATGTGCAGTAATGCACATTTTATAGGGTATAGACACAACATGATGTGTTGTAAGGGTGTATCGCGACACACCCTTACTTGTATACCCTATATAAAGGTCGCAGGATACATCTATCCCTTCCATTTCTTTGGGTTATCAGCTATATATCGTTGTACGTTTTCTAGTTCCTGTTGACTTTTTATAATGCGATCATGATAGTTGCGATGCCAGATAGATTCAATCTTATCTTCACTTTTAAGGCTGTTCCAATTCTTGATATCTTTAATTACTGAAACTTTTAATCCTCTAATAAAAGAACCAATAGTGTTTGAAGGTGATTTAAATTGATTTAAAGCATTTTTATCGGTATTATTGGAACTCTTTATTTGTACAATACCATGAAAATGATCGGGCATAATAACGTAATCATGAACCTCAAAGTTTGACCTAATAGAGGGAGTATTTAACCATTGCCTTTCCAAAAAATTACCGATGTCGCTTAGATGTACTTTTTCGTTTATAATTTCGCTTAATAATCGCTCACGATTTTTTGTTAAGATCGTCACAAAATACAATCCTTCAGAACTATAATCATAGTTTTTTAATCGGTAAGATTGTCTGTTGAGTTTAAGAGAATTGTAAGTCACTTTGGTAGGTTTAATGTACCTAATTTAGTGATATATAGTTAATTTAAAAAATCTATTTCTCTTTTCATAGCGTAACAAAAACCTATTTTGAAATGCTATTCCAACTCCTTAATCACCTGCTTCAAAGCTTCTTTTCCTTCACGCATAATTGGAAGTAAAGGCCAGATGTGTGGCATTCCATTTCCTTTATAAGTTGTAGTTTCTACCAGATTTTTTTTTAGTTTCTTTTCAAACAGTTGACCATCTGGGTAACAAATATCATTTGTTGCTAAAAATAAAACAGTAGGAGGAAAACCTTTTACTTCACCATAAAGCGGAGATACAGTAGGACTTTTCAAATCTAGGTCTTGTCCACATAATATTTTTGCACTTCTTACACCTTCTTTTCCAAGCATAGGATCAATCTTATCGATTGCATCAATTTCTGGGTGTGAGAATGAGGCGTCAGCAACAGGACAAATTGCTACAATCTTAGATGGTACAGGCTGACTGTTTTGAATTAATCGTTGTACAAGTGTTAGGGCTAAAGTTCCGCCAGCAGAATCTCCAATGACTTGAATGTTTTGTGTGGAATAGCTCTTAAGAGCATGTAAATAAATCGCATCAATATTCATGTTGATCTCATCAATGGTTGTTTCAGGAGCTTTTGGATAATTACACAACCAAATAGTGTTATTTAATGCTTTATTAATGGTCTTAATAGATTCCCAATGATGTTGTGCAGGCCCTGATACAAATGCTCCTCCATGAATGAAGATTGTCAGTTTTTGATTTTCATTTGAACTGTTTATTGCGGTGATGTTTGACTTTAGAATCGTAAAAGTTGTAACCTTATCTTTTCTCCAAAAGCAACCTTTGGGCTTAAATACGTCACCTTTTCGTAATTGTGCCACGTTAATTGGAGTTTGACTGTACATCTTCTTTATCCCTATTAGTCGCAGTACCAATAGTGTTACTTTAAAAGTAAAGCTTGTCTTCATCATCAGAAATTTATTCTGAATATACTCATTTTACTGTCATAATGTAACTATCAATGCATCGTCATTTCATTATTTATAATTCGCCTACATGTTACATTAGCCGTCATTCAATTTGCTTTTGGCTTTTAAATTCCTTATCTTCGCTTAAATCAGTACAAATAATTGAATGCTTTTTGCGATGAAAAATTTTAATGAATTCCAGTCTAGATTGTCATTATCCTATTTGCACGATGATAAATTCCTCAAAAGCTCAAAAGAGTTTATTAATTAAGCCCTGTTTAGATTCAAGACAGGGACTTACAATTGCATTTTAAGAGATAGTATGCCACATGAATTTGATGTGAGCCGTGTTGAGCGCGCTTGGATCTCTTGCGCCACACATTTTTATTTAAAAGAAAATTTAAGAAAATGGAAAATAGCATTGTTTTAACGACAGGAATTTATGATTTAATCAAAGATCATGTACGTAGGAAAAAAGTAACGGTTGAACAAGAATCTATTTTAAGCAATGAATTGAGAAATGCTACTCAATTGTTGAGAAAAGAATTACCAAGTGATATTGTTAGTGTTGATCGAAAAGTGGTGATAAATGATTTGACTTTAAACGTAAAGAGAGAATTATTTATTGTTGGACCAAAAAAGGCTAAAATTCAAGCCAATCGTTTCTCTGTATTGAGTGATATTGGTCTAGCTACAATCGGAAGAAAAAAGGGTGAAACTGTTTCGTGGCCAACACCAACTGGTGTAAAGCAATATGAAATATTGGAAATTGATGCAATGTATCAATAACAAGAATTTTGTTGTTTAGTTAAAAAAAGAAAGAGGAAGAGCGATTTATGGTTCTTCCTTTTTTTCTTTCATGATTTATGCATATATTCGATTTAAAATCATGTAAAATTATGAAAATCAAACTCTTATTGTCTATTTTTTTGTTATTCTCTATAAGTCTAGAAGCTCAAATACAGTCATTTTGTGGTCACGCAGATAAACTGAAAGGCGTTACTCTTCCTATTCATGTCAAAAAAACTCATTCAGATGGATATTCTAAAAGCGATCAATATGTGATTCCTGTGGTTTTTCATATTTTGCATCTAAATGGTCCTGAAAATATTTCCGATGAGCAAATTATGAGTGCAATGGATGCGTTGAATGAAGATTTTAATAAATTGAACGAGGATTTGGTTGATGTTATTGATGAGTTTACAGCTATTATAGCCAATGTTGGAGTTACATTTAAACTTGTACGATTGGATCCTGAAGGTCAACCAACAACAGGAATTAATAGAATTTATACAAATCTAACAAATCATGGTTGGGAAGATTCTTCCAAAATCAATCAATGGCCGCCTCATAAATATCTAAATATTTGGGTTAGCAAATCGTTGGAAGGATATGCCGCAGCATACTCATGGTATCCTGAATACGCTGATTATTATCCCGAACTGGATGGAATTATGCAACAACACGATTATACGGGGTCGATTGGAACGTCAAATGAATACCTCAAGCATGTTTTAACACATGAAGTTGGACATTATTTCAATCTTTATCATCCATGGGATCTTCAAATAGGAGACGGGCCTTGTGGTGATGATGAGGTTGATGATACACCAATCACGCAATCGTCGGAATGTATTTTAGATTTAGCAACTTGCACTCCGTCAATCGTTGAAAATGTGCAAAATTTTATGACTGGAACTTATTGTTTTAGAATGTTTACCGAGGGTCAGAAAAATCGAATGATTGAAACGCTCAATAGTCCTGTAGGAAATCGTAATAATTTATGGCAAGAGCAAAACCTTATTGATACAGGTTTACTTGATGCAGATCTATCAATTTCCAAAATCGGAAATAGTTCGTTTTCTTTTGCTCCAAATCCTGCAACTAATACCATACAGGTGAAATTTTCGCTAGCACAGACATCCTTACAATTAGTTAATCTATTTGGTCAAATACTTTTGGATCAAAAAACTGATAATAGTTCGACTCAATTAATCGATGTAAGTCATTTTCCAAACGGCACATATGTTTTGAGATATGGGAATTCATTTGAAAAATTAGTATTAAATAGATAGATTTTTTCAACGTTAGATATAAACATCCATTAAAACACGCTTCTTTTTTAAAAATTAATGAAAATAATTGAATGTTATTTTATTACAAATCGATCCTGTTTTTTTGTTAAAAAATGTACAATTCAACCCCCTTTAGGTTAATTAATAAAATGAGTTTAATCTGCTAATAATCAGTTTTGAATATTCTTTTGACTCATCCAGTCCTACTATTCATAAGGCTTCTTGTGAAATTTAATTTCCAATTCTGAGTAAATTTTCTCAAAATGTAATGTTAAAAAAATATGACTTTGCTCATTTTTATGGAAAAATGGCAATCGTACTTTCGCGTCCCCAAATTTAGACCTAACATTACTAATAAGTGTATTTAATAAATCCTTGTAGATAATAGCGTGTTAGGTGCTATGATTTGTGGCACTTTAATATTAAATATATCTAAACAAAGATGAAAAAGCTACTTTATTTTACAGCTATTTGCTTCCTCTACTTGTTTTCTAACCAAGTTTCTTATGGGCAAGGCTTAAATTATTATTGGGTAGGAGGTGGAGGTGACTGGGGAGATCTAAGTCACTGGTCAAATGCCTCCGGAGGCCTAGGTTCAACCTATGGATACCCGCCATCACCACTTGATAATGTCATTTTTGATGAAAACAGTGGATTTACAACAACAAGTAATATCGTTACAACTCCTAGTTATAGTGGGATTACCGTTAAAAACATGACATGGTCGAATGCACCAAACAATCCTGTTTTTGACGAAAATCCGGGAACTGATTTTGTTGTTTTGGGAAATATCACTTTGCAAGCAGCAATGACTTTTAGAGCGCAAGTCTTAATGATGGGTAACCAAAGTGCAACGATTACTTCCAACGGAGGTAAAATTGGTGGTAACATTTATATCGATAAAGAGAATGCACAGGTAGAATTATTAGATAGTCTAATGCTTTACCATGTTAATAATTTGGACAGTAGAACCGGTACGATCGTTTTAGCAAATGGAACTTTAGAAACCAATGGACATAACGTATATGCGAACGGATTTGTGATGCATGGTACAAATACTTGTCATTTCAACTTTGAGAATTCTACCTTATTTTTCAAGAAGTCTGCGATTGGCTCACATCGTGTTTCCAACAAGTATTACAATACCTCTGGGACTGAAGTTACTTTCCCGTCTTGTTTTCGTATAGAGGGGGCCAACAAAACTATTAATGCAAAAAACTCTCTCATTCAATTTGAAAACATTTTAGATGGTATTTATGTATTAAATAATACCCAATATACATTTGATAAAATACTTTACATTGGACACATTAATCAAGTAGGTGACCAAGATGGTTATCAACACTACACTGGTCATTCAACTTTTGGACCAGCTATCGTTAAAAAAATAACTTTGGTGAATTCTGCAGCACACGTGCTTAATTTTTCTAATAGTGCAGTCGTAGATACTATATTGTTTAATAGACCTTCTGACAATATGGCGTCGACAGATAACTATCAACATTCTAGAGGAATAATTGCCACTGGAACAACCTTTAAATATATAAAATATGAAGGTATCATCAATCCTAATGGAACGAGTAATTTCGGATCAAGGTACAGAATAAATGAAGGTAATAGTACTAATTCACAAAATGCAATCGCCTTCGTGATTTTGAATGGATGTACAGTTGACTCCTTATTAATGAATCAATCGGAAAACACCTATTCATTTCCCAATCTTGTTAACAACGGTTATCAATACGTAAATTTATCAAACACTACGGTTAATCATGTTGCAAATAAGGCGGTATCAGCTTTCAATCTTTCAAATCAATCTAAAGTAAAAACTTACCATGCAGAAAGTCATACGTTTGGCGCAATGAGTTCCAACAGTAAGATAGATAGCTTAATTGTAAGATTGGAAGGAACGTATCAAATCAAAAACTCAGAAATATCTGATGCCAGATTTGGAGATAATTCATTACTAGCCGGTACGCAATCTCAATTCGGAAGAGTTTATTTTAATAAAATAGGACGCATTTCTTCAACAAGTTCAACATTTCGCTTTGCAGAGTACAACATTAACGGATGGATGGAAGGTAATAACAATACATTCGACACATTAGTTTTCTCTCCAGGTTACACATACCGTTTTGGAAATGGTGTTTCCAATACAATTAGAAAAAGATGGTATGCAAGTGGGAATCCATGTTATTTTACAGAAGTATACAATGTCGGTTCTTCAGGAACAGCCACAATTAATTTATTGGCTGGTGTACCAAATCACTTTGATTACATCCGTTTTTGGGGAGTTAAAGCAACTGCTGCAATGCCAATAAACGCCGGTGTAAGAAGTATCAATGTTGCAAACAATCAACATATCAATTTTGAGCCTTACAACGCCTTACAAGTTTTGTATCCGTTTGGGACTGATCAAGAAGTGAGATGTCATTCAAATTATCCTTTCACTCTTAATACAGATGGATTTTATGGCAATACCAATACAAGTTATACATGGCAAGACGGTAGCCAATTGGATTCATTTGTCGTAAATGGCCCTGGGGTTTACCAAGCTCAAGCATACTATGGTAGAAATTGTTATTACACTGCAAGCTACACTGTTTTGGATCAATTGTCTGCAAGTGTTGATGCATCATTACCAGTTTCGTGTGATCCTGCAAATCCAAGTGGATCCCTTACTGCAATTGCTGGTGGTCATGGTGGTGCACCTTATACGTATGAATGGAATGCACTTCCTTTAACTGCGCAACCTGCAATTGGAACGAATCAAGTATTAGATAATGTACATGTTGGACAATATGAAGTAAAGATTACAGATGATTTAAATTGTACTGCAACAGCTATTGGTAGTATAAATGGACCTGCATTGGAGTTAAGTGTAACGACAGTCGTATATCCAGATTGTGATCCTAGTACATCTATTGGAACTGGACATATTCAAGCTGTAGTTACGGGTGGAACTGCACCATATTCTTTTAATTGGATCAATATGCCAACTGTAACAACTTCGTTCGCTGACAATTTAGAAGCGGGTACATATAAGTTTGTTGTAAGTGACTCCTTGGGTTGTAGTACTGACACGATAACTGTTTCAGTAGGTAATTCAACAGGAGGTTTCTCTTCATCTATTGCGATTACACAACCAATTAACTGTGGACTTGTTGGTTCAGCTACAATGACTGTTGTAGGAAGTGAAGTAACTTATCAGTGGTCGCATGATCCATCAATATCAATAAATACAGCAACAAACATTCCAGTTGGACAAAACTACGTTTTAGCTATCGATAAAAATAACTGTGTTGATCAACAATTAGTTACTATCATAGCTCCTGATTTAGTTGCACCAAGCTTTAACACTTGTATTTCTAATATAGAAGTTTTTACGACCGGTTCTTGTGGTCAAGTTGTAACGTGGAATCCGCTTACAGCTGCTGATGTTAATGAGAATTGCTCCATTAGTACGTTTTCCAGTACACATCAAAGTGGAGATGTTTTTCCAATTGGAGTAACAACTGTTACCTATAGTGTAACTGATATCTTTGGTAATCAAGGTACATGTAGCTTCACAGTGACGGTTGTGGACAATGAAAAACCACAATTTATTTCATGTGTAAATGACCTTGAGATCCAAGCAAATTCAGGTAACTGTACGGCTACAGCAAGTTGGCTAACTCCTATTGTGTTAGATAATTGTGCTGTAGCAAGTTTGACGAGTGATTTCAACTCTGGAAGTACGTTCCCAATTGGTACAACAACAGTTACATACACAGCTCTTGATGTGAATGGAAATACAGAAACATGTGTTTTTAGAATCATTGTTAAAGCACATGTAAATGATTTCCGTATGACATCTGCTTGTCCTGTAAATCAAACTTTAGCAATCCCAAATAATGTTGTTGATTGTAATTTCGATTTTGAGATTCCAACTCCAACTTATGTCAGTAATTGTTCAAATGCTTGGTTTGTTACTGGAGCGAATATGTATACTCCTGGAGTTTTATATGAATTGCCTATTGGAACTCATCAAATAAAATATGCCTTAACAAATGGAGCAGATACATTAGCTTGTACGTTTACAGCGACAGTTGTTGATAATCTTGCACCTCAAAGTGCTAATTTACCTTCTAATACACAATATATTTATGCAGATACTTGTGGTGGTTTCAAGGTCGTACCTGCGAATGTGACTTGGACGGATAATTGTGGAATTGATTCTGTATGGACTGTTCCTGCCGACCCATTTATGATTTCTTCTATCTATAGTAATACAATTTTAACATACTATGCTAAAGATGTAAATGGATTAGTGTCAAGTTATCAAGTGAATTATTACCTCTATCCATCTAATCCGGGAATAGTAAATAATTGCCCATCTGATATCAATTTATTAGAGAACACTTGTGGAGGTGCAGTCGCTACATGGACAGCACCAACATTTTCGGGAGTATGTTTTACTACTACATCATCGCACACATCTGGAGATCTTTTTCCAGTTGGAGTGACGCAAGTAACATATAGTTTTACACCGGAAAGTGGAATGACTCAACTGTGTTCATTTAATGTAACAGTGCAAGGTGTTGGTAATTCAATTACTAATTGTCCAACTGATATCAATCATGTCTTAACTGGAAATGAATGTTCGCAATCTGTAACATGGACTGCTCCAGTTTTCAATAGTCTATGTACAGTTACTTCTGTCAGTTCAACGCATCAACCTGGTGATGTATTCCAACTTGGAACTACACAAGTGGTTTATACTGCAACTTTGAGCGACGGGACAACAATGACATGTGATTTCAATGTTGTAATTTCAAACCCTTCTGGTGGCGTAACAACTATCAATGATTGTCCAACAAATGGTGTCCTACAATTTTTTGTGGATCCTTTGATAGATTGTGATAACGCAGTTGTTAATTTCACTACCCCTACATTTGTCTCTTCATTTTGTGAAAATCCAGTAGATCATGTAACAATGACCCCAAATACATTTTCGCAAAATGATGCATTGGCAATTGGAACATATCCATTTACTTATACGGCATATGATGTGAATGATGTTGTATTGGCTACTTGTAATTTTACAGTTCAAGTTGTTGACACGGCATCAGTTTTTACAGTTGATTGCCCTGGAACTATAATAAATGGTATGAATGTTTTAGAAATTGAATTGGATCCTTTAACATGTTCTGGTGTGATAGATTGGACGCTTCCAACTTTTTCAACTGCAGGATCTTGTATTGGTGCATTTAGTCATATTGTTCAAGACCACGGAGTAGCACCTGGTACTGCTGTAACGAGTGATACCTATTTTTCAAACTACATTCAATATTCTGGTTATGATGTCAACAATCAACTGATTGGACAATGTAGTTTTCAGGTGGAAATGATTTTTAACGATTCGATGTATGTGATGCATGTGGATACAACCATTTATACAGATGTTACTACTTGTAAAGCGCCATTTTCGTGGGATTTACCTGAGAGTGATATCCAATGTGACGTAGCTAATGTTCAGATTTTTAATTTCTCACAAAATTGGTCTGGTATATTGGATCCATATAGTAACTCAGTTGTACAGCAATTTCCGGTTGGACAGTACACCATTACTTATGATGTTCAAGTTGGACAAACAAGAAAATTAGTCAATTATTTAATCAATGTACTTGATGGAAACGCGCCAACGTTTGGAACTAGCTGTCCGACAGGTCCAATAAATTTGTATACTGAAGATAATACATGCAATGCGATTGCTAATTGGTCTGCTCCTGTTGCAATTGGTGGATCATGTACAAGTTTCGAATATATTCCTGTTACGACAAACGTAGTACCTGGTACTTTGCTACCAATTGGAGATACGTTAGTTACTTATACAACACACGGTGCTGGTCTAAACACAACTTGTTCATTTATTGTTAATGTTTTCGATACTATCAGACCATCAATTTATGTTTGTCCGTCAAATATTACTGTGCCAGTTAGTACAGGATGTGAAGGTGTTGCAACATGGATTGAACCAAGCGTTTTTGATAACTGTAGCGGATTATCTATAGCAAGTAATTTCCAAAGTGGTCATTCATTTCCTTTAGGAACTACAGCTGTTAATTATACAATTACCGATCCTTCAAGTAATTCTAATACTTGTAGCTTTACAGTAACAGTTGTTGATGGTATTGCACCTCAAATTGTCAATTGTCCAAGTGATATCGTGATAAATAGCACTGCTAATTTATGTGGTGGAGTTGCTACTTGGGTTGCACCAACAGCAACAGATAACTGTTCTGCAGCAACGTTGGTTTCCAATTATAATTCGGGAGACCTTCTTCCTATCGGAACAACAACTATCAACTATACAGCAATGGATGCTGCAAATAATAGTACAAGTTGTTCATTTAATGTGACTGTTTTAGATATTCATGCACCGTCGCTATTAAACTGTCCTTCTGATATTACAATTAATTCATTACACAATATATGTGCAAGAAATGTTATGTGGAATGCGCCAATTGCGAGTGATCCATGTAATAATTCAACTATTTCTTCATCGCACCAATCTGGGGATTTGTTTGAAGTAGGAACAACTACAGTTACATATTATGTTGTTGATCAATCAGGGAATATTGATTCTTGTTCATTTAATGTGACTGTGACGGATATTTCTGCACCGCAAGTTACTGCTTGTCCACCTAATCAAGTTCTTGAATTAAGTTTTAATGAATGTTTAGTTCCAGCAACATGGACTACTCCAATAGCAATTGACAATTGTTCAGATGTTTCATTAATGTCGACGCATATAAGTGGTGATCAATTTCCAATCGGAACTACAATAATTACTTATACTGCTACTGACACACAAGGTTTACAGGATGTTTGTTCTTTCACAATTAATGTAATTGATCCAAATAATTATTGTGGCGGATCTGTAGCGCCAGGTAAGGAAATCGTGGTACCTGATGCCTTTACTCCCGATGGAGATGGTGTAAATGATGTGCTTGTTATTGAGGGAATCGAACATTATCCAGATAATGAGATGATCATTTTTAACCGTTGGGGTACAGAAGTATATCGTAGCGCTGGTTATAGCAATCAATGGGATGGTAAGATTAATGTTGGTTCAGGACTAGAAGGTTCAGAATTACCAACTGGAACGTACTTCTACATTCTAGACACGAAGGATAAAGTGCTTGGAGTGCTAAAAGGATACATTTATTTACAACGCTAATCTCAGAATTAACTGATAAAGATATTAATCATGAAAGAACAGATTAAACATACAATTTGCTCAATAGTGGTGCTTCTAATATGCACTCAGGCAAATGCGCAACAGGATCCACACTTTGCGCAATATTTTGACAATACACTCTTTGTAAATCCAGCTTATGCTGGAAGTAAAGAGGTGATGAACGTAACAGCGATTCACAGAGAACAGTGGACTGGATTTAATGGTCGACCGCGTTCTACAACCTTGAGCTTGCACACACCACTTCCTTATGAGTCTGTAGGTGTTGGGTTAACAGCTGTTAATGACAATATTGGTCCAATGAACCAAACAATGGTGTATGCGGATGTTTCTTATACTTTAAAATTCAAAAACAGCAAATCTCGTTTGGCTTTTGGAGTAAAAGGAGGTGTTAACATCATTAATGGTCGTTTTTCAGAATTATCTACCACAACTGAAAACGATGAAAAATTAATGCAAAATGTTCGCAATAATGTAAATCCTAATTTTGGTTTTGGTATTTATTATCACCTGCCGAAATTCTTCGTTGGAGTGAGTGTTCCTAAAATGTTAGAGCGCAGCTATTATGATGTGAGCAAAACAAATTTAGAACGTCGTCACTATTATGGTATAATTGGAGGAGTTTTTGATCTTTCCTCAAAATGGAAAATTCGTCCTTCTGTGCAAGTTAAGATGACACAAGGAGCGCCAGTTAGCGTAGATATGAGTACAGCATTCATTTATAATGAAAAGTTTTGGATTGGAGCATTGTACAGATGGAATGCTGCTGCTGGTGGTTTTTTGCAAGTGAATGTTACAAGGCAATTTAAAATTGGTTTCGCAACAGAATTCGGTGTGAAGTCAATTCGTCAGTACAACTCAGGAACGTTTGAGGTGCTATTATCCTACGATTTAAGATTCAAAAACAGTGGAATTAGATCACCAAGATTCTTCTAGTTACTACAATTAATGATTTTCAAATGAAACAATTATTTATTTTATTGATGTGTTTGATTGGGTATACGAGTTGTGCCCAATCAAATCGACTAAAAAAAGCAGATGATTTTTACAATAAATTGTCTTATGCTTATGCAGCAAATTTGTATGAGAAAATGCTGGGAACAGAGGACGATAATGCTGCCATGCGAAGTAAATTAGCTGCCTGTTATTTGCAGATGAATAACTACTCAAAAGCAAGTGAAATGTATGCTCGTATTGTGGAATTACCCGAAGCCACACCTTTGGATTTTTACAATTATGCCTTTGCTTTAAAAGTTAATGGAAATTATCCTGAAAGCGATATTTGGATGCATAAATATGCCCAAGCAAAGCCAGATGATTCTCGTTCTCAATTATTCTTAGCAAATACAAATTACCGTGCGAATCTATTAAATGCTAAAGTCTATTTTAACTTAAAAAACTCGGATTTGAGTGGTACGTTTTCTGACTTTGGAGGGTATATTAACCCCGCTCAAAACAAGGTGTATTTTCTAACTTCACGTTACCGAAATCCAATGATTCAAAATGAATGGACATGGGATACAAAGCGTTTTTTAGATATTTTCTATGCACCATACGACGAAATTGGAAAAACAGGAAAAGTGAAAAGAGTAAAAAAGGTCAATACCAAATTTCACGAAGGTCCACTTACTTTTTCTCCCGATGGAAAAACAGTTTATTTTACACGAAATAATATTGCTCCGGGTAACAAACGTCGTGATAAAAATAAGATCCAAAATCTGAAAATTTATATTGCAGATGTTGATGCAAAAGGTGCTTTTGTAAATGAACGCGACTTCCCTTTCAATGCAAAAGAATATTCAGTTGGACATCCTACCATTAGTAAAGATGGAAAAACGATGTATTTTGTTTCTGACAAACCTGGTGGAATAGGATCATCTGATATTTATAAAACAGAGATTAAAGGTAAAGATGCTTTCGGAGATATGGTAAATCTTGGGCCAACGATCAATACTGAAGGTAAAGAAATGTTCCCGTTTATTGATGAAAGTAACCGCTTGTTCTTTGCATCTGATGGTCGACCAGGATTGGGTGGGTTAGACTTATATGTTACAGAAGCTAACGCTGATTTTTTTAAAGAAATTATTAATCTTGGTCAACCGGTGAATAGTCGTTTTGATGACTTTGCATTGTCTTTAACGAAAGATTTAAAAATTGGATTTGTTTCTTCCAATCGAGCTGGATCCGACGATATTTATAGTGTTGAAATGGTCAATAAAATTGTATTTGGAGTGACATTAAAAGGTACAACTATTGATAAAAAAGGAAACATTGTTCCATTCGCGCAAGTGGATATCACAGACGAAAACAACAACGTGATTGCTTCTAAAACAGCTGATGAGAATGGAAATTTTTCTTTTGATACTGAATTTGACAAATCATTCGTTGTTATTGGTACTAAGGAAAAATACTTTCCTGGTAAAACGAATGTCAATACGAAAGAAAATAGTCCAGTGGTCAACTTTAATGTGGTAATGGAAAAAGATCCTGGAATGTCGCTTTATGGTTTAGTTACGGATAGAAAAACGAATGAACCAATTGAAGGTGTAAAAGTTTATCTGGTTGACAATTTATCGGAGAAAGCAAAGAAAATTATAACGCCTGTTACGGGTGATTTCCGTGAAGCATTAAATGGCAAAAAATTGAATGACAGAGGAAGTTACAATATCGTTTTAGAGAAAGAAGGTTATTTTTCTAAAACGGTAACATACAACACAGTTTTTGATAGAGAAGGCCAATATGATATTCATTCCAAAATCGATTTAACGATGGAGAAGGAAGTGAAAGATTTAGGTGAATTGGTAAAATTAAATCCAATTAATTTTGATTTAGGAAAAGCAATCATTCGTCCAGATGCTGCTAAAGAGTTGGATAAAATCGTGGATATTATGAATCGTTATCCACATCTCGTTATTGAACTTGGAGCACATACCGACTGTCGTGGATCCTTACAATCAAATGAAACACTTTCTCAAAAACGTGCAACCGCTTCTGCAGAGTATATCAAAAAACGAATCACTTCACCAAATCGTATTTTCGGAAAAGGTTATGGTGAATCTAAATTATTGAATGATTGTGGATGTGAAGGACCTAAAGTTTCAAATTGTTCAGAAGAAGAACACGCTTTGAATCGAAGAACAGAGTTCCGAGTAATATCAACTGGAAATGATAAATTAAAGGTTGAAAAACCGGAAGTAGACTCATTCTAAAAGTTAAATTTTTAGAGAGAAGGGAAGGGTTACTAAGTTAACTCTTCCCTTTTTTATTTAATTTTAGTTTATAACTAAAGCAATGAACTTGAAATAGTGGTGATTTGTAAATGTAATCGTAATGATGATGACTAAATTTACTTTATGAATAGTAAACACCTTTTTTCGGCAGCACTAGAATGGCCAATTTCAATTAATACTGAGCAAGAAAATAATGCACGCAAGACGAAAAATCATTTCGTCTCGATTGAAAGAAAAGATCAAATGGAAATTTCTGCTGCGAAGGCCTTCAAAGGTGATCCTTCAAAGTGGAATCCAGAAGATATGTTGCTTAGTAGCTTGATGTCGTGCCACATGATGTCTTATCTTTACTGTTGTCAGCAAGAAAATATTCGCGTTATTTCTTATTCTGATACTGCAGAAGCGGTATTACAAGTCAACGAAGATGGTAGCGGTTTAATCACCTTAGTCACATTAAAGCCTAAAGTCGTTATTGAAGCAAATTCTAATCAATCCTTAGCACATGAGTTGCACTTCAAAGCACATGATTTATGTTTTATTGCTAATTCATGTAAATTTCCCATTCAATTTGAAATTAGTATAGCGCTAGATTAATCAGTTGGATTTTCTTTGAACTTACCAAATAACGTTTCCCTATAATCGATTCCCCATTGCGCAATCGTATCAATGATGGGTTCAAGTGTTTTCCCAAATTCTGTCAATTCATATTCAACCGTGATAGGTTTTGTATTCATAACTGTGCGCGTCACCAACTGATTTAATTCTAGATCTTGCAACTCTTTTGATAGCATTTTTGCTCCAATGCCACCAACTTCTCGTTGTAAATCCATAAAACGCATTTTTCCACCATATAAAAGTGTTCCCAAAATGTGAATCTTCCATTTACCTGTCAATAATTCCATACTATCCTTAACAGCATTTATTCTAAATCTGCAATATCCGACCGTACTCTTTTGCGCTTCAACCATAATAACTCTTTTTACAAATTTAATCCTATTGCGTTAATTTTTATACTGATTTCCTTTTTGAAAGTACTTTCCTGTAAGAAACCAATGGTTTTAATGTGAAGAGAGTGAAGTAGTTTTGCTTGTAATAAAAGAATTTAGAAACGAAAAATCTGACAGATGATATTGATAACTGGAGCAAATGGAAATTTAGGATCAAGTGTTGTTGCACAACTTGAAACGCACCTTAGTAAAGAGAAATTTATTGTTACGTCAAGCAATGAAGATGGTGTAAAAACTTTAATTGAGAAAGGATACAATGCACGTCAAGCAAATTTTTCAGACGTAAATTCGCTAAGTACTGCTTTTGATGGCGTTCATAAAGTACTCTTGATTTCAACGATGGAACAAAATCGATTGGAGCAACATAAAAATGTAATAGATGCAGCAAAGAATGCAGGTGTCAAACACATTGTGTACACTGGAATTGCAATCAAAGATATTCAAACATCAGCTGTGAAAGAATTAATGATAAGTCACTTTGAAACCGAAGATTATTTGAAAAAAAGTGGACTTGATTACACTATTTTACGAAATACAATGTATGCAGATGCTTTGACGCAAATATTGGGTCCAAACGCACTAAATCAACCAATTAATTTACCTGCTGGCAATGGCAAAGTACCATTTGCTTTGAGACGAGAGATGGGAGAGGCAACAGCAAATTTATTGGTACAAAATGGACATGAAAATAAAACGTACAACATTACCGGTTCTCATAGTTATGATTTTTCTGAAATAGCGAGCGCTTTAAGTGAAATTACTCAACAGAAAATTGAATTCAATGACATCGATGAAGAGCAGTTATTATCAACCCTGCAAAACATTGGTTTTCCCGATTTCCTAATTTATTTACATGCTGGTACAATTAAGGATATCAAATTAGAACAGTATGAAAGTCATGACAATACCTTAGAGCAATTATTGGGACGACCAAGTTCATCTTTAAATGAATTCTTAAAAGAATTGTTTCAAAACCAAAATAACTAAAATGTGGTAAGGTTTTTGAATTACTCTTTTTACAAGGATTAAAAGTAGTTTAATCCAAGAAATTCCATCCACACAATTCACGAATCAAAAGGAACACGATTAACCAGTGTTCCTTTTTTTTGGAGCTATTTCCCGCTATACGTTCTATCCCCAACAAGAAAGAAATGGAATTTCTTCCTTCATTGGGGGATGCCACTTCTATCGGGGCTAGTAGTTGCTTTTTTTTATGAGTCAATTACTGTTACAACAAGAAATAGAAAAGGAGATATTTGCAAAAATATCTCCTTTCTAATTACCTAAAACTGCTTTTAAAAACTTTAAACCTGGGAACTACTCCAGCATTTAATACCTAAGTGGCGTTAAAAATTGATTAGTATGATTAAATACTTTAGTACGATTACATCGTCTTTAGTTATCGATACTCAAATTTAAGTGGTTGTCGTTTAATTCGCACTAATATT
>Ga0233377_1000167_pt1 | contig 37858 bp, 30 predicted proteins | sample ElkDunMinimDraft_6_FD_191540 | JGI IMG/M metagenome (GOLD analysis project Ga0233377, IMG submission 191540) | Fecal eukaryotic communites from dung pellets of Tule Elk in California, USA - Elk Dung E36 | ecosystem: Host-associated > Mammals > Digestive system > Large intestine > Fecal | place...
CATCCGCGCCGGCGGTCTGGTCGGACGCGGGGTGGGCGAGGGGGTGATGAAGCGCTCCGTCCCCGACCTGCACACCGACTTCATCTACTCCGTCGGCGCCGAGGAGTTCGGCCTGATCTTCAGCCTGATCATGATCGCCCTCTATGGCTTCATCGTCCTGCGCGGCATGCAGAAGGCGCTCAGCCTGCGCGATCCGTTCGAGCAGATTGCGGCGGCGGGCCTGTTCATGCTGATCGGGCTGCAGGCCTGCATCAATGTGGCGGTCAATCTGCGGCTGATCCCGACCAAGGGCATGACCTTGCCCTTCATCAGCTATGGCGGTTCGTCCATGCTGGCCATGGGGCTGACGATGGGGCTGGCGCTGGCCCTGACGCGCCGTCGTCCCGGGGCCTATGAGCCGGGGGCCACCCTGCCCAAACGCCGCCGCATCTTGCCCTGACCTCCATACGCTCAAGGGTGGCGGTCGCCGCGCGCATCGGGCAAACAGACCCCATGACATCCAGAGTCTGCGTCGTCGCCGCCGGGGGCACCGGAGGCCATATGTTTCCGGCCGAGGCCCTGTCGCGCGAGATGGCCGCGCGGGGCTGGCGCATCGTGCTGGCCACCGACCATCGCGGTGAAAGCTATGCCCAGACCTTCCCGGCGGAAGAGCGTCTGGCGCTCGACGCCGCCACCGGGCGCGGCCCGGTCGGCATGGCGAAAGCCGCCGTCGCCATCACGCGCGGCGTCATCCAGGCCCGCGCGGCCCTGACCCGGCTGGATGCTGCGGTGGTGGTCGGTTTCGGCGGTTATCCGTCGGCGCCTGCCCTGCTGGCCGCGCTCAGCCAGAAGCGGCCCACCCTGCTGCATGAACAGAACGCCGTGCTGGGCCGCACCAACCGCTGGCTGGCCCCCTGGGTCGGCTCGCTCGCCGCCTCCTTTCCGAATCTGCAGCGCGTGCCCGCCAAGGTGGCGGATCGCGTCACACTGGTCGGCAATCCGGTGCGGCCCGATATCCGCGCCCTGTTCGACCGTCCGTTCACTGCGCCCGAAGGCGACGCGCCCATCCACGTCCTCGTCACCGGCGGCAGCCAGGGCGCCCGCATCCTGTCCGAGACGGCGCCGCGCGCCCTGGCCGCTCTGCCTGAGCCGCTGCGCGCCCGCCTGCGTGTCCAGCAGCAATCACGGCCCGAGACGCTGGAGGCGGCGCGCCAGATCTACCTGGACGCCGGGATCGCCGCCGAGGTCGCTCCCTTTTTCCGCGACATGGCCCAGCGTCTGTCGCAGGCGCATCTGGTCATCGGCCGCGCCGGGGCCTCGACCTGTTCGGAACTGGCGGTGGCGGCCCTGCCGTCGCTGCTGATCCCGCTGAAGATCGCCATGGACGACCACCAGCGCTTCAACGCCCTCAGCCTGTCGCAGGCTGGCGGCGCCGAGGTCATGCTGGAGGACGCCGTGACGGTCGAGGCGATGACGCAGGCGTTGGACGCCCTCCTGTCCGACCCGGCCCGCCTGACCGCCATGAGCGCCGGCGCCCGCTCGGCGGCCCTGCCAGACGCCACCGCCCGTCTGGCCGATCTGGTCGAGGCCGCCGCGCACTGACAGGCGGTCCTCGGCAGACTAGGGTGCCGCCATGCCGGACTTCATCCAAGACATGACCCATGAGGTCTTCCGCCTGTGGCGCGAGTTCTACTGGCTGCCGGAATGGCTGGTGATCACCGTCATCGTCACCGCCTTCGTCTTCATCGGCTGGGCGGCGAACCAGGTGGTCTTCGCCCTGCTGAAGTTCATCGTGCGCAAACGCGACCTGTTCTGGAAGGGCGTGGTCGGCCGCGCCCGGCTGAAGGTGCGGATCGCGGTGATGATCATCGCCCTGGCCCTGGCCGTCACCGTCTCGCCGATGGATCCCGGCCCGTCGTTGTTCATCCGCCAGACCCTGTTGTTCGTCTTCATCCTGGTGTGCGGCTGGATGATCGCGGGCGCCGTGGACATGGGCGCCGTCGTCCACCTGCGGAAGTTCAACATGGAGGGCGACGACAACCTCCATGCCCGCAAACACATCACCCAGACGCGCATCCTACAGCGCGTGGCCGCCCTTCTGATCGGCCTGATCACCCTGGGTCTGGCGCTTCTGACCATTCCGGGGGTGCGGCAATGGGGGCTGTCGCTTCTGGCTTCGGCGGGGGTGGTCGGCATTGTCGCCGGTCTGGCGCTCCAGCCCTTCCTGACCAATCTTCTGGCCGGCATCCAGATCGCCACGGCCCAGCCGATCCGGCTGGACGACGCCGTCATCGTTGAGGGCGAATGGGGGCGGGTGGAGGAGATCACCTCCACCTATGTGGTGGTCAAGCTGTGGGACTGGCGGCGGATGATCCTGCCGCTGACCTATTTCATCCAGAAGCCTTTCCAGAACTGGACCCGCGACAACGCCAGCCTGATCGGCGTCGCCTACCTCTATGTCGACTATGAAGCGCCCATCGACCGGCTGCGCGTCAAGCTGGAGGCCATCGCCCACGCCTCGCCCCACTGGGACGGCGACGTGGTCGCGCTGCAAGTGACCGACGTGACCGAACGCACCGCCCAGGTCCGCTGTCTGACCAGCGCCCGCAACGCCTCCATCGCCTTCGATCTGCGCTGCGAGGTGCGCGAGAAGATGCTGGCCTTCATGCGCGATGAACTGCCCCAGGCCCTGCCGCGCGACCGGCTGGACTGGGATAAGGGCGATGCGCCGCCGCGTCGCCCGGCCTAGTCGTTCGCCGACAGATTGGCCCGCCCCTGCGCCACCGCGTCCTCCAGCGTGACCGCGTCGGTGTCGTAATCGTCGGGATTGCAGGCGGCGACCAGCATTTCAAAGGCGTCCCCGCCCTGTGCGGCGACGTAGGCCGGGGCCGGATCGGAGGTGGCCGGGCCTTCTTCTCCGCCCTCGCGCAGGCTGGCGAAGTCCAGACGGTCGACCTCATTGCGCGTGCAGTCAAACCGCCACCACGACCAGCCTCCCCAATAGGCCGTCCCGCCCGCCGTGAAGTCGGCCTCGGCCACCTGAAGCACGCGGATGCGTCCGCCATCGCCTTCAGCTCTCAGGCTGGCTAGGTCGGCGTACTGCGCGAACCGTCCGCTGCCCAGAAAGACAAAACGGTGCGCCTCGGGCGCCATGGACTGGGCCGCAGGCGTGGAAAGCATGAAGGCGGCGAAGGCGAGCATGGACATCATGTCGGCATCGTAACCGGGCGTTGACCGGGGCGCGATAGGCTCCTGTCATGACGCGTTTCATGACCCTGGATTTCACCGACGGCGACCGACCCTCCCTACTGGCCCAGGTGGCGGCCATGGCGCGCGGCACTTACGCTTATGTCGTCACGCCCAACGTCGACCATGTCATCAAACTGATGGACGGACGGGTGGCCGAAGACGTCTATCGCGGCGCCGATCTGAAGATCTGCGATAGCCGCATTCTCCGCCATCTGGCCCGCCTGCGCGGCAAGCGTTTGTCGGTCTATCCCGGCTCGGACATGACCGCCGACCTGTTGGCGTCGGACGCCGCCGCCGACCTGCGGATCGCCGTCTTTGGCCCCGACCGCGCCGCCTTCGACGACCTGACCATCCGCTATCCGAAGGCGCAGCTGAGCTTTCTCGACGCCCCCATGCTGACGCCCGGAACCCCCGCCTGGGCCGCCGCCGTCGCCTCGGCCGCCGCCGCCGACTGGGATGTGCTTCTGGCCTGCGTCTCCTTCCCGAAACAGGAGCGGTTCGCTCATGCCCTGCGTCTGGCGGGCCGCGCGACTGGCGTCACCCTTTGCGTCGGCGCCTCGGTCGACTTCCTGACCGGCCGCCAGCAAAGGGCGCCGAAGCTGTTCCAGGAACTATCTCTGGAATGGCTGCACCGTCTCCTCAGTCAGCCCCGTCGCATGTTCCGCCGTTATGTCATCGAAGGGCCTGCGATTGTCGGGTGGTTCGTGCGGACGGAAGTGCTCAGCCGCAGCAAGTAATTCCTTCTCCCCTTGAGGGAGAAGGTGGGCGGCGGAGCCGCTCGGATGAGGGGTATGGTTCGACTCGACAAGCGTCTGAAGGTGAGCGTGAGGCGGGCTTACCCCTCATCCGCCCCTCCGGGGCACCTTCTCCCTCAAGGGGAGAAGGAAGAGATCGGGTGGAGAAGGACGCTAGGCCGCCACGATCTGTTCCGCCTGTTTCAGGTCCACGCTCACCAGTTGGCTCACCCCCCGCTCGGGCATGGTCACGCCGTACAGACGGTCCATCCGGCTCATGGTGACAGGGTTGTGGGTGATGACGATGAAGCGGGTTTCGGTGCGGTTGCGCATCTCGTTCAGCATGCGGCAGAAGCGATCGACGTTGGCGTCGTCCAGCGGCGCGTCCACCTCGTCCAGCACGCAGACGGGCGCCGGATTGGCCAGGAAGACGGCGAAGATCAGGGCCGCCGCCGTCAGGGCCTGCTCCCCGCCGCTCATCAGGCTCATCACCGCCAGACGCTTGCCGGGCGGGCAGGCGTAGATCTCCAGCCCGGCCTCCAGCGGATCATCGCTCTCGACCAGTTTCAGCTCGGCCTGACCCCCGTCGAACAGGGCCTCGAACAGGGCCTTGAAGTTGTCGTTGATGATGTCGAAGGCGGCGACCAGACGCTCGCGGCCCTCGGCGTTCAGTTCGTCGATGCCGTCGCGCAGCTTGGCGATCGCGCTGGTCAGGTCGCTGCGTTCGACCTTCATGGTCTGCAGCCGGTCGCCGTATTCCACCGCCTCGTCCTCGGCCAGCAGATTGACCGCGCCCAGGGCCTCGCGTTCGCGCTCAAGCCCGTACAGCAGGCTCTCGGCCCCGGCGGCGTCGGGCGGGCGGGCGATGGCGTCGTCGGTCAGCTTCTGGCCGAGATCTTCGGGCGACATCTGCGCCGTCTCGCGCACATTGGCTTCGGCGTCGGCCAGCTTTTCCGCCGCCGCTTCGGCACGGGCCGACAGGCCGGCGCGGGACTCGCGCGCGGTCGCAGCGGCGGCGTCTGCGGCGCGGCTGGCGCGGTCGGCTTCGGCCGCTTCGCCTTCGGAAATCGACAGGGTGTCGGCGGCGGCCTTGCGGCGGGTCTCGGCGGCCGTCAGCGCGTCCAGCAGGGACGACCGCTGCGCCGCCAACTGCTCGGGCGTGTCGGCGGCGGCCTTGAGCCGGGCCGTAACCTTTTCGGCGTCCTTCTCCAGAGCAGCGACGCGGCTCTTTGAGTCCGCCGCGCGCGTGGTCCAGCCGTCGCGTTCGCGGGTCAGGCTGTCGCGCCGCGCTGTGCGTCCCGCGATCTCGCGCGCCTCGGTGTCGCGGTCGACGCGGGCGGTGGCGGCGGCGCTGCGGGCGGCGTCGGCTGTGGTGCGCGCCGTCGTCAGCTCGGCCTTCAGCCCATCCAGTGTTTCTGAAGGCGCATCCCCGCCTTGCGCTTCGGCCAGCGCCGTCACAGCGGCGTCGTGTTCCGTGGTCAGTCGCACGACCGTGTCGTCCAGCGCCTGCGCCCGCGCCTCCTTGCGGGCCTGTTCTCGGCCCAGCGCCTCGACCCGGTCGCGGGCGGCGGTGACGGCCTTGTCCATGGCGAAGGGGGCGGCGCGAGCGGTCTTCACCGTCTCCTCTGCGGCGCGGAAGGCCTCGGTCGCAGCCTTCTGGGCGGCCTGCGCAGCGTCCAGCACGGGCTTGCCGGCGTCGATCTCGGCTTCCAGTTCCGCCAGCCGGGTGCGCTGGGCCAGACGTACGGCGGCGGGGCGCGGCGCCTCAGCCCTCTGCACAAAGCCGTCCCAGCGATAGAGGTCGCCCTCGCGCGTCACCAGACGGGCGCCGGTCGGCAGACCCTGCGCCAGTTTCGTCGCCTCTGCTCTGTCCGCCACCCCGCACAGGGCCAGCCGCGCTGACAGAGCCTCAGGCGCCTTCACATGATCGGCCAGAGGCTGGACGCCCGCAGGCCAGCTCACTGACGGTGCGCCCGCCCCGCCCCAATAGGCTGTCGCCCGCGCATCCAGCGCCGCATCCAGATCGTCGCCCAGCGCCGCCGCCAGCGCCGCCTCATAGCCCTTGTCGGCCTGCACCTGATCCAGCGCGGGCGGGTGCTCGCGCCGTCCCTGCGTCAGCAGTTGCGCCAGCCCCCGCGCCTCGGTCTGCAACCGGCCCAGACGGTCCTCGGCGGCGCGGGCGGCGGTGCGGGCTTCGGCCTCGGCGCGGGCCTTGTCGCCCCGGTCGGCTTCCGCTGCCTCGACCGCCGCGCGGGCCGTGGCCAGCTGGTCCTGAGCGGTCGCCAGCGCCGCCGCCGCCATTGCGGCCTCCGGCGTCTCCAGCGGTCCTAAAGCGGCGCGTTCAGATCGGGCCGAGGCCAGCTGAGCCTCCGCCCGCGCCACTCGCGCCTCGGCGTCGCGCTTGCGGGCGTTCTCGGCGTTCAGCCGCGCCTCGACCGAGGCCACGGCCCCGGCCACCCGCTCCACTTCGGCGTCGGCGGCGCGCCGCGCGTCCTCGGCGGCGGCCAGCGCGGCCTCCAGTTCGGGCCCGCGCGCCGGGGCGGCGGCGATCTCGGCGGTGACGATTTCAAGCGCCGTGGTCAGCCGCTCCAGTTCAGCGGCGGCGTCCTCGGCCATGCCGCCTTCGCGTTCGATGTCGGCGGTGATGCGGGCGGTCTCGGCCTGCAGCCGTTCCACCTCGGCGCGCGCCGCCTGTTCGGCCATGTCCAGCCGGTCGCGTTCCAGACTGGCGCGGTGCAGCAGGGCGGCGGCGACGGCGTCTTCCTCACGCGCGGGCTTCATCGCCTCCTGCGCTTTCAGGCTGGCGGTCTGGGCGGCGGCGGCGGCGCTGGTCGCGGCGGCCACGGTCCGGTCGGCCTCGGCCAGTTCCTTGGCGGCGCCCTCTGCGGCCACGCGCGCATCGTTCCAGCGCACGAACAGAAGCGCCGCCTGCAAGGCCCGGATCTCGGCCGATATCTTCTTGTATTTCTCGGCCTGACGCGCCTCGCGTTTTAGCCGGTTGAGCGAGGTCTCCAGCTCGCGGCCGATGTCGTCCAGCCGTTCCAGATTGGTCTCGGCGGCTTTGAGGCGCAGTTCCGCCTCATGACGTCGGGTGTGCAGGCCGGCGACCCCGCCTGCCTCTTCCAGGATGCGCCGCCGGTTCTGCGGCTTGGCGGCGATCAGTTCCGAAATCTGGCCCTGACGCACCAGGGCCGGGCTGTTGGCCCCGGTCGAGGCGTCGGCGAACAGCAGCTGCACATCGCGCGCCCGCACCTCCTTGCCGTTGATGCGGTAGGTCGAGCCCTGGCCACGGTCGATGCGGCGCGACACCTCCAGCATGGGGCTGTCGGTGAAGGGTTGGGGCGCCCGGCGCTGAGCATTGTCGATGGTCAGCTGCACTTCGGCGTGGTTGCGCGGCGGGCGGTTCGAGGCGCCGGCGAAGATGACGTCGTCCATGCCCTGGCCGCGCATGGCCTTGGCGCTGTTGGCCCCCATGACCCAGCGCATGCTCTCCAGCACATTGGATTTGCCGCAACCGTTGGGGCCGACGATGCCGGTCAGGCCGGGTTCGATATGCACTTCCGCCGGGTCCACAAAGGACTTGAACCCCACCAGTCGGAGGCGTTGGAACTGCACGTCGGCGGGCTAGCGCGCCGGGGCGGCCGCCCGGATCGCGGCCCCCAGACCTTCGACCGAGCGGTCCATGACGCGCCGTCCGTTGACGAAGAAGGACGGCGTGCTGTCCACGCCCGCCGCTGTGGCGGTGTCGATGTCGCGGTTGATGGCGTCGCGTGTGCTCGCCTCACCGGTGCAGGCCACGATCTCGTCGCGGGTGCGGCCGCTGGCGGCGATGGCCGGGTTGTACCAGTTCTCCAGCCGACCGCCTTGGAACACGGCGCTCTGGCCGTGCATCAGCGACGCCGCCACATCGAAGAACTTTTCGGGGGCAGCGCACCGGGCCAGGGCGGCGCCCGGAAGGGACATCTCCTGCGGCGAGGTGGGCAGGTTGCGGAACACGTAACGGACCTGGCCCGTGTCGATGAAGCGCCGTTTGAACTCGGGATAGACGTCGTTGTGCCAGTCGGCGCAATGGCTGCAGGAGAAGGAGGCGTACTCCACCACCGTCACCGGCGCGTCGGCGCGGCCCTGGACGCGATCCTGGGCTGTGACGGGCGCCAGGGAGCCCGCTGCCTGGGCTTGAGCAGTGGAGAGGTTGACCGCCACAGTCGGATCACTGAGCGCAACCGCCGGGGCGGCTGCGCTCAGGGTCAGGATCAGGGCCAGGCTGCGCAAACGCCGCATGGCTTACTTGGCCAGTTCAGCGTCGATCGCCGCCGAAAGGTCGGCCATGGAGGCTCCGCTGTTGGAACCCGGAGTGATGATGGTCTGGCCGTTGACGATGAAGGTCGGAGTGCCGTTGACCCCGGCCTTGAGCGCCGTGCGGGCGCGTTCGTCCGCGGCGGCCAGGGCTTCGGGGTCCTTGATGCAGGTCTCGATCTGCGAAGTGCTCAGACCGGCGCCGTTGCCGATGCGGAACAAGGTGGCGCGGGCGGCGGTGGGATCGCCGCTGCCCAGCATTTCCTGCTGGCTGGCCATCATCTCATGGACGACGTCGAAATATTTGTCGGGGCCGGCGCAGCGCGCGATCATGAAGCCTGCTGCGGCGACATTGACCGGCGGGGTCGGCAGTTCGCGGAAGACGTAGCGGACCTTGTTGGTGTCGACATAGGCGGCCTTGAAGGCGGGCCAGGTCTCTTCCTGCCAGGCGGCGCAGTGGACACAGGTGACCGAGGCGTATTCGATGACGGTGACCTTGGCGCCTTCGGGCGCGCCCAGGGCCATGTCGCCCTCGGCTGCGCCGCCGGCTCCGCCGCCGCACCCGGCCAGCGCCATGGCGCCCAGGGCCGCAGCAGTCAGCGCCGCACGGCGGCTCATCAGGGCGTATTTCGATTTGACGGTCATGCGTCGTCCTCACTGGAAGGGGGATTCTTGAAGCATTGCGCGATTCCCCGAACGCGCGCGCCTTATATCAATCTCGAGAACAGAAACGGCGAAGTTTTGTCAACGCGCTTCATCAGGGGGGCGGCTCAACACCGCACGTCCCAGACGTTCAAGCGAGGCCTTCAGACGGTCGGGCGCAGCGGCGACCGAGGCCTTCAGCTCCGCCTCCTGATGCGCGGGCAGGGGCGGCGGCGCGGAACGGCGGGCGGGCCTGGCCGGGGCGTCGCTCAGCGGTTTGATCGGCCCCTGGGCGATGCGCAGCCGATCCACGGCGCCCGTCCCCAGGAACAGATTGACCCGCTGCAGTATGTCTTCGGACTGGTGCTGGACCAGCAGGGCGGCGGCGCCCGCCACGCGCAGCTCCAGCACGCCGCCCGCTCCGCCGCGCCCCTTGGTCAGCTTCTGCGGCCGGGTGACGCGGGCCAGCCGGTCGCCGACGATCTCGCGCCAGCGCGGCTCCAGCGCGCCTGCGCCGCGCCCGAACTTGGCGTCCAGATCCTTGATGAGTTTCTGCAGCGCGCGCCCGGCCTTGGGCGCGGGCCGGGGCAGGGGGCGCGAGCGCCGCCGCGACAGGATTTCGCGGACCTCTTCATCGGTGGGCAGCGTGCGGCGCATTTCCGGTCTATAGCGCAGGGAATGGCCCCCGTCTCCTCAGCCGACATGACTGCCCGCCTGCGTTCGGCCCTGCTGGACTGGTACGCCGCCAACGCCCGCACCCTCGTCTGGCGCGCGCCGCCGGGCGAGGCGCAGCGGCCTGATCCCTACCGCGTCTGGCTGTCCGAGGTGATGCTGCAGCAGACCACCACGCCGCACGCCGCCCCCTATTTCCTGACGTTCACCGCCCGCTGGCCGACGGTGCGCGATCTGGCGGCGGCGCGGGACGAGGACGTGATGGCCGCCTGGGCGGGGCTGGGCTACTACGCCCGCGCCCGCAATCTGCTGGCCTGCGCCCGGGCCGTGGCGGGCGGACACGACGGCGTCTTTCCCGACACGGAGGCGGCGCTTCTGACCCTGCCCGGCGTGGGCGCCTACACGGCCGCCGCCGTCGCCGCCATCGCCTATGGCCGTCCGGCCAATGTGGTGGACGGCAATGTCGAGCGGGTCATGGCCCGGCTGTTCGCTGTCGAGACCCCTCTGCCCGCCGCCCGCCCGGAACTGAAGGCGTTGGCCGCCCGCTTCATCACCGACAGTCCCGCCGTCGCCGAACATGCGGCCCAGAACGCGGATTGGCCGCAAGCCCTGATGGACCTCGGCGCCACCGTCTGCCGTCCGAAATCACCGACGTGCGAGGCCTGTCCCCTGGCGTTCGGCTGTGCGGGCCTGAAGACCGGCGCTCCGGCCCGCTATCCACTGAAGACGCCAAAGGCGGAGCGCCCGCACCGCAACAGCGTCGCTTGGGTTCTCCGTGACGATACGGGCCGCGTCGCCCTTGTGCGCCGCCCAGACAAGGGGTTGCTGGGCGGCATGCTGGGCCTGCCGACCTCGGACTGGAGCGCCGCGCCCGACGTCGTCGCGCCTGTCGCCGCCGACTGGCGCGAGGCGGGGTCGATCGAACACGTCTTCACCCATTTCAGCCTGACCCTGTCGGTGCGTACAGCGATGGGCGGCGGCGACTTTCTGTGGACGCCGATGGATGAGGCGCTCTCGGCCCTGCCCACCGTCTTCCGCAAGGCGCTGGAACGGGCGCTGGCCCTGCAGCAGCCCCGCCAACACAACGCCGTCATCACCGGGCCTGTCCCGGTGATTCATAGACTCAGGCCGTAGAGGCGCGACGGAGCGGAAGCCAACAACGGTTCCGGGGTCTCAAAGTCCCGCGCGTATGGATGGCCGGGACACGCCCGGCCATGACGATTGTCGCAGCATGCACCCGATCACCCGATCAGCCGATCAGCCGATCATCAGCACCGCCACCTCGCCCTTGCGGCGTTGCGGCACGACCACCGTATGCGACCCCATCTGGCGGAAGGACAGGTCCACCACGGCGTCGCCGACCTGAAGCCCGGTGACATTCAGCCGTTCGACCCCGGCGGGCAGGACGGGGTTGTCGATCTCGACCAGACCCGTGGCGGCGTCGATCCGCACGCCCAGCGCCGACTGCAGCATCAGGAAGACCGATCCCGCCGCCCAGGCCTGGGGCAGGCAGGCCACCGGATAGGCGATCGGCGCCTCGCCCGGCATCCGCTCGAAGCCGCAGAACAGTTCGGGCAGACGCATGTTGAACTGGGCCGCCGCCTCATAGACTTCGTCCAGCAGCAGGGCCACGGCGCGGCGCTCGCCGTAACGGGCCATCCCCGCCGCCGCCATGGCCGTGTCGTGCGGCCAGACCGAGCCGTTGTGATAGCTCAGCGGATTGAACCGCGCCTGACCCTTGGCCAGGGTCCGCACGCCCCAGCCCGAGCGGAACTCGGCCCCCAGCATGCGTTTGGCCACCCTCAGCGCCCGCTCGCGCGACGGCAGGCCTGTGAACAGCAGATGCCCCGCATTGGAGCCGATCGAGCGCACCTGTTCCCCGTCTCCGTCCAGAGCGATGGCGTAGAAGCCTTCATCCTCCATCCAGAAACGGTCCTCGACCAGGGCGCGCACCCGTTCGGCTTCGGCCGCCCAGCGCCCCTCGCCCGGTTCGTTCAGCCGCCGAGCCATGTCCGCCATGGCCCGCCAGGCGGCGTAGGCGTAGCCCTGCACTTCCAGAAGCGCGATCGGTCCCTTGGGGAAGCGCCCGTCGCGGTGGAAGATGGAGTCCTCGGAGTCCTTCCATCCCTGGTTGGCCAGCCCCGTCTCGGCCCCGCGTTGATACGAGATCAGTCCGTCGCCGGTGATGTCGCCATAGTCGGTCATCCATCCGGTCGCCGCGATCAGATGCGGCCACAGCTTGCGGATCGTGTCGAGGTCGCCGGTCCTCTGGGCGTAGGCCCCGGCCAGGGCGACGAACAGACAGGTGGTGTCGACCCCGCCGTAATAGAGGCCGAACGGCACTTCACCCAGCTCGCTCATCTCGCCGCCGCGCGTCTCGTGCATGATCTTGCCGGGGGCCGAGTCCTGAAACGCCGACACCGTCGTGGCCTGGCGCATGGCCAGATAGGTCAGCACCCCCTTGGCCAGCGACGGGTCGAGCCACAGCATCTGCCAGGCGGTGATGATGCCGTCGCGCCCGAACGGGGTCGAGAACCACGGCGTCCCGGCATAAGGATAGGGGCCGGTCGGCAGGTCTGTGGTCAACAGGGCCACGTCGGCCCGGCTCTGGTCCAGCCAGTCGTTGAACAGCGGACTGCGCGGCCCGCGCACAGACGCTCCCCGTCTGCGCCGCCGCCGCATCGCCAGCTTGGCCTCGACGGCGTAGAAGCGGAACCGTTCGGCGTCCGGCGCATCGCAGGCATCGACGCCGCATTCGATGAACAGGTCGATGCGGCGACCCTTGGGCAGGCTGAACATGAACTCGGCCCGTGATCCGCTCATCCGCGCGGGCGGCTCGGAAAAGGCCAGGCAACTGGTGCGCTCGACGTCGTCCAGTCCGGTGTAGCGGAATGTCACGCGCCGCCCGTCGTGGGTCGGCGGGGCGGTCACGCCCGTGTTCAGCCTCGGCGTGCCGCGCACCTGAAAGATGTCGGCGAAATCGGCGGCGAAGTCGAAGGCCAGGGGCAGCAGCACATCCTCTATGCCGTGGTTGGCCACCCGCACCCGCTCGAACAGACGCCGCTCGCGCACGAAGCGCCGCCGTTCGACGTGCAGCACGCCCGCCGGCGCCGAACGCCCGCCCATCGGTGGCAGGGGCCGGTTGGTCGAGTGGCAGATGAAGAAGACATTGTCCTGGCTGACGCCCGAGCTCAGCCGCGACGGCCGCGCCCCGCCCACCGTCATCACCAGCCGCGACAACACCCGTGTGTCATGGTCGAACAGGCCGTCCGCCCCACCCTTCAGATCGCCCCAGCCGTCAGCCGTCAGAAAGGTGTCGGCGTCCTTCAGGGCCATCAGATGCTCAAGGCTATCAACCTCGGCGCTGTCGGCGGCGGTGGTCTGAACCGAATAGGCGTCATCCATCAGGGGCTCCGGGCGTCTGCGGCTTCGGACAGGGTCGGCCAGGAATGAGAACGCCTTGAGGCGCTGCGATGTTCATTTCACAGCCTGGGTCACGCCCCGAGCGCGAATGTCCGTTCCTCGTCCAGCGGTCTCGAGGCGACGACGCTGACATCAGCGGCTCCCGCATAGGGTCTTTGCGCCAACAGGTCGGCGTAGACATCCAGATAGCGCCGCGCCATGGCCGTGGCCGAGAAGCGCAGGTCGAACCGGGCCCGAATCGTCGCGCGGTCCAGACGCGGGGCCAATGCCGCCGCCGCCACGGCTTCATCCATGGTGTTGACCAGAAAGCCTGTCACCCCGTCCTCGACGATCTCGCGCGTCGAGCCGCAGCGGAAGGCCACCACCGGCGTGCCGCAGGCCATGGCCTCGATCATCACCAGGCCGAACGGCTCGGGCCAGTCGATGGGGAACAGCAGGGCCTCGGCCCCGCCCAGGAAGGCCGACTTCTGGTCGTCGCCGATCTCGCCGATGAACTCGATCAGGGGATTGGCCTCGACCATCGGGCGGATGACCGTTTCCCAGTAGACCTTGTCGGCGGCGTCCACCTTGGCCGCCATCTTCAGCGGCTTGCCCAGTTTTGTGGCGATCTCGATGGCCCGGTCAGGTCTCTTCTCGGGCGAGATTCGCCCCAGGAAGGCCAGATATCCGTCGGCCTGCGGCGAGAAGCGATAGGTGTCGCCCGGCATGCCGTGATGCACCGTCGCCTGCCAGTTGGCGAAGGGCAGGGGACGCCGCTGGTCGTCCGAGATCGACACCAGCCCAAACTGGGGCCAGCGCTCGTAGACCCCCTCGATGTCTTTCATGTCCAACCGCCCGTGCAGGGTGGTCAGCGTCTTGTCGGCCAGACGCTCGAACATGGGAAACTGGATCATGTCGGTGTGGAAATGGATGATGTCGAAATCGTCGGCGTGCTTCAGCACCTCGGCCAGCATGACCAGATGCGCCGCCAGATCGGACTTCAACGGCGCCGGGTCCAGCCGGATCGCCTGGTCGCGCACAGACACCAGCCGCGCCCGCGTCTCGGCGTCGCCGCTGGCGAACAGCGTCACCTCATGACCCAGATCGACCAGGGCGTCGGTCAGGTGCGCCACCACCCGCTCGGTGCCTCCATACAGACGCGGCGGAACGGCTTCGTAGAGGGGGGTGACCTGAGCGATTTTCACAGCGGACTCCAGACGCGCCGTCTGGCGGGCGTCGGATGTCTAACCGCGTTGCAGGTGTCCGGTTCCGCGATGGGGTGCTGTGTCGCGCCTTACTGCATTCCCGCGCGAATTTCGGCCCTCAGGGTGTCGATCGAGCGCATGCCCTGATCGGTCTTGAAGCGCCAATAGGTCCAGCCGTTGCAGGCGGGAGCATTCTCCATCAGGGCGCCCAGCTTGTGGATCGAGCCGGTCATCTCTCCCGACACCAGCGACCCATCCGCCCGCACCCGCGCCTCACGGTCGCCCTTGGGCGTATAGAGCCGGTCGCCCGGCTGCAGCAGGCCCGCCTCGACCAGGGCCCCGAACGGCACCTTGGGCTCGTCGCGCTTGGAACCCATGACTTTCAGGTCTTCCGGCGCGGCGGGAATGACGGCCGCGATGCGTTTCTCGGCCACGTCGGCATAGGTCTCGTCGCGCTCGATGCCGATGAATTTACGCCCCAGCCGCTTGGCCGCCGCTCCCGTCGTGCCGGTGCCGAAGAAGGGGTCCAGCACCACATCGCCCGGCCGCGTCGACGCCAGCAGCACGCGGTGCAGCAGGGCCTCGGGCTTCTGGGTTGGATGCGCCTTCTTGCCGTCCTCGCCCTTGATCCGCTCTTCGCCGGTGCACAGCGCCAGAGTCCAGTCCGAGCGCATTTGCGTGTCTTCGTTGAAGGCCTTCAGCGCATCATAGTTGAAGGTGTAGCGCTTCTGCTCGCGCGATCGGGCGGCCCAGATCAGCGTCTCATGGGCGTTGGTGAAGCGCGTGCCCTTGAAGTTCGGCATGGGGTTGGACTTGCGCCAGATGATGTCGTTCAGCACCCAGAACCCCAGGTCCTGGATCGCCGAGCCCAGGCGGAAAACGTTGTGATAGCTGCCGATCACCCAGATGGAGCCTTCGGGTTTCAGCACCCGGCGGCACTCGGCCATCCAGTCGCGGGTGAAGGCGTCATAGGCGGCGAAGCTGTCGAACTTGTCCCAGTCGTCATCGACCGCATCGACCACGCTGTTGTCGGGCCTCAGCAGGTCGCCGCCCAGTTGCAGATTATAGGGCGGGTCGGCGAAGACCATGTCCACCGACGCGGTCGGCAGCGACCGCAGCACTGCGATGCAGTCGCCGCGATGGACGATGTCGGTCTTCAGTTCGGTCATGATACGCAACCCCGGTCAGCTTGAACCGGGATTGGTGAATCATCACGGTTAAGGTCGCGTAACCACGCTGCATTTCATGTCGCCGGTCATGACCCCGATCAGGCTGAAAACACGGTTATGGCGAAGCTGAGACTATTTCCACCAGGGCGCGTTCCTCGGCTTCACCGAGAGGATCAGCCGTGCCCCAACCGACCAACACCAGTGTCACCGGCCCCGCAGGAGAGCTGCACCAGACGGCTTCGGCCCCCGACGCCCGCACCACCACCAATCACGGCGTGCCCATCAGCGACAATCAGAACTCGCTCAAGGCCGGGACGCGCGGCCCCAGCCTGCTGGAGGACTTCGTCCTGCGCGAGAAGATCCACCACTTCGACCACGAGCGCATACCCGAGCGCATCGTCCACGCGCGCGGTTCGGCGGCGCACGGCTATTTCGAACTGACCGAGAGCCTTGAGAAATACACCACCGCCAAGATCCTGACCGAGGCAGGCAAGAAGACCGAGCTGTTCACCCGCTTCTCCACCGTGGCAGGCGGCGCCGGTTCGGTCGACACGCCCCGCGACGTGCGCGGCTTTGCGGTCAAGATGTACACGGTCGAGGGCAATTGGGATCTCGTCGGCAACAACATCCCGGTCTTCTTCATTCAGGACGCGATCAAATTCCCTGATCTGGTCCACGCCGTGAAGATGGAGGCTGACCGGGGCTATCCTCAGGCGGCCAGCGCCCATGACACCTTCTGGGATTTCATCGGCCTGATGCCGGAAAGCACCCACATGGTCATGTGGGCCATGTCCGACCGGGCCATTCCGCGCAGCTTGCGGATGATGGAGGGTTTCGGCGTTCACACCTTCCGCCTGATCAACGCCAAGGGGGAGGCGACCCTGGTCAAATTCCACTGGCGGCCAAAGCTGGGAACGCAGTCGACCTGCTGGGATGAGACGGTCAAGATCGCCGGCGCAGACCCCGACTATCATCGCCGCGACCTGCATGAGGCCATCGCCAACGGCGACTTCCCGGAATGGGAGTTCGGCGTCCAGCTGCTGACCCAGGAACAGGCCGACGCCCTGCCGTTCGACATTCTGGATGCGACTAAGCTGATCCCCGAGGAGCAGCATCCGATCAAGGTCGTCGGGCGGATGGTGCTGAACCGCAACCCGGACAACTTCTTCGCCGAGACCGAACAGGCGGCCTTCCTGCCGACCAACATCGTGCCGGGCATCGACTTTTCCGAAGACCCCCTGCTGCAGGGGCGGCTGTTCTCCTATCAGGACACCCAGCTGTCGCGGCTGGGCACGGTCAACTTCCACCAGATCCCGATCAACCAGGCCAGGGGCTGTCCCTTCCAGAACTTCCAGCGCGACGGCCATATGCAGACCCAGGTCCCGACCGGCCGCGCCAACTATGAGCCCAACAGTCTGGCCGAGGCCGGAGAGGAGGGCGGTCCGCGCGAGGACCCCAAGGGCGGCTTCCGTTCCTTCACCCAGCCGGTCGAGGGAACCAAGGTGCGTCTGCGCGCCGAGACCTTCGCCGACCACTACAGCCAGGCCCGTCTGTTCTTCCGCTCCCAGACCGAGATCGAACAGGCCCATCTGGCCAGCGCCATCGTCTTCGAACTGTCCAAGGTGAGCCTGGAGCATGTGCGGGTGCGCATGATGTCCAACCTGCGCAATGTGGATGAGACGCTGGCCAAACGGGTGGCGACGGGCCTCAACATGCCCCTGCCCAAGGCGTCGCACGCCGCCGCGGAGCCGATCGACCTGGACTTGTCGCCCGCCCTGCGGATCGTCGGCAAATATCCCGACACTTTGAAGGGCCGGGCTGTCGGCATCCTTGTCACCGATGGGGCCGACGGCGCCGTGGTCGCAGCGGTCAAGGCGGCGGCGGAAAAGGACGGCGCCTCGGTCAAGATCGTCGCCCCCAGGATCGGCGGGGTGAAGCTGAAGGATGGATCGACCCTGGCCGCCGACGGTCAACTGGCGGGCACGCCCTCGGTGATCTTCGACGCCGTCGCCCTGGTCCTGTCTGAAAAGGGCTGCGCCGATCTGTTGGGCGAAGGCGCGGCGGTCGATTTCGCCAAGGACGCCTTCGGCCACCTCAAGGCCATCGGCCACACCCCTGAGGCCCAGCCCCTGCTGGACAAGGCCGGCGTCGTCGCCGACGCCGGGGTCATCGACCTGTCCTCGGGAGCCAAGCCCTGGCTGGCCCCGGCCCGCACCCGTCAGTGGGACCGCGAACCCTCGGTCCGCAACCTGGCCTGATCCCGGTTGTTGTCCTTCGCTCCGCCGTACAGGCGGGGTGGAAGGCTGGAGTTCCTGCGCCGTTAGCGCAGGGTGTCGTCGGTCGCTGTCTCAGGCCGAGGCGCGAGCGGGGCCGTGATCTGGATTTCACCGTAGGAGGGGTTGCCCGCCTCGGCGTCGGCGATGAACTGCAGTTCGGCCAAGGCTGTCGCATTGCCGGGTTCGACCTCAAGCGAGGCTTCATAGGCCGCGCGCGCCTCGGCCAGACGGTCCAGTTCGACCAGGGTGTAGCCCAACCTCCGTTGCAGAAGAGCCGGATTGGCTTGAAGCAGCGGATCTCCCGCTGTCAGCGCCGTCTTGAGCAACTCATAGGCGTCGTCCCAGCGCGCCTGAGCATGCAGGACCACCATCTTTTCATTAAGCAGCAACCTATCGAACGGTTGAAGCGCCAATCCGGCGTCCAGATGTAGGTGCGCCTCCTCGAAGGCGCGGCGTTCGATCGCCTCGCTGCCCAGAATCATGGCGATGCGGGGATAGGTGTTGGGGCGCACCACCACCTTTACATCGCCGCCGCCGCGTTGTTGTTCAATCTGACCGATCACGTCCGCCAGGATCATGGCCTCGTCGCGCTCGTCCGTTCGTATCAGCCAGCGGCCTTCCGTCTCGCTCATAACGGGATAGGCGGCGGGCGCACGCGTCAACGCCTCTCGCAGACCCGCCAGATGAGGCCTCAGGGCGGCGAAACCTCGCGTGCTGAAATCACCCAGAGCGGTCTCATAAAGATCGGCGTCTGTCTTTTCGGATGCGGGCGCATCCTCTCCGACCAGGTTGATGGTCACGCGCGGCCCCTGCGCCTCTTGTTCCGGCCACGACAAGGGGGCGGCGACGACGGGCGCGGCAGGCAAAACGATAAGCAAGGCGGCCAAAACAGCCGGTTTGAACATCAAGCGCATCATGAGCTGTCTTTCCCGTGAAGCTTGAGGCATCGCCCGGATCACCGAACGAAGCAATATCGGCGCGGGCGGCCCCCGCCAACCAGGCGATGGGCGTCGCGGAAGTGTATACATTCTCACCTATTGTGACAGCCCGCCTCTCGCCTTCGCGCCCGCAGCACGGTATGCGAGGCGCCACATGGGCGGGCTTCATCGGTCCGTCGCGAGTGATCACGGCTCAGGGGCTGGACTATGACTCAGTGGGTGTACGGCTTCGGCGGCGGTTCGGCCGACGGCGATGCTTCGATGAAGAATCTGCTCGGCGGCAAGGGGGCGAATCTCGCCGAGATGTCGTCGCTGGGCCTGCCTGTGCCGCCCGGCTTCACCGTCACCACCGAGGCCTGCGTCCACTATTTCAGCAATGGCCAGGCCTATCCCGCTGATCTGACCAACCAGGTCGCCGCCGGCCTGAAGAAGGTCGAGGGCATTGTCGGCAAGACCTTCGGCGACGCCTCCAACCCCCTGCTGGTCTCGGTCCGTTCGGGCGCCCGCGCCTCCATGCCCGGCATGATGGACACGGTGCTGAACCTGGGCCTCAACGACGAAACGGTCGAGGGTCTGGCCGCCCTGTCCGGCGACCGCCGATTCGCGCTCGACAGCTATCGCCGCTTCATCACCATGTATTCCAACGTGGTTCTGGGCCTCGGCCACGATGACTTCGAAGAGGTGCTGGACCGTCACAAGGACCGTCTGGGCGTCACCATCGACACCGACCTGCGCGCCGCGGACTGGGAGAAGGTCGTCGCCGACTACAAGGCCGTGGTCGAGGACCGGCTGGGCCGTCCTTTCCCGCAGGATCCGCATGACCAGCTGTGGGGCGCCGTCGGCGCCGTGTTCGACAGCTGGATGAACGAGCGGGCCAAATTCTACCGCCGCATGCACGACATCCCCGAAAGCTGGGGCACGGCCGTCAACATCCAGTCGATGGTGTTCGGCAACATGGGCGAGACCAGCGCCACCGGCGTCGCCTTCACCCGCAACCCCTCGACCGGCGAAGCGCGCCTGTACGGCGAGTTCCTGATCAACGCCCAGGGCGAGGACGTCGTCGCCGGCATCCGCACGCCCCAGTCCCTGACCCAGGCCGGTCGCGAGGAAATGGGCGAGACCGCCCCCTCGATGGAAGAGGCCATGCCGGTCGTCTTCGCCGAGTTCGTCGACGTGGTCGGGCGGCTGGAAAGCCACTACCGCGACATGCAGGACATCGAGTTCACGGTCGAGCAGGGCCGTCTGTGGATGCTGCAGACCCGCAACGGCAAGCGCACCGCCAAGTCGGCGCTGAAGATCGCCGTCGATCTCGCCTCCGAAGGCGTCATCTCGCAGGAAGAGGCCGTGTCGCGGGTCGAGCCCGCCGCTCTGGACCAGCTTCTGCACCCGACGCTGGACCCCAAGGCCGAGCGCAAGGTGGTGGCCGCAGGCCTGCCCGCCTCGCCCGGCGCAGCGACCGGCAAGATCGTCTTCGACGCCGACGAGGCCGAGCGCCTGTCGCAGATCGGCGACGCCGTCATCCTGGTGCGCGAGGAAACCAGCCCCGAAGACATCCACGGCATGCATGCGGCGCGCGGCATCGTCACGGCGCGCGGCGGCATGACCAGCCACGCCGCCGTGGTGGCGCGCGGCATGGGGCGGCCTTGCGTCTCCGGCGCCGGCGAAATCTCGATCAATGAGAAGGCCGGGACCTTCACCGCGCGCGGCCGCACCTTCAAGGCCGGCGAGGTCATCACCATCGACGGCGGCAAGGGCGAGGTGCTCGATGGCGCCGTGGCCATGATCGAGCCCGAGATGACCGGCGACTTCCAGACCCTGATGGCCTGGGCCGACGGCGTGCGCCGTCTAAAGGTCCGCGCCAACGCCGAGACCCCGCTGGACGCCAAGACCGCGCGCGGTTTCGGCGCCGAGGGCATCGGCCTGTCGCGCACCGAGCACATGTTCTTCGACGAGGCCCGCATCGCCGCCGTGCGCGAGATGATCCTGGCCGACGACGAGCAGGGCCGCCGCGTCGCCCTGGCCAAGATCGCGCCCTTCCAGAAGGCCGACTTCGCCGACCTGTTCACCATCATGGCCGGTCTGCCGGTGACGATCCGTCTGCTGGATCCGCCGCTGCACGAGTTCATCCCGCACACTGACGCCGACATCGACGCCCTGGCCGCCGGTTCCGGCCTGGACGCCGCCAAGCTGAAGCGTCGCGCGCGTGAACTGCACGAGACCAACCCCATGCTCGGCCACCGCGGCTGCCGCTTGGGCGTCGCCTATCCCGAGATCTACGAGATGCAGGTCCGCGCCATCCTCGAGGCGGCGCTGGAGGTCAAACAGGCGTCGGGTCTGGCCCCGATCCCGGAGATCATGCACCCGCTGGTCGCCCTGGGTCTGGAGATGAAGTACCTGCGCGAACTGACCGACCGTACCGCCAAGGCCGTGTTCGCCGACGCCGACGACAGCGTCGACTATCTGGTCGGCACGATGATTGAGCTGCCGCGCGCTGCGCTTCGCGCCGCCGATCTGGCCGAGTACGCCGAATTCTTCAGCTTCGGCACCAACGACCTGACCCAGACCACCTTCGGCATCAGCCGCGACGATTCCGGCCACTTCCTGCAGGCCTATCTGGACAAGGGCATCTTCGAGACCGATCCCTTCGTGCGTCTGGACCAGGACGGCGTGGGCGACCTGATCCGCATCGCCGCCGAGCGCGGTCGCGGCGTCAAGCCGGACATGAAGATGGGCATCTGCGGCGAACATGGCGGCGATCCGTCGTCGATCGCCTTCTGCGAGAGCGTCGGCCTCGACTACGTCTCCTGCTCGCCCTACCGCGTGCCGATCGCCCGTCTGGCGGCGGCCCAGGCGGCGCTGCACGCCCGCGCCGGGACTGAACACGAGAAGGACCGCTAGTGGCGGGTCCTCTGGCTTGGCCGATCCGCATCGGCCTGTTCCTGCTCGGAGTGGCGGCGCCCATCGCCGCCTATTGGCTGGCCATGTCTTTCGGTCTTCATGGCCGGGCTGCGATGGACATGGTGCCCTGGGGCTTGCCGGTCACGGGCCTCGCCGCCCTGCTGTTCGCCCTGACCATCCGGCGCGGGCGCAAGACCCAGGCGGGTTGGGCCTTTGTGTTCCTCACCGCCGCAGTGGCGAGCTGGATGGCCCTGCTGTTCCTGCCCCTTTAAGGGTTTCGCCTTCAAACCGCCGACAAGTCGCCGTTTTCAGCGTAACGGCGTCTGTGTCTAATGTTCAACACTCGCATGGGTGGTGTGAATCAGGTCTGGAACGCCTGTTGAGGATAGCCATTTAGACACTGCTGGATGGGGCCGATGATCACAGTAGTCATCGCATCTAGGAGTATATAAAAAAATGCGTAACGTTATTCTCTCCGCCGTCGCTTTGACCATGATCGCTGCGCCTGCTTTCGCGCAATCTCAGCCTTCCACCGGTATTCAAACCCGTGGTTCTATCGGTTATACTCATATTGACGGCGCCGACGCCAGCCTCGGCGCTGTGACTTCGCGTCTGGGCGTGGACTTCAACCGCTACCTCGGCGCTGAGGGCGAGTTCTCTGTCGGCGTGGTCGATGACACCTTCGATATCGCCGGTGTCGAGGCCAAGACCAAGCTGGAATACGACGCCGCCGCCTATGCGGTCGGCAAGCTGCCCATCGGTCAGAACCTGGAGTTGTTCGGTCGCGTCGGCTACGGCACGACCCAGATCGAGACCCGCATTCCGGGCGTCGTCTCCGCCTCGGCGGACGGCGAAAGCCTGAACTACGGCGCGGGCGCCAACTGGTTCTACAATGGCCGCCAGGGCGTGCGCGGCGAATGGACCCGTCGTGACTTCAAGGACGACGGCGCCGGTGAAGTCGATACCTACGGCCTGAGCTTCGTCAGCCGCTTCTAGGGTCTTCAGACCTCGGACATGAAGAAGGCGCGTATCCGATCGGGTGCGCGCCTTTCTTTCGTTTCAGCCTGAAATCAGGCGACGCCGGGTTGCAACGCCCAGCGCATCGAGCCTTCGCCGTAGGGGCGGAAGAACAGGTCCCGATAGCGTTCGAACACCTCGATGATACGGTTGGCCAGGTCCTGGGCCACCGTCTCGCCGCGCTGGCGTTTCAGCGCCGCGATGCATTGGACCACGTCGCGCTGATGGGCTGAGCCGCCCATGCGTTTCAGCACCACGGTGATGTCATGCGCCAGCGGGTCGATCTGATTCGCCCACGGGTTGGTGTTCTGAGCCATGCGGGACACCCCCTTGTTCTCGACACTGTCAAGGACGCCTCGCAAATAAAGTCGCGCGATGCAAGCCTGAGCATGAAATTGTGATTATCGATTTTGGGGCCCCTCGCGCGGCGAGAGGCCCTGACATCCATTTACACCGCCGCCAGCGCCTGGTCGAGGTCAGCAATAAGATCGTCGATATGCTCGATGCCGACCGACAGGCGCACCGTGTCCTCGGTCACGCCCGCCGTCTTCAGCTCGTCCGGCGACAGCTGACGGTGGGTGGTCGAGGCCGGGTGGCAGACCAGGGACTTGGCGTCGCCGATGTTGACCAGTCGGGTGAACAGCTTGACCGCATCCTGGAAGCGTCCGCCGGCTTCGCGGCCGCCCCCCTCCTCAGTGGATATGACGCCGAAGGTCAGCAGGCCGGACGCCTTGCCGCTGAAGTATTTCTGGACCAGGCCGTGGCTGGGGTGGTCAGGCAGGCCCGCATAGTTGACCCATTTCACCTTGGGGTGGGTCTTCAGCCATTCGGCGATGGCGGTGGCGTTCTCGACGTGGCGGTCCATCCGCAGGCCCAGCGTCTCCAGCCCTTGCAGGATCAGGAAGCTGTTGAACGGCGAAATGGCCGCGCCGGTGTTCCGCAGCAGCACCGTCCGCGCCCGGCCGATGAAGGCCGCCGGGCCGAACGCCTCGACATAGACCACGCCATGATAGCTGACTTCCGGCGTGTTGAGGCGCGGGAAGCGCTCCTTGTGCTCGGCCCAGGGGAAGGCGCCGCCGTCGATGATGGCCCCGCCGATCGAGGTGCCGTGGCCGCCGATGTATTTGGTCAGGGCGTGGACGACGATGTCGGCCCCATGCTCGATCGGGCGGGTCAGATAGGGGGTCGGCACTGTGTTGTCGACGATCAGCGGCAGGCCCTGCGCGTGCGCCGCATCCGCCAGCGCCGCGAAGTCCACGACATTGCCCAGGGGGTTGCCGATGGACTCGCAGAACACCGCCTTGGTCCGCGCATCCGTGTTGGCGGCGACGGCGTCGATGTCGTCGGCGTCGATGAAGCGGACCGTGATGCCGTACTGGGGCAGGGTGTGGGCGAACAGGTTGTAGGTGCCGCCATAAAGCGCGCCCGTGGCGATGATGTTGTCGCCGGCCTCGGCGATGGTCAGGATGGCGTAGGTGATGGCCGCCATGCCGGACGCCACGGTCAGGGCCGCGACCCCGCCCTCCAGCGCCGCCAGACGCTGCTCCAGCACGTCGGACGTGGGGTTCATGATGCGGGTGTAGATGTTGCCCGCCACCTTCAGGTCGAACAGGTCGGCCCCGTGCTGGGTGTCGTCAAACGCATAGCTGGTGGTCTGATAGATGGGCACGGCCACCGACTTGGTGGTCGGGTCGGGCGTGAACCCGGCGTGCACGGCCAGGGTTTCAAAACGGGGAGGGGCGGTCGTCGTCATGGTCGTCACAGGTCCCGCTCATCGAGACTCTGACGGTTGAGAAGACCCGTGAAGACGCGCGCCCGCATCCGGGCCGTGACCTTCACTCATCTCTCGCGGCTCAGAAAAGCCCCGCAGGAGTTGGCACCTTCGTCCGGATCGGTTGGATCCTGACAGGTTGCCCCGACGTCAAAGGGCCTATCCCTCGGTCGGTCTTGATGAGTGGCCCCAAGCTGGACCACGAACGCCGAACCCGTCAAGCGTCATTGTGCGGTGCAATGTGAAACGGGGCGAGCCGAAGCAAATCCTCCCCCGATGGGGGAATTCGCGACGGTATAGTGTCCGCGCCCGTCGCGATTTGATTGCCTGCTCACGACCCGTTGCAGAGGTTGATTGTGGCGTGCGAAGGTCTGCAATGCGCGCAATTTTGAACGCTATAGCTCTGATGAGTTTCATTCTGACTGTCGGCTGTGCACATCAGCCGCCTGAACGTGGAGGGCTCAGTGTCGTCATCTTACCCACTGACGCTCAAGAGCCAAAAGGACTGGTTCAGATCCATGTTTCCAACATCGGCGAGGAGGCTCGCTGCATCCACAAGGAAACTCTTGAGAACGCCAGAACAGCGGCCATTACTGTAAGACTTCGCCTTAATGGACGGAACATTGCGCGATTGCCCGATGGCCTACTGCTCCCACAACGCCTTGGCTATGAGCAATTGTCGCCAGACGAAGGGCTGACCTTTCGTGTGGATTTAAGCCAACGTTTTAGCCGCACGCAGTCGTCCGCGATCGACGACTGGGAAGCACGGATAGCTATCGTCAGCTTGCCCTGCTCCGATTTATCAGTCGGGCAAGCGCAGTTGAGCTGGAGTGCGTGGACCCCGGTTCGCTACTAGTTGCCCAGTCTACGGGAGAAGGGGGGGCAACTTTCGTTTCCTTCCCCAGCCAGACATTCCGACCGTCCGCTTCCCGCCCGCTTCCCCCTAGTTGAACAGGAAGTTCATCACGTCGCCGTCCTTGACGACATAGGCCTTGCCTTCGGCGCGCAGCTTGCCGGCCTCGCGGGCCTTGGCCTCGCCGCCCAGGGCGACGAAGTCGTCGTAGGCGATGGTTTCGGCGCGGATGAAGCCCTTCTCGAAATCGGTGTGGATCACGCCGGCCGCTTGCGGGCCCGTGGCGCCGATGGGGATGGTCCAGGCGCGGGCCTCTTTCGGGCCGACGGTGAAGTAGGACTGCAGGCCCAGCAGCGCATAGGCCTCGCGGATCAGGCGGTTCAGGCCCGGCTCGGCCAGACCCAGGCTTTCGAGGAATTCGGTCTGCTCGGCCTCGTCCAGCACGGCCAGTTCGGAATCGATCTTGGCCGAGATGACCACGGCGTTGGCGTTGTCCTCGGCGGCGCGCGTGGCGACCAGATCGGACAGTTCATTGCCCTTGTCGGCCGAGGCCTCATCGACGTTGGCGACATAGAGCGCGGGCAGGGAGGTCAGCAGCTGCAGCATGTGCCATGCCTTCTCGTCCTCCTTGGAGACCTCGACCATCCGGGCGGGCTTGCCGGCGCGCAGCGGCGTCAGGGCCATGTTGATCAGGCGCAGTGTCTGCTGGGCGTCCTTGTCGCCGCCCTTGGCCTTCTTCTCGACGTTGACGACCCGCTTCTCCAGGCTCTCCAGATCGGCCAGCATCAGTTCGGTCTCGATGATGTCGAGGTCGCTGATCGGGTCGATGCGGTTCTCGACGTGGGTGATGTCGTCATCGACGAAGCAGCGGGCGACAAAGGCCACGGCGTCGCAGTCGCGGATATTGGCCAGGAACTGGTTGCCCAGACCCTCGCCCTTCGACGCGCCGCGCACCAGGCCGGCGATGTCCACGAAGGTGATCCGCGACGGGATGATCTCCTTGGAGCCGACGATTTCGGCCAGGACGTTCAGGCGCGGCTCGGGCACGGCCACGTCGCCGGTGTTCGGCTCAATGGTGCAGAACGGATAGTTGGCGGCCTGCGCCGCCGCCGTCTTGGTCAGGGCGTTGAACAGGGTGGACTTGCCCACATTGGGCAGGCCGACGATCGCGACTTTCAGGGCCATGACGTTCCGATGGTTTGCAATGAGCGCGAGCCTTTAGACGGTTCGGGGCCGTTTGTCAGGCTCGCGCTGCTTTATGCGCCAGTGAGAGCCTCAGTGCCCGCCGTGTGCAGCCGAGACGGGCTGGCCCACCGTGGCGCGCACGCCCAGCGGTTCCGCATGCTCGAACGTCAGCGTCAGCGACACCGTGTCCCCCACCGCCAGAGGCGTCGCCAGCTGGAACAGCATGATGTGCGTCCCGCCGGGCGCCAGGGCGACCGCCTCGCCCGCAGGCAGGGGCAGGCCGTCCTTCAGCTGGGCCATCGACATGACGCCGTTGTCGGTCTTCATCTCATGGACCTCGCCCGTGCCCGCGATGGGCGAGGCGACCGAGATCAGCCGGTCGTCGGTGCTGGCCGTCAGGGTGGCGTAACAGGCGGTGGTGTCGCGCCCGTTTGGGGTGGGGCGGCACAGGGCGTCGGTGACCTCCACGACCGCCAGCTTCGGCGTCTCGGGCTGGGCGGAACAGGCCGCCAGAACGGCAGCCAGGGAGGTCAGGATGAGAATGCGCTTCATGGTGTCTTGTCCTTTCAGGAAGCGGCGGGACGAAGCCGGGCCAAGGCCGCGACGGCGCGATCAAGCGCCAGGGCGGCCAGCAGGCTGAGTCCCGTCAGGGGATAGAGGATGCAGAGGGGAATGACGATGCCCAGCACCGCCGCGCGGACGCGGGGGCCGGGCGGGGCGACCGGGGCGCCCAGCTTCAGTCCCTGTTTCGAGGGCCGCCGCTTCCACCACATCATCAGGCCGCTGATCGCCAGCAGCCAGACGGCGATGCAGCCGGCCAGCATGACGATGCGGTTGATCTGGCCGTACTGGGTGCCCTGATGGGTGAAGATGCCCCATTCGAACGCCTTGGCGCCCCAGCCGTACTGCGCATAGCGGATGTCGCCCTTCACCGCGCCGGTGACGCCGTCGACATACAGGGTGCGGCTGTCCTGAACCCGCGTGTTCTGGCGCGCCACGGCGTAGGCCAGATCGTGAGAGGCGGGAATGGAGACCAGATAGGGCCGGGGCAGGCCCTCGCTCTCCGCACGGGCGATGACCGCCGCCAGTGAGGGCGTGGCGTCATGGTGTTGCGTGGTCATGGCGGAATGCTCCAGCGCCCATCCCGCACCCCTGGGCTTGTCGTCATGCTCGGCGTGGGCCCATGGCGATGCGGCGGCGGGCGCGGGCGGGCGGCCCAGACCGGCTTCGTTCATCGCCTTCAGCACCTGATCGCCCCAGACTGAGGACCAGGGCATGCCGGTGACGGCCAGAAACAGGATGACGCCCCCCGCATAGAAGCCCGTCACGGCGTGCAGGTCGCGCCAGAAGGGCCGCCGTTTCGGATCGCCGGCCTTGATGGAAACCACGCCGACCTGACGCTTGCGCGGCCACCACAGGAACAGACCGGTCGCCATCAGGATGATGGCCCACCCCGCCACGATCTCGACGACCTTGTTCATGACCGGCCCGAACAGCTCCAGACTGTGCAGCCGCTTGATGGTCTCGGTCACGCCTTCATAAACCGTGACGCCCTTCAGTTGGGCGTCATGCGGATCGACGAAGGCGATGCGGCGCCCGCCGTCGGGCAGGCGCACCGTCAGCTGGACGGCGCGGTCGGGGCGGTCGGGAACCAGCACATTGGTGACTTCGCCGCCGATTCCCACGCGGGCGGCCGCCACCCAGCGGTCGGGCGAGACGGCGCCTGCCTGGGCCTCGATGGCGGCCATGGGGCGATAGACGGCGTCGTCGATCTCGGCCTTGAACAGATAAAGCCCGCCCGTCAGCGCCATCAGCATCAGGAAGGGCAGAACCAGCAGGCCCGCATAGAAATGCCAGCGCCAGACGGCGCGGTAGGCCCCGGAGAGAGCGGGTGGTGAGTCTGACATGATCTCTCCCCCCGTCAGAAGCTGTAACGAACGCCGAGGTAGGCGGATCGCCCCTCGCCGGGCGTGAACACGTTCGTCGCCGCCGTCCGCGCGTCCGTGACGGCGTTGGCGTTGGAGACGTATTTCTCATCGGTCAGGTTGCGCAGGTCCGCAAACAGGGAGACGCCTCCCGGCAAATCGACACCCGCGTTCAGCGACAGCGCCGCATAGCCCGGATACTTCATCGTGTTGGCGTAATCGACATAGACGTCGTTGGGCGTCCATTCGACAGAGGGGGCGATGAACCAGCCGTCCGGATGCTCGTATTTCAGCTCGGCCCGATAGGCGTGCTCGGGGATGATCGGCAGCCGGTTGTCCCCATAGACGGCGTCGTTCTCGAAGAAGAAGTCGGACCAGGTCCAGGTCTGGCGCAGGGTCAGCCGTCCTGCGCCGCCTTCCATCAGCCGCCAGTCCAGACCGGCCTCGATCCCCTGATGGACCGTGTCCCCGGCGTTGAAACTGAGCGCCGGACTGTTCGGGATCACGATGTAGTTGAGCAGCTCGCCGGTGATCTCCGCACGATAGGCGGCGATGTCATAGCGGAACGGCCCGCGCTGCCCCCGCGCGCCGATCTCGGCGGTCCAGGCCTCCTGCTGCTCCAGATCGACGAACTGCGGCACGGGCGACTGGACCAGCTCCAGGAAACTGGGCGCCTCCACCGATTTCGTCAGATTGGCGTAGATCTGCGATCCGTCCGGCTGTTCCCACAGCACGCCGATCCGCGGCGCGAACCAGTCATAGTCGCGCCGGGCGCTGTTGGTCGGGATGAAACGGTTGTCGACGTCGCGCTCGGCCCGGCCCCATGTGCCGCCGGCGATCAGCGCCAGATGATCCGTGACGAACAGGCGCCCTTCAGCGAAGACATCCAGCCCGGTCGCCGTTTGCAGGGTGGAGCCAATCGGAAAACCGGCATCGCCGCCGCCGGCGTTCAAGAAGATATGGCTGTCGTTGTCGCCGGTGCGGAAATAGACTCCGGCGAACGCATCGGCTCTCAGCCCCGCCAGCTCGCCTGTCCAGTCCAGCCGCCCGAAGCCGCCCCAGAAGCGGTAGTCGTTGTCCAGAACGACCGGAACCGGGTGATGCAGCTGCTTGTCCGACACATAGGCCCCGCCCTCGAACAGCAGATTGTCGGTCAGGCGCCAGCGCGTCTGGGCGGTCACGCGCACCGACTTGACGTCTCGTCCAAAGTCCATGGCGCGGACGTAGGGATCGGCGGCCCGAGGCCGGGTCAGGGCATTCTCCAGGCTCTGGGTTCCGGAGATGTCGAGGTCCAGATCATTGGCCTGAACGATCAGACGCACCTCACGGTCTTCTCCGAACTGCCGGCCCAGATTCACGGACAGGCGTTTGCTGTCGGAGTCCTGATGATCGAGGAAGCCTTCGCTGCCCGACCATGTGCCCGCAGCGTAGAGGTCCCAGTCGCCGTGCTGGCGGGCGATCGCCGCGTGCGCCCGCCGGGTCACGAAGGAACCGCCCTCCAGCCGCACCAGGTTGTCGAAGGGCGCGTTTCGGCCTGTGGGCGTCAGCACATTGACCGCTCCGCCCAGTGCGGCGCCGCCGAAACGCAAGGCGTTGCCGCCCTTGTAGACCTCGGTGTAGCGGGCGACGAGCGGGTCCAGTTCCTGGAAGTCGCCGAACCCGTCAGGCGCGCTGAACGGCACGCCGTCCTGGGCCAGCAGCACGCCGCGCAGGTGCAGGCTCTGGCCGATGCCGGAGCCCCGGATGGACAGGCGGACCTCCTCGCCCCACCGACGCTGGGCGAACACGCCCGGCACGGAGCGCAGCGTGTCGGAGAAGGCCAGGGCGTAGCGGTCTTCATAGCTTTCGGCGGAGACGACGGCCACGGCCCCGGGCGTGCGGGCCAGGCGGGCGCGGGCCTCGGCCACGACAGCGGGGTCATCGGCGTTGCGCCGACCGGTGACGATGACGCTGTCCAGCGTGGTGACGGGATCGGGCGCGGCGAGCGCCAGCGAGGGGGCGGCGAACAGCGCCGCCGTCAGCAGCGCGCGCGGCGCCGCCTGGGTCATGAGAATCATGGATCAGTCCTGAAAACAGAAAAGGACCGCGCAAGCCGGATGGCGGCGCGGCGTCTGACGCGCAGGCGTCAGCGGTTCTGGTTCAGGCGTGAGGCGGGGCGGTTGACGGCGGGCGCGGCGGCGCGCGTGCGGGCGGGGGAGGGCTGGCCGTGACCGGAACATAGGCGACGGCGGCATGCAGCCTCAGCGGCGCTGCGGGCGCGACGATGGGCGCGGGCGGCAGGACCGCCGGCAGGGGCATGACGCAGGCGGCGCATTTGGGCGGATGGGTCTTGCCGCCCGGTCCGTCCAGGTCGGCGGCGCCGATCTGGATCGTCTGCGGGCCTTCGCTGGAGCAGATGACGATGGGATGGCCCGGCGTGGCCGCCGCCATGGCTCCGAACGGCAGAAGCGCGCCCAGCGTGATGGCGAACACCGCCGCCAGGAAGGCGACGGATCTCGCTATCGACCAGTTTTCGATCCGGGAGCGGGTCACAGTGCGGCTTTAGACGGGGCGGCGTCGTTTGCAAACCGTGGCGAAGGGCCGCTGGCCTGTCAGTCGCTCTTGCCGCCCTGCGCCACCTGCCGGGGACTGAACTTGGGCGCGGGCGCCAGGCGCATGACTTCGCCCTGATAGCGTTCGTCGTCGCCGGCGACCGCGAAGGGCAGGGCGTCGGCCACGGCGTTCAGCATGGGCTCCAGCCACGGCAGGTCGGCCTTGTGGAAATCGCCCAGGACGTGCGGCATGACCAGATGGCTCTCGCCAGGATGGCCCACGCCCATGCGGCCCCGGCGGAAGTCGGCGCCCAGATGGCTGATCAGCGACCGCACCCCGTTCTGGCCCGCCGCGCCGCCGCCGGTCTTCATGCGGAACCGCCCCGGCGCCAGGTCGATCTCGTCGTGGAAGACGATCACTTCACTGGGCTTGATCTTGTAGAAGCGCGCCGCCTCGCCGACGGCCCGGCCGCTCTCGTTCATATAGGTCTGGGGCTTCATCAGCAGGACCTTGGTCCCCTCGATCTCGCCCTCGCTGATGACCGACTGGAACTTGGCCCGGGTGGGGCCGAAGCGCCAACGCCGCGCGATCTCGTCCACGGCCATGAAGCCGATGTTGTGGCGGTTCTTCTCGTATTTGGGGCCGGGATTGCCCAGGCCGGCGATGATGATCATGCTGACCTCATGCCCGCTGGATCATGCAAAGAAAAGCCCCGCCGCGGCGAACCGGACGGGGCTTGAACTCTTCGGAGCGGAAAGCGCCTAGCCTTCGGCCTTGTCGCCTTCTTCACCCTCGGCGGTGGTGTCGCCCGCTTCGGACTGCGCCGCCGACGAGGACTTGATCACGGCGATCATGAAGTCGCGGTCGGTGATGGTGGCGGTGGCGCCCTTGGGCAGAACGATGTCCGACATGCGGATGTTGTCGCCGATTTCACGGCCGGTCAGGTCGACGACCAGTTCGCTCGGGATCTGGTCGGCGCGGACCAGGATTTCGACCGCGTGGCGGACGACTTCCAGCGAACCGCCCTGGCGGGTGAAGGGGGCTTCGTCAGCATTGGCGAAGTGGACGTTCACTTCGATCTTGATCGGAGCCTTTTCATCGACGCGCATCAGGTCGAAGTGCAGCGGAATGTCGCTGACCGGGTCGAACTGCACGTCGCGTGCGATGACCGACTGGGTTTCCTTGCCGTACTTCAGCGTGACCAGATGGCCCAGCAGCTTGCCGGTGTAGAGCGACTTGCGGAACTCGCGCTCGTTCACCGAGATGGCGACGGGGGCCTTGTCGCCGCCGTACAGCACGCCAGGGACGTTGCCTGCACGACGGGCCGCGCGGGCGCCGCCGGTGCCGACGCCGTCACGGACATCCACGTTCAAAATGATATCGGCCATTGCTTCGCCTTCAACAACACAAAGCGGCGCGTGGCTGATTCTCGGCCGCGCGCCGGGGTCTGTGGACCCTGAATTCAAGAGCGCGGGTCATTACACGCAAGCGCGTCAGGACGCAACAGCGAGACGGGCTGTTGTGTCCTTCTGCAGGAAAAAGACCGCTTATCCGGCCCGGTTCAGCGCCGCCGTGGCATTGGTGGACGCTGTGGCGGCGGCCTCGGCGACCGGTGTCTGGGCCAGAGCGGGCTCGGCAGACGGCTGGATCACGGTGATCGGCGCGGCCGGCACGGTGATGTTCTGCGACGTGCAGGTGGCCAGGTCGCGCGCGACATGCCGGCCGATGCAGAAGACGTCCTCATAGCTGGGGCGCGAGGCCGCCAGGCACTGGAACAGCATCAGCTTGGACATGTTGAGGCAGAACTCGCTGTTCTGATCGACCGTCAGGGCCTCGGTGCTGGCGCGGGCGTCTTCACCACCGGCCCCGAGGGCGGCCAGGGCGGCCAGGGCCAGGGAGCGCACCAGCGCAGGCGTATAGGGCGCGCTTGACCGCGCAGAGGTCACGCCCAGTCCGGTTCCGCTGTTGGCGGCGGCGAACAGGCGGGCGGACTCTTCCGGCGAGGGCAGCATCTGCGCCGCCGACAGGGTTTTCGTGCTCTCCAGCCGGACTTCGCGATGGCTGATGGGGGTGGTGGCCCAGCGGCGGCGCGGGTCGCTGCGGCCCTGGATCGTATAGGCGTCTTCCTCGACCGCACTGGCGATGACCGCCATGGCGGTGGAATCGCGGCTGATGGCGTCGATGATCAGACCGGCGGCCGCATCGGCGCCGGGTAGCTGGGCCGCGTAGGCGGGGTCGGCGATGATCTGGTCGATCAGCTGCTGGCGGGTCTCGTGGCTGGTCGACAGGCTGCGCACGCCCTGGACGTACTCCGGCGACTGCAGGGCCAGGACCGCGCCATAGGCGATCATGCCGCGTGACAGCTGGGCCGGTTCATACGCTGCGCCGCGCCGCAGCGCCGCCTGGATGGCCTCGGCGTCGGTGAAGCCCGCCCGAATGGAGGTCGCCTCGCGCATGAAGGTCACATAGATGGCGGCGGCCTGGGCCACGCCTTCATTCAGGCTGACAGGCGGCGGCGGCACGATCGCAGGCGGAGGCGGCGGCGCGACGGGTTCTGGTTCCGGCGTGGTGCAGCTGGCGATGAGGGTGGCGGCGGCGATGGCGGCGATCGCCAGGCCACGCCGGAAGAAGACCCGGTTCATGGACATCCTCAAATAACAGGCACGCGCGAGCTGCGCCGATACTAATGAAACGTTTATAACGCCTCAGAAGTGTTTTCGGATGGTTAATCGAACAGCTTGGAGACGGATTCCTCGTTGGCGATGCGCCGAATGGCCTCTCCGATCAGCGGGGCGGCGGACACACGGCGGATCTTGGCGCACTTCAAAACTTCGTCAGGCTGTTCGATCGAGTCGGTGATCACCAACTCCTTCAAGGGGCCGTCGGTCACTCTCTGCACCGCCGGGCCCGACAGCACGCCGTGGCTGATGTAGGCCGAGACCTCGGTCGCGCCCTGGTCGATCAGGGCCTTGGCGGCGTTGACCAGCGTGCCGCCCGAATCGACGATGTCGTCGAACAGGATGCAGCGGCGGCCTTCGACATCGCCGATGATGTTCATGACTTCGCTCTCGCCCGCCTTGGCGCGGCGCTTGTCGACGATGGCCAGGTCGGCGTTCAGGCGGCTGGCCAGGGCCCGGGCGCGGACCACGCCGCCGACGTCGGGTGACACGATCATCAGCTCATGCGGGTTGGAATAGTGGCGGCGGATGTCCTCGGTCAGCACAGGCGTGGCCAGCAAATTATCCGTGGGGATGTCGAAGAAGCCCTGAATCTGGCCCGCGTGCAGGTCCATGGTCAGAACCCGGTCGGCGCCCGCCCGCGTGATCAGATTGGCCACCAGCTTGGCTGAAATGGGCGTGCGGCCCCCGGTCTTCCGGTCCTGACGCGCATAGCCGAAATAGGGCATGACCGCCGTGATCCGCCGCGCCGACGCCCGCACCAGGGCGTCGGTCATGATCAGCAACTCCATCAGGTTGTCATTGGCCGGATAGGAGGTCGACTGGATGATGAAGACGTCCTCGCCGCGGACGTTCTCCTCGATGACGGCGAAGACCTCATTGTCGGCGAATCGCTTCACCTGGGCCTTGGTCAGCGGCATGTCGAGGTGGGTGGCGATGGCTTGCGACAGGGTGCGGTTCGAATTGCCCGACAGGAGCTTCATGTCCGGTCATCCTTTCGCCGTCATCGACGGGCTGTGATTGGCAGTAAGGTTTGGTTCGGGCGCTTCATATCAGGCGACGGGCGGGTCACAAGATATAAAGGCGACCTTCAAGACGCATTGGCGCGCGCTTGTCGGCTGGTGTAGAGGTCGCGTCTGTTTTTCGGGTCGCTGCTGCGTCGGCGGTCTGGCATGTTCAAGTTTCAGGCCTGTGCGGGCCGAAGGGCCATCGCGCCAAAGTCATAGAGGTCGTCCTTGCCTGCTTCCAAGATTCGCACCGGCCTGGTTCTGGCCCTGGTCATCGGCTCGACACTGGTTGTCGCCGCCTGCTCCGGGAAGGCTCGCCCACGTCTCGCCTATGAAGAACGCCCGGTCGAAGCGCTCTACAACACGGGCTATCAACGTCTGGACAGCCGGCGCTGGGCCGACGCCATCGATTACTTCCAGGAAGTCGAACGCCAGCATCCCTATTCGGAGTGGTCGCGTCGCGCGATCCTGATGCAGATCTACGCCTACTATCAGAACAGCAACTACACCGAGGCCCAGGCGGCGGCTGACCGGTTCATCCAGCTGTTCCCCGGCAACTCGGGCGCGGCCTACGCCTACTACATGAAGGCGCTGTGCAACTTCGAACGCATCACCGACGTCGGTCGCGACCAGGGTTACGCCCAAGGCGCACTGGATGGTCTGCGTGAGGTCACGCGCCGCTTCCCCGGCACCAGCTACGCCACGGACGCCAGGGTCAAGATCGACATGGTCAACGACCAGCTGGCCGGCAAGGAAATGGCCATCGGCCGCTATTATCAGCGCGCCCACCAGCCTCTGGCTGCGCTCAACCGCTACAAGGCGGTGATCGACAACGAAGCCTATCAGCGCACCTCGCACACGCCCGAGGCGCTGTATCGTCTGGTCGAGGTCAATCTGGAGCTGGGCCTCAAGGAAGAGGCGACCCGCAACGGCGCCGTCCTGGGCTACAACTATCCGGGCAGCCCCTGGTACAGCCAGGCCTATCGCCTGCTGTCGGACGAAGGCGCTCAGCCCGACACGGCCGCTCCGACCGGCCAACGCGAAAGCTGGCTGCGTCGGATCATTCCGGGCTGATCGGCGGACCTTGCGTCCAAATCAGGCGCAAGGGGCGTTCAAGGCGACGAATGACCGCTAGACTTCACGTCATGGCGAATCAGAACCGGACCACGGCGCGCCCATGCTGACCGCCCTTTCCATCCGCGACATCGTGCTGGTCGATGTGCTGGACCTCGATCTGAGGGATGGCCTGACCGTGCTGACTGGCGAGACCGGGGCGGGCAAGTCCATCATCCTCGACGCCCTGGGCCTGGCGCTGGGCGCCCGCAGCGACGCGGGTCTGGTCCGCAACGGCGCCAGACAGGCCACGGCCACGGCGGTGTTCACCGCCCCTGACGACGCCGCCCTGATCGCCCTTCTGGCCGAGCGCGGCTTTGAAGTGACGGCGGGCGAGGAGCTGATCCTGCGCCGCACCCTGGGCGCCGACGGCCGCAGCCGGGCCTTCATCAACGACCAGCCCGCCGGGGTCACCGCCCTGCGCGAGATCGGTCAGGCCCTGGTCGAGATCCACGGCCAGCACGAGACGGTCGGCCTGCTGGACTGGCGCACCCACCGCGCCCTGCTCGACAACTACGGCGGCTTGCAACCCCAACTCAGCGCCGTCAGCGCCGCCTCCGAAACGCTGAAGGCCGCCGACCGCGCCGTGGCCGAGCTGAAGGCCGCCGCTGCAGACGCCGCCTCCCGCGCCGAGGAGCTGACCCAGTCGCTGGCCGATCTGGACGCGCTCGATCCCCGCGCCGAAGAGGAAACTGAACTGGCCGGCGAACGCGCCATTCTGGGCGCGGCGGAAAAGGCGCTGGCCGATCTGGCCGACGCCCGCACCCTGCTGGGTGGGGACAAGCTGTCGCAAAAGCTGGCCTCGGCGCTCCGCGCCGTCGAACATGCCCGCCAGCGGGCGGGGCAGGCAGGGGCCGCCACCGACCACCCCGTCATCCGCCAGCTTGAAGCCGCCGCCGAAGCCATCGACCGCACCCTGGTCGAGGCGACCGAGGCCATCGCCACCGTCGACGCCGCCGCCAACGCCTTCGACTTCGAGCCGGGTCGTCTGGACAAGGCAGAGGAGCGTCTGTTCGCCCTTCGCGCCGCCGCGCGCAAGCTGAACACATCGGTTGAAAACCTGCCCGTCCTGCGGGTCCGCTTCCGTGAACAGCTGCGGCTGATCGAGGACGGCGCCGACGCCATCACTGCGGCTGAGCGCGAAGCCAGCGCCGCGCGCGAACACTATGATCTGGCCGCCACCTTCCTGACCTCGGCGCGCGAGGCGGCGGCGGAGCGGCTGACGACGGCGGTGATGCAGGAGCTTGGCCCGCTGAAACTGGACCGCGCCCGTTTCCGCGTCGCCTTCGAGCCCGTGGCCGAGGGCCGGCGCGGCCCTCTGGGCGTCGAGACCACCCGCTTCGAGATCGCCACCAACGCCGGGACCGCCTTCGGCCCTCTGGACGCCATTGCGTCGGGCGGCGAGCTGGCCCGTTTCGCCTTGGCCATGAAGGCGGCGCTGGCTGGACGCGAGGACCAGCGCCAGCCGGTGATGATCTTCGATGAGGTCGATCAGGGCGTCGGCGGCGCCGTGGCCCAGGCCGTCGGCGAGCGGCTGCAACGCCTGTCGAACGGCGCCCAGGTCCTGGTCGTGACCCACAGCCCCCAGGTCGCCGCCCGGGGCCACGCCCACTGGAAGGTCCGCAAGCGCGACGCCGACGGTTTGACCACCACCACCGTCGACACGCTGGACGCTGACGCCCGCCAGGAAGAAATCGCCCGCATGCTGTCGGGGGCGACGATCACCGACGAAGCCCGGGCGGCCGCGCGGACCCTGATCGGTTAGCGTTTTCCTTCTCCCTTTGAAGATGGAGTGGCGGGGCTGGGGTGAAGGCAAGAGGCTTCAGGATGTGGCGCATCAGGCCCCCCCCTTCTTTCGTCATCCCGGCGAAGGCCGGGACCCAGCGGCGCGCGAGAGCGCGACCCTGTCGGGAGCGCGGCAAGCGAAGACATCGTGCATGAACAGATCGCCTTCGGCGCCGCTGGGTCCCGGCCTTCGCCGGGATGACGATGGGGAAGAAAAACGACACCCTTCCTCGCCCAACGCGACCATCCCCCAACCACTGACCCCTTGACCCCCAACACCTTCTCCTCGCCCCCAGCGTCACAACCGCGCCTCACCTGAAACCCGGCCTATCCTTCTGCCGTCCCGTCGCCGGGAAGGGCGCAAGGCCTTGCGGCTTGTCGCGGCGGGAACGAGACGAGCGGGGTTAAGGACGTCGGCAGGAAACCGGCGTCGTTCCGGGGATCGGGTTCGCAAGGCTCCGACCCGCCCGCCGCAGGCGTTGTCGGCAAGGCGCGAACAGCGTCGCTGGTTCGAGGGACAGAGCGATCCTCA
>Ga0233377_1000172_pt1 | contig 36593 bp, 32 predicted proteins | sample ElkDunMinimDraft_6_FD_191540 | JGI IMG/M metagenome (GOLD analysis project Ga0233377, IMG submission 191540) | Fecal eukaryotic communites from dung pellets of Tule Elk in California, USA - Elk Dung E36 | ecosystem: Host-associated > Mammals > Digestive system > Large intestine > Fecal | place...
ATCAAGGATTTCTTTATTTTCCATGATGATTTGATACACATCTTCTGCAACCAATGAAGCGTTTTCTCCTGTTTTTGGATCGATGTACGAATACAAGTCCTCAATCACATCAGAAAATGACTTTTTTGTCTCTTTATGCAAGTTTGAAACTGCAATTCTTGAAGCCAAAAGAGCATAATCTGGATGGTCAATTGTGCGAGCTGCAGCAACTTCTGCTGCTAAGTTATCTAAATCAGTAGTAGACACTCCGTCATAGATTCCTTCGATCACCTTCATAGCAACAGCTTCGGGTGAAACCAGTGGATCTAAGCCGTAACACATCTTCATGATGCGCGCTGTAATTTTGTCAAATTTTACAGCTTCTTTTCTTCCGTCTCGTTTAATTACGTACATAGTAATCTAAATTTTAGCTAGTGGTTATATAATTTAAAATTCTTCGTCCAAAGAAAAAGTTTGGTTTTCTTTACCAGCAAGTACGCCTGCTTTTTGGTATTCACCAACTCTTTTTTCGAAGAAATTTGTTTTTCCTTGAATTGAAATCATTTCCATGAAATCAAATGGGTTTGTTGCATTGTAAACTTTATCATTTCCTAATTCAACTAGTAAACGATCCGCCACAAATTCGATGTATTGTTGCATCAAATCACTGTTCATTCCAATCAATTTCACAGGCAACGCGTCTGTCACAAAATCTTTCTCAATTGCAACTGCATCCATGATGATTTCAGCAATACGTTCTTTTGGAAGTTTGTTGACGATGTAGTTGTTGTACAATAAACAAGCAAAATCGCAGTGTAAACCTTCGTCTCTTGAAATCAATTCGTTTGAGAACGTTAATCCTGGCATTAATCCTCTTTTCTTCAACCAGAAGATGGAACAAAACGATCCAGAGAAGAAAATTCCTTCAACCGCTGCGAATGCAACCAATCGTTCAGCAAATGATCCTTTATCAATCCATCTTAGCGCCCATTCTGCTTTGTTTTTAACACAATCCAACGTGTCGATAGCATTGAATAAATGATTTTTCTCAGCATTGTCTTTAATGTAAGAATCAATCAACAAAGAATAGGTCTCTGAATGTATATTTTCGATTGCCACCTGAAATCCGTAGAAAAATTTAGCCTCTGTGTATTGAACTTCTGACAAGAAATTTTCTGCCAAGTTTTCATTAACAATTCCATCAGAAGCTGCAAAGAATGCAAGTACATGTTTTACAAAATGACGTTCATCATCGGTTAACTTGTTTTCCCAATCAATTAAATCTGGAGCTAAATCAATTTCTTCTGCTGTCCAAAAACTTGCTTCCGCCTTTTTATAAAAAGACCAAATGTCATCATGTTGAATAGGGAATAATACAAATCGACTTTTGTTTTCCTGCAATATTGGTTCTACTTGTTCCATGTTTTTTGTTTAAATTCAATGCATTAACTACATAATTGCTTTACAACTACTATGCGCTTATTCTACTAATTAAAACTTTTTGTTTCCTATTAAAGACCTGTTTCAGTTTTCATGTTTCCATTTGTTGGATTTGGTCTCTAAAGGCATACAAAAATTGTCAAAATTCTTACTAAACACAATTAAAGAAATTCACATTTTCTATAGGTTATCAACATCTTTTTGGTGAATCCCTTTGCTGACAATGGTTAACGTAACTTTTAACATCTAATTAAAGATATTCACAGATAAACGTTCGCTTTTTGTCGATAAATATTTTTTATTGAGGTTTCATCACTACTGGTTTGACTTTGCTTAAGGTTTCGTGTTTCTTCTATAAATTTACTTGAACTTTTGATGATTGTCAATTGAAAATTAATGTTATTTTGAACAATCAATTGTTGGTATATGTCACAACTTTTACAACGTACTGGAACCGCCTCGACTAATTCATTTTTTAAAGTGAAGGTGCTTAAGTTTTGGGATGGTTTTTTACATCTTCTGTTTCCCTCTTCATGTATTTGTTGTCAAGGTGAATTAATTCAAAGTGAAAAATCTTGTTGTTCCAATTGTAAAAGTGAATTGCCTTTTACGCGATTTGAATTATACGAAGAGGAAACGGATTTAGATCAACTATTTTGGGGGAGGGTAAACATCGATAGTACATTTTCACTGCTTTATTATGAAAAAACGAATAGTGTCAAACCTATTTTACAAGCCTTGAAATATAAAGGTCGCTCTGATGTGGGTATTGAATTTGGAGAAATGATTGGAAATGTTCTCAAAGATCATCCAAAATTTAATTCTATCGAAGCCTTTGTTCCAGTTCCTATTCATATCAAGAAACGCTATACGCGAGGTTATAATCAAAGTGAAATGATTGCTAAGGGAATGGCAAATGTTTGGTCTGTTAAAGTTGCCCCCAATTTAATTTCTAAAAGTAAACATACAGGAAGTCAAACAACTCTTGGAAGATTTAAGAGATGGGATAACGTGGAAAATCTCTTTACTGTAAATCATGAAATGGAGCAATTTAAGCACATCGCAATTGTGGATGATGTAGTCACAACTGGTGCAACACTTGAATCAATCGTTAGAAGTATTCGTGAAATTTATCCTTCCATTCAAATAAGTGTTATTAGCTTAGCGCTCACAAAGTAGATTATGCAAAAGGTTTTAATAGTTGGAGGTGGATTAGCAGGCGCTTGTCTAGGTTATCAATTGACGGAGAAGGGCGTGGCTGTAGTGCTGATGGATAGTGGCAAAAATGTTAGTTCTAGAGTAGCTGCGGGAATGATCAATCCTTTGGTGTTTCGCCGAATGACAAAAAGTTGGCGCTTGGATGAGTTTTTACCTTTTGCGCTAGATTTTTATAGAAATATTGAGGAGAAGGCAGCGGTCAATTTTCTTCACGATATTACAATCAGACGTTTTTTCTCCTCTATTCAAGAACGTGATTTTTGGTTGGATCGACAACACAATCCTGAGTTTGAAAAGTATATGAACCCAGTGTCAAGCGAAGACGAAACAATTTTTCCTGCGGCAAATGAATTTGGTTCTGGAAGGGTTAAAAACAGCTACTTTATGAATACAAATTTGCTGATCGACACACTTGTGAGTCAAAGCGGAATTGAATTTATTCATGCAACTTTTGATTACAACGAATTAAATCCTTCTACGGGGAATTATAAAGGTGAACTGTATGATAAGATCATTTTTTGTGAAGGTTATCAGTCTAAAACTAATCCGTGGTTTCACTATTTACCAGTTGATTCCACAAAAGGTGAAACCTTAACCGTTGAATCTAACACACTCTTTTCTGGAGAATCTTTCAATAGAAAATGTTTTAGTTTACCATTAGGTGATAATCAATTTAGAATTGGTGCCACCTACGTTTGGCATACTGACGATACAGAATTAACACAGGAAGGAAGAGATTTATTGCTAAATAACTTATCCTACTTAACGGATGAAAAGGTGAAGGTTGTGGATCAAATCGCTGGTGTTAGACCAACTACACGCGATCGAAGACCATTTATGGGAAATCATCCCGATTTTCAGAAACTCGCAGTGTTTAATGGGCTAGGAGCAAAGGGGTTTATGATGGCTCCACTTTTATCGAATGAATTGATTGATCATTTGTTAAACAATACTCCATTGCAAAAAGAATGTAGCATTGAACGTATCAAAAGAGATTAACGTAAGATATTGACGTGACCGGTCAATTTTCCTTCTATTCCTCTTCGTGTAATGTAACTTACTTTAAAAGTATAAGTGCCGTCTTGGATAATCGCACCCTTGTAAGTTCCATCCCATTCAAAATTCACATCATCAGAAGTGTAAATTTTCTGACCCCAACGATTGTACATCACAATATTTAAGTTGGAAATGTTGAGTGTAGATGCCTTAAAAACATCATTTATACGATCATCATTAAAGGTAAATGTATTTGGAATATAGATGTAATATTCTTCTTCAATTGTAATGATTTGAGAAGTTGTATCCTTGCATCCCGCTTCATCTGTTGCGATAAGAATGATTTCATAATTACCAGGTTCAGCATACATATTGTTTGGATGAACATCTGTGGAAGTTGCTCCATTTCCAAAATCCCATTCATAAGTATAGCCGTTTACACTTAAATTGTGAAAAGTCAAATCCAAATTATTAAACGGAACAGAACTTGACATTTGAAAGTTTGCAGTTGGCTTAACAACCGTAACACGTGCAAATTCTGCTACACTAAAAGTTTGGCATTCATCAGAAACAACTAATAAATAGTCTGTTGTAACAAATGGATTAACCCAAACTTCTGGAGTTGTTTCTCCACTGTGAGGCCAATGATAATAGTATTGACCGAATCCACCGGTAACTGTTGAAGTCAATAATACAGAATCACCTGGACAGATGTTTGGTATTGGGGCAATTGTAACATTTAATGGTGGACTTAAAATAGTGTATACAATATCATGCGAAGCAGTTATTCCACATGCATCAATAACGTTAATGGTGTAAGTTGTAGTTGCAGAAGGAGTAACTATTTGACTTAATTCAGTTCCTAAATTTTCTCCTGTACTTGAAGTCCATTGGTAACTATATCCTCCAAATCCACCTGATACTATCGCACTTATATTTGCTGGAATGTAAGGACAAAGTTCCGTTATATCTGGTGTTCCTGTTATCGTTATTGGGGTGAATGTTGGTACGCTTACAATAATAGATTGTGTAATTGGTATGCCGATACAATCATCTGTAACTGTCACAGTGTATGTTGTTGTAATTTCTGGATTTACAGTGATGGATGATGTAGTTTCACCTGTACTCCAAAGATAAGTAAATGGCTGTCCACCACCACTTATTTGTGTTGTAATTATTGCAGGATCACCCGGACATTGAATTTCGGTAGCATTTACTGTAACGGTTAGCGGAACTAAGTCTTGAATAAATAATTCAATTTCTTGTGATCGGTTATCATCACAATTGTCCATGTAATCAAATTTTATATGGATACTTTCATTACCCTCTGTCAAATTATCTAAAATTGGAGAGATATTAAATTCTGTGAAATTTGCACCAGCAGGTATCGTAATTGTATTTGGAATTGTTTGATAATCCACCCCATTCGTCGCGGTACCACTAGCTGTAACATTTAACACTAACGGAGAATTTAAATTGCAATTTGTGCGCTCCAATCTAACTACTGCATCACTGCATGGCTCCGACATTGTAGTTGGTGTAACTGGGTTGTTGATAGTGTATTTAACTTTTAATGGGTCGTTAGCTTTAAAGCTTTTCGCTTCAATAAAAATTCCAGAATCAAAAATAGGGTCGCCAACATCAGCAATTGCTAAGGTTAAACGGTACGTTGCGAAACATTCAACTTTTGCTTTTGCTGTCAAAACTCGTGTGAAGCCATCATATTGAATGTAAATATTACTGGTATTGAATGGAGGTTGAGATCCGTTGCCATTGTTTACAAAAAACTGGGGATTGCTTGGTCCAGTCACTGGTACATTTTGCGCGGGTGCTGTATTTCCGTTGTTAACACTGTTAATTGCTACAACTGCTCCATTAGGTAAACGTGCAATGTTTTGTTGCCCATTAAATCCCGGTCCAGAAATAAAAAACCCGAAAACATCATTGAATTGTGAACCAACATATTCTGGATACTCTTCAGAGCCAAATACGTATCTAAATTCGATGGAATCTGAACAGGTTTGAAAATCAAACGATAAAACTGAAGCATTGTGAGTTTGATTTCCAACAATGCTCGAAAGAAGTGTATAACCGCCATAATTATTATCAACCCCGGAACTAGCGGAATTGTTTGGTCCGTGCGGGCCATTACCATTCATGTCTAAAACTGTTCCAGTCGTTAATATGATTCCTGATGTAATACCTAAATTAGTATTATTGGCAGTAAAACTCCCTAGGGCAGTAGGTGCTCCTTGATAAGTAATGTTGGATACAGTAATTCCAGGATCACCCAACAATACATTTTGAACCAAGGTGGTTGCATTTTGCACTGCGGTAACCAGTTGAGCATCAGCCTTGAATAAGGTGATGAAAACAACCAATATGGAATAAATGTATTTCATACTTATTAAAACGTAAAATTACTGAAATAGTTTGGTTGAAATACTTCAAATGTTGTGCCTAAATATTAAAGTGTGTTAAATAGTAATTGATTGGCATCTAATTATTTTATGATTTTAATTGTCAATAGTTGGTAGATTTCAAAAAAAATGTGAGTTTTGAAAAGATGAAAAAAATTAGAGCTTTAATTTCTAGTTGGAGGAAACCTATTAAGATTGCTGCATATAATCCACAAAATTTTGATGAAATTTTTGGGATTACAACTTCTCGAATAAATATTTTCTCCTTAGTTGCCTTGTTAATTTTAACGGTTTGCTTTTTACTATTTTTTATTATTGGTAAAACAAAATTAGGAGCTCAAATATTTGGTGCTAAGCAATCTATTGATAAAACGGATATTTTGGATCAACGAATGCGTTTGGATTCACTAAAAGCTAAAATTGATGCTCAAGACAAGTATATTAAGAACATGAATAATGTGCTTTTTGGAACAATCACTACTGATAGCATGCCAGAAGAAGGGAAAGAAATAAATATTGATTTATCCAAGATTAAAGACAATCCATCAAAAGCTGAATTAAAAGTTGCAGAAAATGTAAAAGCCGATCAATATACAACGTCAATTGCGGAAGATCGAGAAATTGTACATTTTTTTAGTCCAATTAGAGGATATGTAAGTCAAAAGTTTGATCAGAAAGATCACCAAGCTGTTGATATTGTTGCCAAACAAGATGCCTATTTCCTCGCATGTTTATCTGGAACAGTAATATATTCTGATTTTTCAAGTAAGGATGGCTATGTGTTAATAATTGAGCATTCAAATAATTTTACTTCAATTTATAAGCATACTAAATCAATTTTGAAAAAGCGTGGAGATCGCGTTCAGGTTGGAGAAATAATTGGAATAGTTGGTAACACTGGTGCAAATTCCACTGGGCCCCATTTACATTTTGAATTATGGTTAAACCAAAAAGCTGTTGATCCTACCAAGTATATTCAATTTGGTCACTGATCTTTAAAGCCATTCAGAAGCGTTTTTGCTTTTGCTTTGCCAACAACTGCTTCCAGTTCTTCGAAAGTAGCCTCTTTAATTTTCGCAACCGTTTTAAAATATTTCATTAAATCGATTTGGGTTTTCTCTCCAATTCCCTTGATGTTTAGTAATTCTGATTGGATAGCTGCTGTGCTTCGCTTGTTTCTATGATGCGTTATTCCAAATCTGTGGGCTTCATTTCGTAAGTGCTGAATCACCTTTAAACTTTCCGAACGTTTGTCAATGTAAATTGGAAGTGAATCACCAGGGAAAAATATTTCCTCCAGACGTTTTGCAATTCCAACAATAGCCACTTTACCTCTCAAACCTAATTTTTCCAACGCAAGTAATGCAGATGAAAGTTGACCTTTTCCCCCGTCTATAACAATAAGCTGAGGTAATGATTGTTCTTCATCTAACATCCGTTTGTAACGGCGGTAAACAACTTCTTCCATAGAAGCGAAGTCATTTGGACCTTCAACGGTTTTAATGTTAAAATGTCGATAATCTTTTTTACTCGGTTTTCCATCTTTAAATACCACGCAAGCGGATACTGGGTTTGTTCCTTGGATATTTGAATTGTCAAAACATTCAATGTGCACGGGAAGTTCTTGTAAACGAAAATCTTTTTTGATTTGATTTAAAATGCGTTCATTTGATTTTTCAGGAAATAATAGCGACTCTTTTTTACGTTTTTCGATGCTATAAAATTTTGCATTACGTCGAGAGAGTTCTACTAATTTTTTCTTATCTCCGATTTGTGGCACAACAATCTTAATATCTGGTATTTCAGTATCAAAACCTTCCTCTACTAAAATTTCTTTCGACGTGCTATTGTAGCGATTGCGCATATCTATCAGTACTAAATTCAGTACTTCAGCATTTGTTTCATCAAAGTTGGCTTTTGCTTCAATCGTTAAACCATGCACAATTAAACCATTCATGATATTGAGGTAATTTACAAATCTTGAATTTCCGTGTATTTCCATTGTAATTACATCAACATTTTCTATTGATGGCGACACAATAGTTGATTTTGCTTGGAAGTTTTGTAAAACCTGCAATTGTTCCTTAATCTTTTGAGCATCTTCAAACGCATAATTTTCAGCGTGAGTTTTCATCTGTTTCTTTAGTAATTGAATGACAGAGTGAATATTACCCTTTAATATGTTTTCAATATGAGCGATTTGCTCGTCGTAAGATTTTTGCGATTGTTTGGCTTCGCATGGACCTAAGCAATTGCCGATGTGGTATTCCAAGCAAACCTTGTAGCGTTTAAGTTGTATTTTTTGTTTACTTAAATCCAATGAGCAACTTCTAAGTATAAACATTTCCTTGATTAAATCAAGTAAGGTGTTCATTACTTTGATGTTGGAATAGGGTCCGAAGTACTTTGACCCATCACGTACAAAATTCCTTGTTGGAAATACTCGTGGGAAAGGTTCGTTTTTTATGCAAATCCATGGGTACTTTTTATCATCTTTTAATTGAATGTTGTACTTAGGTTTATACTCTTTAATTAAATTGTTTTCCAGTAGTAAAGCATCAATTTCTGAGTCAACAACGATGTATCGAATATCTCTAATCGATCTAACTAACAAGCGCGTCTTAGCATCTTCGATCGTATTCTTAAAATAGGAAGATACCCGTTTCTTTAGGTTTTTTGCTTTTCCAACATAAATGATTGTTCCCTTTTCATCTATATATTGATATACACCAAATTGCTGTGGAAGTAATTTGATTTTTTCCAATAAATAGTCGGGCGCATTCATTGTAAAGGTGTTATGAGGTTTAAATCAGTCTATTTATTTGCAAAATTTACCTTGTAGATGCTGTAATGCTTCTTCCAGTTGGGTTTCGCGCGTGTGATTACTTGTATCAATAAGAATGGCTTCAGGAACTTGAATAAGCGGACTTTCTTTTCTGGATCTATCCATTTCATCACGTTCAAGTAGGTTTGCCATTACTTCCTCAACAGTAGAATCTATATTTTTTTGATTTAGTTCTTCTAGTCGTCTCTTTGCTCTAATCAATGGGTCTGCTGTCACGAAAAATTTTAGTTCTGCATCAGGAAATACAACAGAGCCAATATCTCTACCGTCCATAACAACACCACCTGATTGACCGAGAATTCGTTGTTCTGCAACTAGCTTTTCACGTACCTCTTTAATTGTTGCAACTTTAGATACCAGTTCAGCAACTTCAGGTCGACGGATGAGGTCTTCTACATCAACATTGTTTAAGTATAAATGTTGTTTTTCAGTTGCATCGGTAATTTTAAATGACAAAGAGATAAAAGGCAATTGTTGAATTAATTGTGAAGTAATTACTTCGTTGTTTTCGATTAAGTTGTTTTGCATTGCGTATAAGGTTACACCTCTATACATGGCGCCACTATCGATGAAAACATAGTTCAAACGTTTTGCTAAATCTTTTGCGATTGTACTTTTTCCACATCCGGAATAGCCATCAATGGCAATTGTTAATTGCTGAATCATTTTACAAAAATAGGAAAATTAGATAGAGGTTAAATTACAATTGATCTCTTTCTTGACAAAGTTCAACCAGCATTCCTCCTGAAGTTTTGGGATGTAAAAATGCTATGATTTTATTGTCAGCTCCATTTTTTGGAGTTCTTTGAATCATTTGAAAACCTTCAGCTTCTAGTCGCTCAATTTCCAATTCAATGTTTTCTACATCAAATGCCACGTGATGAATTCCCTGACCTCTCTTCTCAATGTATTTACCGATAGTTGAATCTGGATCTGTTGCAGCAACTAATTCAATTTTTGATTCACCAATTTTAAAGAATGCAGTTTTAACGAACTCGGATGCTACTTCTTCAATTTTATAACATGTTGTGTTTAGAAGCTTTTCATACAATTCAATTGATGCTTCTAAATTTGATACGGCAATGCCAAGGTGTTCAATTTTTCTCATAAAAGCTAAGGTAAAAAAAAAGACCTGATCAGCATCAGGTCTATTTCTTATTTCTTAACGAATTTTTCGTTTATGTTATCAAAGTTGATGTAGTAAACTCCTTTCAGCAAGTTGCTACAGTTAACTGATTTTCCAACACCTTTTTTAACAATGTTTCCATAGGCATCGTAAATCTCATATCTTGTTTCAATAGGCGTATTGTTTGATGCGAATTGAATTTCATCTTTTACGATTGCTGGACTCTTAATTACTGGTTGTAAATTCGATGTGAATTTAACTTGGCTAGAAGTTCTTTTTTCACCTGAATGATCAATTTGTACAACTCTAAATACATTTTCACCTGAATGAGGAGTTATTTTGAATTCGTATTTATTTGTTCCAGCAGTTCCATTTCCATCTATTTCTCCTACTGATACCCATTTATTCCAACGGTATTGTTCAACGATATATGGTAATTTACCATTTTCGTTTGTTGTTTCCCATTTTAATTTGTCATCATTGATTAAGATAGATGATACATTAAAAGTTGAACGAGGTAATAAAACTTCTGGATTAAGAATTTTTGGTTTACATCCGTCATGGTGATCAATTACGATAAAGACAGGTTCACCTAAAGCTATATTAAAGATTCCAAAATCAATTTCAAATGCACCTGATCCTGTTCCACCAGGCATTATGTCACCATTAACTGTAACTTTTGTTGCACAATATCCGAAACCTTCATCGTCAATTGGGTTCTGAACGTATAAATTTTTCCCCTGATATGTACCTTCAATAGATAAAGCGGAAAAAACATAGCTGTTTAGTAAAACGGATAAAATAGTAATAAGGAGTCGAGAATTTTTCATTTTATTCAGTTACTATAAATAAAAATAGTGATATTAAGAGTATTATGTGGTATTCAATTGCAATATTAACTCCAATTTTTTAAATATCAAAAGTATTTTCGGTTTTTTCATACATTAACCTGTTAAAAGTGGGGTAAATACGTGTCGAAAAATTATATTTTACTTTATTATTCCTTTTCTATCATGATTTATTGAATCTGTGTTTCGTGGTTCTAGCTTATATTCTGTTGTACTTCAAAAATCTTGCGTAACTTCGTGAATATCCTTTTTAGTAGATGAAAAATAGAATTACCTCTTTATTTAATATTGAATTACCAATCATTCAAGCAGGTATGATCTGGTGTTCTGGTTGGGAACTGGCATCAGCTGTATCAAATGCTGGTGGTTTGGGAATTATTGGTTCTGGATCAATGTATCCAGAGGTTTTGGAGCAGCAAATTATTGATTGTAAAAAGGCTACTAGTAAACCGTTTGGTGTAAACTTACCAATGCTTTATCCTGATATTGATAAGCATATTGAAACAATCATTAAACATGAGGTTCCTATTGTGTTTACTTCTGCGGGAAATCCCAAAACTTGGACAAGTCACCTCAAGGATAAAGGAATTGTTGTGGTACATGTTGTTTCAAGTTTGAAATTTGCGCTGAAGGCACAAGACGCTGGTGTAGATGCAGTTGTTGCTGAAGGGTTTGAAGCGGGCGGACACAATGGTAGGGATGAAACAACAACGTTTTGCTTGATTCCTGCAGTTGCAGCGAAGATTAATATCCCGCTAATCGCAGCAGGAGGAATTGGAACAGGAAGAGGAATGCTTGCAGCAATGAACTTAGGTGCAGATGCTGTTCAAATAGGTAGCCGATTTGTAGCTACTCCTGAATCAAGTGCACATGAGCATTTTAAAAAAGCAATAGTGGCTGTAGGTGAAGGAGATACACAGTTGACGCTAAAAGAATTAACTCCTGTTCGTTTGGTGAAAAACGAATTCTACCAAAGATTAGAAAAGGCTTATCAGGAGAATGCTGATGCTGAGCAATTGAAGGCTTTATTAGGTCGAGGTAGAGCAAAAAAGGGGATGTTTGAAGGTGATTTGATTGAAGGAGAATTAGAAATTGGTCAAGTAGCAAGTTTGATTGAAGAAATTAAACCTGCAGCAGCAGTTGTTCGTGAAATCGTCGATGAATTCCATTTGGCCTTAAAAGAACAAGAAACATCAAAATTTAAATTCTGATGATAAAATTTGAAAAATTTATCCTAGATAATGGGTTGACAGTCATCTTTCACAAAGATACGACTACACCAATGGCAGTTGTAAATACACTTTACGATGTTGGAGCACGTGACGAAGATGAGTCGATGACGGGTTTTACGCACTTATTCGAGCATTTGATGTTTGGTGGATCAGCGAATATCCCTGATTTTGATACGCCTTTGCAGAATGCTGGAGGTGAAAACAATGCATTTACATCCAACGACATCACTAATTATTACGACGTTATCCCATCTCAAAATTTGGATACTGCCTTGTGGTTGGAAAGTGATCGTATGTTGTCGCTTGCGTTTACAGAAAAAAGCTTGGAAGTGCAACGTAGTGTCGTAATTGAAGAATTTAAGCAACGTTATTTGAATCAACCTTATGGCGATGTTTGGCTTGAACTACGTCCACTAGCTTACAATGTCCATCCTTATAAATGGGCAACAATTGGTAAAGAATTAAAGCACATTGAAAATGCTACGATGGACGATGTAAAGCATTTTTTTAAAAAGTTTTACAATCCTTCCAATGCAATACTATGTGTAGCAGGAAATTTTGAATTAGATGAAGTTAAAACTAAGGTTGATCATTGGTTTGGATCCATTCCATCTGGTGTAAAACCTGAAAGAAGGTTGCCTCAAGAACCAGAACAAACTGCATTCAGGGAGCGTACAATTGTTCGTGATGTACCAGTTGATGCCTTTTATTATGCGTTTAAAATGTGTGATAGAAAACATGCTGATTATTACATAACAGATGTGTTGTCAGATGCGTTGGGTCGCGATAAATCTTCTCGATTGTACAAGCGTTTGAAGAAGGAAATGGAACTGGTAACGGATATCTCAGCTTACATTACAGGTTCAATAGACCAAGGTTTACTCATCATTTCAGGGAAATTAGCTACTGGAAAAACCTTTGAAGAGTTGGATGTTGAGCTTTGGAAAATTTTGAATGATTTAGTGGCTGAACCTATTGTTGAAGATGAATTAAATCGTTTGATGATAAAAATTCGTACTTCAAAAGAGTTTGAAGAGCAAGGTTTATTGAACAGAGCGATGAATTTAAGTTATTTTGAATTGCTTGGAGATGCAAATGACATCAATGAAGAGGGAAATCGATACGATGAAATCACGCCAGATCAATTAAAAAGAGTAGCAACGGATGTGTTGAAAAAGTCGAAATGTTCGCTTTTAAAAGTGCAATCTACTCAAAAGTCGAAGTGATTTAAAGGGAATAAAAAGTTTTTTCATTGAATTGATTACTTTTGCAAAAACGAATTAAAATAAACAATTAATATAGCTAAAATGGGAAGAGCGTTTGAATACCGTAGAGCAGCGAAAGAAAAGAGATGGGACAAGATGTCTAAATTGTTTCCTAAGTTAGGAAAAGCAATTACGATTGCAGCAAAAGAAGGTGGCCCTGATCCCGATACAAACTCAACTTTACGCACGGCAATCAAAAACGCGAAGGCAGAGAATATGCCGAAAGACAACATTGAAGCGGCGATTAAAAGAGCTAATGCAAAAGATGCAGATGCATTTACAGAAATCAACTATGAAGGTAAAGGTCCACATGGTGTATTGGTATTTGTTGAATGTGCTACAGATAATCCAACAAGAACAGTTGCCAACGTAAAATCATATTTCAATAAAGCTGGAGGAAGCGTTGTTCCAAATGGTTCTTTAGAGTTTATGTTCAACAGAAAAGCAGTTTTTGAATTTACGAAAACGGATGCTATTGATGTGGAAGAATTGGAATTAGAATTGATTGATGCTGGATTAGAAGAAATCGAAGTGAATGAAGATAAGGTCTTCGTGTACGGAGATTATACTGCATTTGGAACTTTGAATACTGCATTGGAAGGTTTGAATATTGATGTGGAGAAATCAACTTTACAACGAATTCCTACTTCGCCAGTAGAATTTACAGAAGAACAATTGGTAGATATCGAAAAAATGTTGGATAAAATCGAAGATGATGATGATATTCAACAAGTATTTACTAATATTTCATGATATTATTTTTGAAAATACAATAAACAATCGTTTTTTGTGTTTTTATACTGCTTGTTAAGCTAACATTGGATGAGTAAATACCTCAAATTTGGATTTTTAGCGTTCTTATACATGACGCTACTTTATGCCTGTTCTACAGAAAAGAATACAGGTGTGAATCGTGCATTTCATTATGTTAACGCTCGATTCAACGGCTATTTCAATGCCAATGAGTTAATGGATGTTTCATTACATGCATACCGTGAAAATTTGAATGAGGATTTTTATAATCTCTTACCAATTGAAGCAATCCCAAGTGAGACAGATGTAGAAATGCTATATACTCCAATAGATACGGCGATTTCTAAATTGAAAATAGTTATCACGGACCACAGCATGCCTTCGAATGATAAACCTTCGAAGAAAAATGCTGAGCATAACAACTTCATTGACGAAAACTGGATCGCTATAGGTAAAGCATATTATTATCGAAGAGATTATGAAACAGCACTTAAAAGTTTCAAATTCATCAACAAATACTTCGATAATGATCCATCCAATTACATAGGTGAATTATGGATGGCAAAAACGAATATTCGAATTGGTGAATATACTACTGCTAAACTGAGTTTAGATAAAATCGAAAAGGCTAAGAATTCGGTCGTTTCGAAAGCTAAAGGTAAATCTGCTGATTCTGCTAAGTCGTCTAAAAAATCTAAAGCGGCAAAACAAAATTCAAAGGGAAATTCAGACGATAAGGATAAGAAGGTTGCAAAGTTTCCTGAAAAGATTTTGTTTGAATTTGCACGTACAAAAGCAGAACTTGCAATCATCAATAAAGATTATACTAAAGCGATTGAAGAGCTTGAAGTGGCGTTAAAGGAAGCTAAAAAATCGGAAGATAAAGGTCGTGTGAATTTTGTTCTAGGACAGCTTTATGAGCAAGAAAAGCAAGAAGCTACGGCAATTGAAAGATATAATAAAGCAAGAAAGTATAAGATTCCTTATCAAATGAGTTTTAATGCTCAGTTGAAAGCATCTATTTTAGAAGGTGGACCAAAAATTAAAAAGTCGCTTAATAAAATGCTTCGCGATGCAAAAAATGCGGAATACAAAGATCAGATTTATTACACGTTGGCAATGATTGAACTGCGTGAGGGAAATGAGAATGTTGCGATGGAACATCTTACAAATTCTGCTTTTTATTCAACTCAAAATACCCGCCAAAAAGGGATGTCTTATGAGAAGATGGGTGATCTTCGCTATGCAAAAAGAGACTACATTCGAGCTCAAAAATACTACGATTCATGTGGTACAACTGTTGATGATTTGTATCCTAACGTTGTCAATATTCGAGCTAAAGCAGAAAAATTATCTGCACTTGTTATTGCGGTAGAAACTGCAACGTATGAGGATAGTTTGCAACGTATTGCACGAATGGATCCGGATGCTCAAGAGAAGTTTTTAAAAGATGTTATCCAGAAGCAAAAGGATGAGGCTTTAGCAAAAGCTCAACGCGATGCTGAAAAACTACGTGAGTTAGCAAAAAATAATGCGGCCTTTCAACAAGACATGGGCGGTAAAGGTGGAGGATACTGGTCCAACCAAAGTCAAATGACCAATGGAGCAATTGAGTTCGTTAAGGTTTGGGGTCAACGAGTAAATGAAGATAACTGGCGAAGAAGTGATAAAGTAATTGTAATGAAAGAACTTGATCCAAATGATTCGACTGCTGTTATTGATGGTGGTGCTGATGGAGGAAAAGGAGGTTTAAGTGCAGAGGGACCAACCGTGGAAGATTTGGCAGCTAACTTGCCTAAGACTGAAGAGGATTTCCAACGTTCGAACGAAAAAATTGTTGATGCTTTATACACTGCTGGTGTTATTTACAAAGAGGAATTAAAAGAGGCTGAATTAGCAAAAACGCAATTCAATGCTATAATAGATCGTGCGTTCGAATCAGAATTCAATGTCATGGCAGCTTTCCAGTTGTATAAGATGAGTGAAAATTCTGATCCATCTGTTGCTGCAGTGCAACGAGAATATATCTTAAATAATTATCCAAATTCTGATTACGCTAATTATCTGAGAGACCCTGATTATTTCGTTAAACGTAAAGAATTGGAAAGATTAGCTGAACAAGAATATGTCACTGTGCTTCAACGTTACAATAGAAAAATCTTTTACCCAGTAATTTCACGTGGACAAGCTGTTATGGATAATGAGCCAGAAAATCCATATCGTGCGAAATTTATGTTGCTTTTGGCAATGAGTATGGGGCAGACAACAGAGAATAAGCAAGAATTAGTTCCGGTTCTAGAACGAATTGTTGCAGACTATCCTGATACGGAAGAATCTGTTCGTGCGCAGGGAATGCTGGATGTAATTAATAATGGTTTTTCTGTCAGCGAACCAGCTGTATTTGGTAATCAAACGATTTATAAGTACGATTCTAAAGCTTCTCAAATTGTGTTGGTTTTGTTAGATCCGAAAGACAATATTGATATTTCAAAAACGAAAATATCTGATTTTACACGTGAGTTTTTCCCAAAAAGTAAAGCTTCGGTATCTACAAACCTTTTTGATCAAACACAGACAATTGTAATGATTGCAGAGTTTCCAAATGAAAATGAAGCAAAAGAATACTTAAGAACTTACAAGAAAACGAAAAAGCATTTATTGGGGTTACAAGATGCAAAAACATTAATCATTTCTAGAGAGAATATTAAATTATTGTTTGACTCTAAAAAGTTAAGCGATTATGAAAAATTCTACCAGGATTATTATTAATCGGCTTATGATACGTAAAGACAAATCTAATTCTGAAAGTCCAGAACGCCTGAATCGTTTGGTAGAAGGAACGATCATCATAGGTGATTTATTTGTAGAGTCTAATCTTCGAATTGATGGTGAAGTAAGAGGTAGTGTTAGTACCACATCTAAAGTTGTTATTGGTGAAAATGGTATAATTACTGGAAATTTGATTTGCCTAAATGCCGATATAGAAGGAAAAGTTACGGGTACAATCAAAGTAGAAGAGATGTTAGCATTGCGCGGAAAATGCGTAATTAATGGTGACATTTACACGAATAGAATTCAAATCGATGAGGGTGCCACTTTTAATGGAAAATGTCAAATGGGTGCAGTTTCTAAAGCTGATCATGTGACAATGCAAGACATTCAAGATCAGTCTTCCGTTGTATATTAAGCATAGCCAAAGTTTCAAATTTTCTAAATCACCACCTTTTTTATAAATGACTGATGAAGCATTTTTTCTCTGAATTTTTAATTGGACTTAAATCCTATTGGAAAGCATTAACGTTTATTCGTGAGAATCGCTTGTATTGGTATTATATTATTCCAGCTTTATTGATGCTGATTATCTATTTCATTGGAAATAGAATTATGCACATGGAAATTGCAGCTAATTTTTCCAATATGAATGGAATTGTATGGTATTTCATTTATGTCGGAATTAATATATCTATTTCGTTGCTGCTGATGAAGTTTACGAAATACCTTGTGGTAATTTTACTTTCTCCGCTGTTTTCCCATTTAAGTCAAAGATGTGAGAATATTCTTACAGGAAATCAGTATCCAGTCAATCTAAAGCAAATCTATGCCGATGTAAAGCGTGGTGTACGTTTGGCGATGCGTAACATGTTATATGAATATTTCTACTTCTTTATTATTCTTATAATTGCCTATTTTATCTGGGACGAGCCTACCAAATCACCCTTGTTTTATCTAACATTTTTAATTGGTTTTTATTATTACGGGTTCAGCTTTATCGACTATGATAACGAGCGAAGAAAATTAAACGAAGTGCAAAGTATTCAATTTGTCCGTTCTCACAGAGGTTTGGCAATGGGAATTGGAATGATCTATTCCTTGTTAATTTTAGTTCCGGTAGATTTAGAAGTTCTGTTTTCAGTAGATAAACTTTCTAACTTTAAATTGTATACTATTCTCGAGTTTGTTGGACATCTATTGTTGTGGGTTTCAGCTTCAATCGCCCCAATTCTAGCCATTGTAAGTTCTAGTATTGCAATGGAAGAAATAAGAGGTGAAGTTGATGAGGTAGCCCAAGCCTAACATATGGTTAAAAATTGTACATTTATATCTTTAATATGATACTTTAAGTAAAAAAAATACTTATTTTGCCATTCTAAACGACTTTTTGAAATGATTAAAAACTCTATTCTTATCTTAACTTTAGCGCTAGTGAATTGCGTTTACGGGATGGTAGCTCCTCCCGACACAACTTCTAATATTGCGGAAAAGAGCGCAGCTATTTATCTAATTGAGGAAGGGAAGTCATTGTTTATGGAGGGGAAGGTTAGAGATGCGCTAACTAAATTTAGAGATGCAGCTAAGAAAGATGTGGTTTCATGGAAAGCACCTTTTTGGATTAGTAGATGTCATTATGAACAACATAATTATGGTTACGCATTAGCATATGCAAAATCTGCTATTTTATTAAATAACAATGAGATCGACAAAGAAGTATATGAGATACTATCCGAATCTTATCACCGTTTAGGATTTTTAGATTCTGCCATAATAAATTACGAAAGTGGGATTGCTGCTTTGTCAAAAGCTAGAGCACTTGAATTACGTTTGCCACTTCGTTTAGAACAAGCTAAATATGCGAAGGAACAAATGGCAAAGAATGTCACAAATGCCCGTATTCACTTGGCTGGAAATGTTAATTCAGGTTACCATGACTACACTCCTGTGATTTATAATGGTGGAAAATCGATGTATTTTACTTCTAGAAGAAGTAATACTACTGGTGGTGGACAAAACCCTTCCGATCAGCAATTTTTTGAAGACATTTATAGCGCAAAATGGAATGCTGACTCAAAAGAATGGGATAGTATCAATAACCGTTTAGGTAGAATTAATGGAAATGGATTTGAATCGGTTTCTCATATTTCTGAAGACGGATTGTTGGCTTACATAACGCTAAATAATTCTGCCGATAATAAAGCTAAAATTGCTACAAGAAGTAGTGATATTGCTGAAGTAAAATGGACGAATCAAGGTCAATGGTCTACTCCAAAATTATTGGATAAAACAGTCAATTCTTCTTTTTATGATGGAAATGCTACTTTAACTGCTGATGGTATGACTATGTATTTTGTATCTGAACGCAATGCAAATGCAAAGATGAGTGATATCTATGTAAGTTATAAGCAAGGAAATAAATGGTCTAAACCGACTGCTTTACCTGCTGAAATTAATTCTAAAGGAAGAGAAACTACACCTTTCGTAACTCCTGATGGACGTTATTTATTCTTTAGCTCTAATGGCCATACTAAAGGCATGGGTGGTTACGACGTTTATGTCGTTGAAAGAATGGGTAGTTCTTGGGGAGAAGTAAAGAACCTTGGATCGGCTATCAACACGGTTAACGATGACTTCGGTTTTAAAATTTACGACGCACTAGGAAAGGCATACATCAATGGAATGGAGCTTGTGGGTGAAAAGGCATCTCTAGATATTTACGAATTTAATCTTACTTTTGCAGAACTATTAAAAGGTTTAGCGGAGTAAGTGTGAAGCGGTATTTTTTTGAGATTTCCTATGATGGTGCTGCCTTTAATGGCTGGCAAATTCAGCCCAAAGAGGTTAGTGTTCAACAGACGCTTGAAACGGTTTTAACGAAATTAAACCGGTTGACACCTGTTTCTATTGTTGGTTGCGGTCGTACAGATACTGGTGTGCATGCTAGCAGCTACATCTTTCATACAGATTTGGATGAATCCATTTTCCCCGAATTGCAGTATAAAATGAACAAGATGTTACCAGCAACAATTGCTGTACATCAAATTTGGGAAGTTGAAGCGGAAATGCATGCGCGTTTTAGCGCAACTAAACGAATGTATCATTACTTTATTCATTCACAGAAAAATCCGTTCAAACACAATTATTCCACTTACTATCCGCATGAATTGGATGTCGACGCTATGAATGAAGCTTCAAAATGCTTGTATGGAACTCATGACTTTACAACGTTTTCAAAATTAAATTCTGACGTAAAAACGTATATCTGTACTGTTTTTGAAGCGAAATGGTACAAGGTCGATGGCGGTTACCGTTTTGAATACCAAGCAAACCGTTTTTTAAGAAACATGGTTCGTGCAACGGTTGGAACGTTATTGGATGTTGGTACAGGTAAAATTACGCCACAACAATTCGAAGAGATTTTTAAATCGTTGGATCGAAAAAAATGCGCAGGTTCAGCACCTGCGCAAGGATTATTTTTGAGTAATGTAGAATATTAATTTCTGACGTAAACAACCTTCTTTGTCTCGAAAAATTCTTCTGAGAAAAATTCAGGGATTTCATGAAAACGGTAGAATTTCTTCACAGTTGACATTTCTTCTTTTAAATCACCTCCTTTTAAATACAAAATTCCATTTGGAAGTGGATTGACACTTTTCGTTTTGAATTTGTTTTTTGTCCAACGCACAAAATCGGGCATTGCTGTAACAGCTCGGCTAACAATGAAATCAAATTTTTGGTCGATATTTTCTGCGCGTTCGTGAATTGCTGTAACATTTTTCAAACCTAAACTTGTAGCTACTTCATTCGCAACTTTTACTTTTTTCCCGATAGAATCTACCAAAACAAATTGGCAGTTTGGAAACAAAATAGCTAATGGAATTCCCGGAAATCCTCCACCTGTTCCAATATCCATGATATCTGATCCGTCAACAAATTGCATTACTTTAGCAATCGCTAGAGAATGCAGTACGTGGCGTTCGTAGAAGTTTTCGGTATCTTTTCGTGAAATAACATTGATTTGGCTGTTCCACTCCTCGTATAAGGCTTTTAATTGACCAAATTGCTCGATTTGAGTTGCCGTTAACTCAGGAAAATATTGTTTTATCAATTCCATGAAGGGGAGATGTAAAATGTTGTGCTTTTAGAATGACTTACTTTAGATGGAATCTTTTGTTTTTTCCATCATATTTGCTAGAAAATCGCGTGCACGAAATAGTTGTGCTTTCACGGTTCCCAATGGCAAATTTAACTCTTCTGCAATTTCTTCGTATGATAATTCTTCAAAATATCTTTTTTCAACCAATTCACGATACCTAGGTTTTAATCTAGAAACCAATAGGCGCATGTGTTTTACCTTTTGATCGTGTTCGTAAGATTCCTCTGGGTTTAAAGTATCAGCTTTAGCATCGTAAAAAATAACATCACCATCTTCCGTCATGCGACCGGTATCCATTGATGTCATAGAAATACGTTTTTTACGAATAAAATCAATGCAATTATTCGATGCAATCTTAAATAACCACGTACTAAAAGCGTAATTGGGTGAATATTGATCCAAACGGCTAAATGCTTTTCCAAATGCTTCAATTGTCAAATCTTCAGCATCATCTACATTTTTTACCATCTTAAACATCATGAAATAAATGGAATCTCTGTAGCGCGTCATTAAGTCAGCGTACGCAGCTTGATTACCACCAATGGCAGCTTCTACCATTAGTAAATCCTTTTTTCCTTTATCCGATAAATGTTCAGTCTCTACCATCGATTGGTTGTTTTCACTTCGCCGGTATAATACATAATTGGCTGACCGATTGCATAAAGCAAATCATTAAATGGGAACAATGCAACAAAAACCTTTTCATTCAGTTTGAGAAAACACTTCCCTTGAATCCACCATTTCAATATAAAAATGACACCAAATATGATTAACGTTAACCAACGAAAATCCTCATTAAACAACAAAGTAATGAAAGAAAGATACATCATTAACAAGGTAACAGGGTAGATTCCTAACAATGTCTTTTTGATAACTTGGTATTTAGGTGAAGTTGTATAGTGTCGAGATTTTTGTCTGTACCAAGATGCCCATGATGTTTCAGCTGCTGAATACATATGACTTTCTCGCGCTATTGCGATGGTGTAATTGTTTTTCTTCGCTGCTTCTTGAATAAATAAATCGTCATCTCCTGATGAAATGGCATAATGTGATTTGAATCCGTTTGCATTTGTGTAGGTTTCTTTCGTGTAGGCTAAATTACGACCAACACCCATGTATGGTAAACGTGCTAGTGCAAACGACATATAATTGATGGCAATCCATGCAGTATCATAGCGAATAACTTTGTTAAGAAATCCTTTCTCAGTTATATAAGGTCCATAACCTAAAACAATGGTTTTTTGCTGTGTAAAAGTGCTAGCAATTTCGCGCAACCATGTATGAGACGCTGGCTTACAATCTGCATCCGTCATCACCAAATGTTCGTGCTTAGCGGCTTTGATGCCTAAACTAAGTGCTAATTTTTTTCCTGGACGAAGGTGTTTATTTTTTTCAATAATGGTATACCTCAAGTTTTTATACTGTAATTGATATGCTTCCAAAATGTGCTTGGATTCATCTACAGATTGGTTTACAATAACAATAACTTCAAATTCTGGATAATCTTGTGATAGTATAAATGGCAAATTTTCATAAATGTTATCTGCTTCATTTCTAGCCGCAATGATGATTGAAATCGGAGGTAGTTCTTCTGATTTTTTTTGTTTTTTTACATTGAAAAATGCCAATCGAGCATAAAATAGTAGAATATAGAGCAATTGCAGCAGCACCATTATACCAAATAGGTAAAATACAATTGACCATATATCGAATCCAAATTCTGGAATAATTTTCATTTAATCAAACTTTAGTACAAAGATGCTACGCTAAATGAAATACCCTTATCTTTACACTCGTTATTTTTCAACAATGTTATGCACTTTGAGTTAATCCATTCAGATCAAAAGACAAAAGCGAGAGCTGGTAAATTTCATACAGACCATGGAGTCATTGAAACTCCGATATTTATGCCTGTTGGTACGGCTGGCACAGTTAAAGGTGTTCACCAACACGAAATTGATGAAGATATCCAAGCACAAATAATTTTGGGTAATACGTATCATCTTTTTATGCGTCCAGGTTTAGATGTTATTGAAGGGGCTGGAGGTTTGCATAAGTTCAATGGTTGGAAAAAACCGATTCTTACTGATAGTGGAGGTTACCAAGTTTATTCTTTAGCCGGTACACGAAAAATAACTGAAGAAGGAGTACGCTTTCAATCGCACATTAATGGAAGTTACCATTTTTTCTCACCTGAAGGTGTTATGGATATTCAACGTACAATCGGGGCTGATATCATCATGGCTTTCGATGAATGTACACCGTATCCGTGTGATTATAATTATGCAAAAAAATCGATGCATATGACGCATCGCTGGTTGCAACGCTGCATGACGCGCTTCAATGAAACAGATCCAAAGTATGGGTATCAACAAGCATTGTTTCCTATAGTTCAAGGTAGTGTTTACAAAGATTTGCGTACCGAATCAGCAGAAACGATTGCTTCTCATGACGCAGTTGGTAATGCAATTGGAGGTTTGTCTGTGGGAGAACCAGATGAAGATTTATATGGAATGACGGATTTAGTTTGTTCGATTTTACCAAAGGACAAACCACGTTATTTAATGGGAGTGGGAACGCCCCAAAATTTGTTAGAGTGTATTGCTCTTGGAGTTGATATGTTTGACTGTGTAATGCCTACGCGTAATGCGCGCCATGGATTATTGTTTACTTGGGAAGGAACGATCAATATCAAAAATCAAAAATGGGAAAAGGATTATTCGCCTCTAGATGAGAATGGAACTTCCTACGTTGATAAATTTTATACGAAAGCATATGTTCGCCATTTAATTAAGTCTAATGAATTATTAGGTGCGCAAATTGCATCAATACATAACTTGGCTTTTTACTTACAAGTTGTTAAAGAAGCTAGAAAACGTATCTTGGATGGTACTTTTTCAACGTGGAAAGATGAAATGGTGCCAAAATTGGGACGAAGATTGTAATTTTTGAATGTACGAGATAGAAGTATGATTAAAATCATTGACCGATATATCATCAAAAAGTTTCTGACAACATTTTTCTTTATGTTGGGAGTGATAATGTTGTTGGCGATGGTCTTTGATTTATCAGAACGTTTGGGTGAATTTATTGCTAATAAAGCGCCAGCTTCGGAAATTATCTTCACCTTTTATCTCAATTTTATTCTCTTTTACGGAAACTCATTTTCGTTTATGATTGTCTTTATTGCTGTGATTTGGTTTACAGCAAAAATGGCGCAGGATACTGAGATTATTCCGATACTAAATAGTGGTCGACCATTTTCTAGGTTCATAAGACCCTACATGATAGGTGCTACGATTTTGGTTATAATCAGTTTATTTATTAATCACCTTATTCTTCCACAATCTAACAAGAGTAGATTGGAGTTTGAAGATAAATACTATCGAAATTCACTGAGTGTTTCCAATTATTTTGCAGATTTTCCAGGCAATCAAACTGTTCAATTTGCTAATTATTCTGCAGAGGATAATGTTGTGCAGCAATTCGTTGTAGAACGTTTTAATAAGGATAATACATTAGCATATATTCTAGTTGCACGTAATGCTGAGAATGTAGAAGGTACGAATAAATGGATTTTGCTCGACTATTATGAACGTTATGTAGGTAATCCTAAAGATCAACTTTTCGAAGGGACAAAGAAAGATACAACTTTCAATTTTACTATAAAGGAAATGGCGGTGCGTGATAACGTTTCATCTGCCATGAAGACAAAGGACTTAAAGAAGTTTATTGAACGTGAAAAACTAAAAGGTTCAGGAAGTATTCCACTTTATGAATTAGAGTTGCATCAACGAACTTCCAACCCAGTAGCGACTTATATTCTTACCATAATTGGAATTGCGGTTTCGAGCCAGAAAAAAAGAGGTGGAATTGGAGCAAACATTGCCATAGGTTTAACCATTGTTTTGGTTTATGTTTTCGCTATGAAAGTGATGGCAGTTGCTGCTGAAAATGTTGGATTTTCACCTTTTATTGCATCTTGGGTTCCAAATATTGTATTTGGTGTCATAGCAGCATTTCTGTACCGTTTTGCTCAGAAGTAAGGCAATAGTGGTAAAATTCTAATTGGAAGTGTGAATCACTAATGGTGTAATTTAATGTAGTCATATTGTTGATAATCAGTTTTTTAATGTTTATTTTTGATTATATTAATGTTGGCGTTAAGTTGAAATTGCTATATTTAGCTAAACGATCAAAATAAACCAATATAGATGAAAGAAAATAAAAACGATGGACTTGCAACCGCTTCAATGATTTTAGGTATAACTTCTATTGTAACGGGTATCTTTGGATGGATAGGGATTGTTTGCGGAACGCTTGCAATCATATTTGCTGTAATTACTAGAAATAAGATTAAAAATGATGCGTCTCTATCAGGTTCCTCTTCTTATGCTAAAGCGGGATTAATAACCGGTATTATTGGCGTTTCCTTCGGAATCATCGTTTCGATTGCTGTTCTTTTATTCTTTACTGCAATAGCAAAAGATACTGACGGTGACTTTGAGGATGCGGTTGAAAATTGGGAAAATGAAACAGAACGTTCGATAGACCAATTGGAAAAAGAGTGGGAACTAGATAAAAATAACTAGTATAAGCAATTTAGATGCTCAATCAATGTTAAGATAGTTAAAGATGCCTGTATTGATTTACAGGCATCTTTTTAATTTATTAGAATGCCTTTAATGCAGCTTCGTAATTTGGCTCATTAACGATGTCACTTACAAGTTCTGTATGTACAACTTCACCAGCACCATTAATTGCAACAATCGCACGTGCTAAAAGTCCAGTTAAAGGACCGTCAACCATTTTTACTTCGTAATTTGTTCCGAATGTATCGCCATCAAAATCTGACGCTGTATCAACATTTGTAATTCCTTCAGCCCCACAAAAGCGTCCAAAAGCAAAAGGTAAATCTTTAGAAACGTTTAAAACTATTGTGTTGTCAAGATTCGCAGCTTTTTCATTAAATGTTCTAACAGATGTTGCACAAACTCCTGTGTCAACGCTTGGGAAAATATTTAAAATCACATTTTTTCCTGCATAATCAGCAAGTGTAACACGTGATAAATCATTTTTTACTAAAGTAAATGCTGGAGCTTTTTGTCCAACTGTTGGTAAATTACCATTAGTATTGATAGGATTACCTTTAAAATTTAATTGAGCCATAATTTTTATTTTTTACTTAAATCAAAAATACGATTTATTAATAACTAGCGCAATTCCATAGAAATCATTAATCGAACTTGTTCTTCGTATCCATCGATTGGAATGTAAATGGATTTAACGGAGTGACCAATAAAACCTTCCGTGTTCATTTCCACAGTAATTTGTTGCGTTTCGCCTGGTTTTAATTCTGAATCGTTGATGGATACTTTCGTATATTTATTTGGTTGAGAAATGTCATTCAATTTTATAGTTCTGTTCTCGGAAGTGTTTTTTATTTCAAATGTTGCGTTAATGATTGCTCCAGAATTCAAAACTCCTGCATTAAAAACTGGTTGAACAATTGTAATTGGAAAGATATCTTGTGGTTCAAGATAAGAAATACTCTGAATTTCGATTTTTCTTTCTGCAGCTGCTGCGCGCGAGTATATCGAATTCTTTGTGTCGTTCGGGTTGTCGCTTATCAATTGATTGGCATTGTATTCGCCAAATGGAATGTATTCAAAAACAACTTTTCCTTTAGTTGAATCTGTTCCGTCAATAAACGGTATAAATACCCCTCCATCATATTCTTTCAGGTAATTGATTAAAGAAGAAATACGTCGTTTTGTAAGGTTTACATTGTAATCTGTTTTTGCCAATGGTGAAGCAAATCCTCTCACTGCAATTTTGACGCGTGCGCCTTTTTGCAATTCTTCCAAAAGTAAATCCCTGAACAGCTCTAAATCTTTTACTCCTTGGTCAACATGCTCAGTAAAGAAATCCTCAATATCTTCCTTGGCTTCTTCTGCTTTTGAAGCATTTAAACCAGTAGCATATTCTTTCTGATAACGAGGCAGCATTTCTGTATACTCACTATAAGTCGTTAAGTAATTTAATGTGGTTAAAGTATCCCAAGATTTTGGATTTGGCACATCGTTGTGAAAATAAAGCGTAACTGGTAGACGCTTGTTTAGTTCTTCTAGCGTTTCTCGCGGAGATGGTGGAATTTCTTTCTCAACAGGGAGTAATGCAAAAATATCGCTGCAACACGTTATGTTTTTACTGTAAAGCACGCCAATTCGATTACTTGTTACATAACTAGTGTCCTTATTTTTGAAGAAATACAAATCGTTTGCTGGGCTGTTTATTGGTTGACCAGCATTTTGAATTTCTTGAAATTGTCCGTTGCGATAGTCCGTATAGAACACATCCCATCCACCAAATCCTTCATGCCAAGTGGACGAAAAGTATAAGCGATTATTGTCAAAATCCCAAAACGGTGTGAGGTCATTATCTAAGGTATTTAAGGCTTTCAGGTTCTTTGGTTTCCCGTATTGATTTCCATTGGTAATTGTTGAATAGTAAATATCTAATCCACCTTTCGAATCTTTTGGATTGTCTGATACAAAAAACAGCACTTCTTGTCCATCCATCTGACCAACCGCTGGCATTGTAGTGTTGCTTCCTGAAAAATTGATGATTTCACCTAATGTGTCGATATTAGTCCACTTGTCGTTCATGTATTTTGCTACCAAAATTTTACATTGGTAACTTGTGCCGTTCACATCTTTGCAGGAACTAAAATACAGTCTTTTTCCATCGAGAGACAATGATCCATTTCCGGTATTTTGATTCTCGGTGTACAATTCTGTCCATTTTTCTGCTAATGTAAATCGACTTTCATCAATGGTTGATCGAAAGATGTTTGTGGTATAATGTTTTTCGTAAACTTCTTCATTTTCGCTGATTGAATCTGCTCGTAAGGAAGAAAAAACAAGCGTGTTATTGATGATGCCATGACCAAATTCTGAGTTTTTTGTATTTACCGTTTCTGGCAATCGAATAAAATCACCCTTTTCTACGATGTTTGCATGAGATTTCGCCCAAAGTGTCGATTCTAGTTCTTGTCGCGATTTTAAATACAGATAGCCTTTCTTGTTTTTTCCATATTTCTTTTTTGCTTTTTTAAATGTTTCAATGGCATTATCATAATTTCCGTTTTGCTTTTGCATCAATCCAAGTTGCAATAAACTGGACGGATATATTTCAGCCATTTCGCGGTCATAAACTTTCGCGTAATAATATTCTGCCTTTCGATAATCTTTATATGCCGCATGTGCTTCGGCTACTTTCCACAAAATATCAATCGTGTTGGAATCAATATCCATGGCTTTACCATACAATTCCAAGGCGTAGACATAATCCCCTGCTTGGTACTTTTCATCTGCCGTCTTGAGGTATTTTGATAGCAGGTTTTGACTGAATCCACTAGCACAAAAAAGTATGAAAATGAAACTTATATATAATCTGGACATATCCTGTGTGCTATTTTTTTAGGTTTGAAGCGGAACATGATATAGCGAACAGCCACCTCGAATCCACCTCGAGCGCGACTTGCTTTTGTTAGTGTGGAAAAGTTCATATCGTAGCTTAGTCCTACGAACCATTGCTGGTAATCCATTCCAACCGTAATGTATGCTGCGTCTACAGTTCTATACCAAAGGCCGGCATAAACTGCGCGGTATTTAGATAAGCGATTAATGAGTGTGTATTTTACAGATGTACCCATGATCATTTCACGATAAACACCCTGAAAACTGAATTGAATGCTAGGAATGATATCCCAATCCATTCCTAGTGGATGTTGGTATTTAACTGAAACGTTGGTACGCATATCCCGCGTTATTTTTTCATCAAAAAACCCTTGATTTGGTCGATTGATATTAAACAAAGCTCCACCAACTTGCAAAAATTGACGTTTCTTGATATAATAATTGTAAACTGCTCCTACGCCAAAACTGAAGTTCGTTTTTTTATCGTGTTGATACAATTCATTGTTGGATATGGAAGGGTCAAATGATTGTCCATTGTATTGATTTCCAAATTTAAATGCATCCCAATTAACCTGTCGGTGATTCATTCCAACATTAATTCCCGGTCGGATGGTATGCGTTGAATCACGATTCAATTTCAATAAATAGGAAATATTCGCTTGTAATTCTATTGTGCGTAAACGTCCATCACCAGTAACGTCATGAAAGAATAATCCACCAACTCCTAAATTTCTATAATTGTAGGGTTTTCCATCTGCTGAAACGGATAAAGTTTGGTAGGGAACGGATACGGCACGCCATTGATCTCTGAAGTTTCCAACAAAACGTACATCTCCATCAAAATGACCTGCGTTTCCAGGGTTTTGGAAGACAGGATTGTCGTTAAATTGCGACCAATGTATGTCCTGCGCGACCGATTGTGTGGTGCAAAAAATCAACGCAATAAATACATAGAATTGTCTCATAAGATGCAATGTGAATTTGAAATTACAAATTATTTATGTGTTCGTGAAATTTTACTAAAACTTATTAGACAGGTTGGAAAATGTTAAATGATTCCCTACCTTTGGTAAACGAATTTGAATTAAAAGTTTAATCTTTAAAAATAAAGTAATATGTCATTTGAATTGCCACAATTACCATACGCATACGACGCGTTAGAACCTCATTTTGATGCTAGAACAATGGAAATCCACCATACAAAGCACCATCAAGCATACACAACTAATTTGAATGCTGCAATTGCAGGAACTGAGTTAGAAGGGAAATCAATCGAAGAAATTTTAAAAGCATGTAAAGACAAACCAGCTGTACGTAACAACGGTGGAGGTTTTTACAACCACAACTTGTTTTGGACTATTCTTTCTCCAAACGGTGGAGGTTTACCAACAGGTGAATTGGCTTCAGCAATTGATGCAGCATTTGGTTCATTTGATGCGTTCAAAGAAGAGTTTTCTAAAGCTGCTGCAACTCGTTTTGGTTCAGGATGGGCCTGGTTATGTGTTGAAGGTGGAAAATTGGTAGTTTGTTCTACTCCAAATCAAGATAATCCAGTGATGGGTGAAGGATGTGGTGGAACACCAATTTTAGGATTGGATGTTTGGGAACATGCTTACTATTTGCATTACCAAAACCGTCGTCCTGACTTTATTAACGCATTCTTCAATTTAATAAATTGGGAAGAAGTTACAAAGCGTTTTGACGCAGCGAAATAATTCTATTATATAGCTTTTAAGAACCTGTTTCATTTTTTGGAACAGGTTTTTTTGTATCTTACTACAGCCTTACAATGTCAAATTAGCAGTTAATTTACCCGTGGCACAATCCTTGAAACTATAGTGTTCTAATAAAATAATTGTTTCTATAATTCGTCATTGAATAGAAACTGACAATTTGTCCATACGTTTATTTATATATAAAGACATGAAAGACTTTTTTGAAAAAGCCATAATACAATTAACCGATGCCGTAGATACTGATTCAGAATTCATACCTCTCATCTCTGCAGAAGAGGAAGAAACGATGAATAATGAATCCTTTCCGGATGTTTTACCCATTTTGCCTTTAAGAAATAATGTACTGTTTCCTGGAGTGGTTATTCCAATTACTGTAGGTCGCGATAAGAGCATTAAATTGATTCAAGAAGCGAATAAAGGGAATAAGATCATTGGTGTTGTTTCGCAAAAAGATCACGAAGAAGAATCGCCTGAATTTGCAGATTTACATTCCATCGGAACGGTAGCTCAAATTGTGCGTTTACTAAAAATGCCTGATGGTTCATCAACAGTTATCATTCAAGGTAAACGTCGATTTGAATTGATTGATCCTGTGCAAACGGAGCCTTATTTAACAGCTACTGTTAAGTACATCGGTGAAGAAAAGGTAGATTTTAATCAACCTGATTTGGAGGTGATGATTGCTACAATCAAGGATTTGGCTTTGCAAATCATAAAAGATAGTCCGAATATTCCTTCTGAGGCTTCATTCGCGATCGGGAACATCGATTCACCAACTTTCCTATTAAATTTCATCTCGTCTAACATGAATGCTGATGTTAGTAAGAAGATGGATATCTTAAAGGAAATGGATGTGCGTAAACGTATGTTGTTGGTAATGGAGTATTTGACGCTTGAAACGCAAATGCTTGAAATGCGCAATGACATTCAATCCAAAGTTCGCAGAGATATGGATCGTCAGCAACGTGAGTATTTCTTACAACAGCAAATGCGAACAATTCAAGACGAATTGGGTGGAAATCCGCACGAAGTAGATGTTGTTGAAATGCAAGATCGTGCCGTTTTGAAGAAGTGGAATGAAAAAACGGAGAAGGTATTTTACAAGGAATTGGAGAAGTTGAAACGTATGAATCCGCAAGGAGCTGAATATACGGTGCAATTGAATTATTTGGATTTGTTGTTGGAACTTCCTTGGGGCGTTTACACAAAAGATATACATGATTTAAAGCGTGCTAAAACTGTTCTTGAACGTGATCATTACGGTTTGGCAAAAGTGAAAGAACGTATTTTAGAATATTTAGCTGTTTTGAAATTGAAAGGAAATATGAAAGCGCCGATTTTGTGCTTTTATGGTCCTCCAGGAGTTGGAAAAACATCTCTAGGAAAATCAATTGCAGAGGCGATGGGACGAAAATACGTACGTATGTCGCTTGGAGGTGTGCACGATGAATCTGAAATTCGTGGACATAGAAAGACTTACATTGGTGCAATGCCTGGTCGCGTAATTACAAACATCAAGAAAGGAGAATCTTCGAATCCAGTTTTTATATTGGATGAAATTGATAAACTTGGAAGAAGCAATCATGGTGATCCATCCTCAGCTTTATTGGAGGTGTTGGATCCAGAACAAAATAGTTCGTTTTACGATAATTATGTTGAAACGGAATACGATTTATCGAAAGTGATGTTTATTGCAACAGCAAATAATTTGTCTGAAATTCAAGGTCCACTGCGTGATCGTATGGAATTAATTGAGGTAAATGGCTATACCTTAGAAGAGAAGATTGAAATTGCGAAGCGCCACTTGTTGCCAAAACAACTGGAAGAACACGGAATTACGAAGAAGGAATTGACCTTAGATAAAAAAGCATTAGAATTGCTAGTTGAACAATACACCAACGAATCTGGAGTGCGTGGTTTAGATAAGATGGTTGCGAAGTTGGTTCGTAATCGTGCACGTCAAATCGCGATGGAAGAGGAGTACGCTGTAAAAGTTTCAGCCGACGAATTGAAGAAGATTTTGGGTCCTGGTCGCGAAAAAACAAAATACGGTAACAATGATGTGGCTGGAGTTGTTACAGGATTAGCTTGGACAAGTGTTGGTGGTGATATTTTATTTATCGAATCATCTGTTACACAAGGAAAAGGTAAATTGACATTAACAGGAAATCTTGGAGATGTCATGAAAGAATCTGCAGTTATTGCACTCGAATTTTTGAAGTCGCATAGCCATTGGCTAGATATGAAACAAGAAGAGTTTGATAATGCAAATGTTCATATTCACGTTCCGGAAGGGGCAACACCTAAAGATGGACCAAGTGCTGGTATCACGATGTTAACTTCTTTGGCTTCTTCGTTTACGAAGAGAAAAGTGAAGAAAAGCGTTGCGATGACGGGAGAAATCACACTTCGTGGTGAAGTATTGCCTGTAGGAGGAATTAAAGAAAAGATATTGGCAGCAAAACGTGCGAATATCAAAGAAATAATTTTGTGTGAGAAAAACCGCCAAGATATCGAGGAGATAGAGCCAGAATATTTGAAAGGATTAACTTTCCATTTTGTAAAAGAAATGAAAGAGGTATTGGAAATTGCATTGACAAAAGAAAAGGTTAAACAACAATAAATGATTTAAAAGCCCTGAGAATACTTAGGGCTTTTTTAGTGCATTTAATTGATACATTATCCCAATTCCGCCACCATACAATTGATTTCTTTGTATACTCAATTTGTTGGATGAAAGATGCAATTGTTGTGTGAGGGGAGCATTCATTCGACCAAAAATAAATAGTTTAAATGCGCGGATGTCGACTGCTATTGTTGGTTGAATCCACCATGATATTCCGAATGTACGAACGTTCAAAGATTCTAGATTGTCGTAGACCTTGAATTGAAAGTCTGCACCGGTAGCTATGCCCAAATGCAAAGGTGATTTCCCTAATTTGGCAGCATATTGTAATCCGATTGGTAAAATCACAGATTCATATTTTCCTCTCCTGTCAGTTTTGTAATTTATCAGTTTTATAGTTTCTTCGGGTACAGAAGCTGATAAATCGAGTACTCCTGTAATGTAATAAAAATAGGTGTTTTTAGTAGTAACATAATTCGTTTGTCTAAAGCCTAATTCCAAGAGAACAGAAATTTGTTTGGATAGTGGCTTCCAAGCTTCAATTTTACCAGTTCCAGATTTTCTAATGTTAATTCCATAATGTAAATACCATGCTTGAAATCGATCGTTGAAATTTCAGTTTTAAATGCCATAGGATTTGAATGGTAAAGCGTTTTGCCCTTTAAATCTGTTATTTTTAATTGTTGAATCTTAGATTCGCTATTTACCACGATGTGATTAGTAAATGGATTGGGATAGTAAGTTAAATTCTCTGTCTTCGAAATCGAATGGATTCCTACAAAACTTTCAACAAGTTGAATTGAAGATCGATAAGTGAATTCTTCAAAAAAGCCATTTGAAGAATTAACGTGGATATTAATCGGATGTGTTCCATAAGGAATGTTAGGCAAGTCAAATGTATCAACGCTATGACACATTGCAGCAGCAAAGCCGATTGTGAAAGTCAATTCAACTTCGATGGAATCATCTACAAATGAAATGGAATGAGCTGTGATGTCACAATTCGTAGAACTAGATGTACTGTAGATGATTAATTTGTCAACATTGTCAACGGTGATCACACGTAGGCTATCTATTGTAACGACTGCTGAGAATGATGTAAATGCTAAAAAGCTTAAACTGAGTATTAATAGAGCTGTTTTCATAATTGTTTTTTTATATGTTTTAGGTAATACAATCACTAATTTTAAAAGGTTGTCTACGATTAAAAATTTCTCAATTAAACGTTTTCTTAAAGAATTGAATCTAAAGATTAGCGCGAAAAAGCAGTATCTTTGCACCATCAATATTTTAAATTAAAATGAGCAAATTCAGAACTATTTGGACAACAGAAGATCGTTTTGTAGAAGTAATCGATCAAAAATTATTGCCACACGAATTCGTGACACGCAAATTGATGACCTACAAGGATGCAGAAGTTGCAATTAAAGATATGACTGTTCGCGGTGCACCTCTTATTGGGGCAACTGCGGCTTATGGTGTTTATTTGGCTGTGCGTGAAAAGCAAGAAAAAGGTTTAGACGATGCCTTCATTGCAACTGCCTTTGCTGATTTGAGAGCTTCTCGTCCAACTGCAGTGAACTTGTTTTGGGCTTTGGATAAGATGAAGAACGCCTTAGAAAGTAGTTCTGGTGATTTATTGGAAACTTCGTGGTCAATGGCAAACCAAATCGTAGAAGATGACGTAGAAACTTGTCGCATGATTGGTGTACACGGATTGCCATTTATTGAAGAGATTTCCAAGAGAAAAAATGGTGAGGTTGTAAATATTTTGACGCATTGCAATGCCGGAATGTTGGGTTGTATTGAGTGGGGAACAATCACTTCTCCAATTTACCAAGCTTTAGAAAAAGGAATTAAAGTACATGTTTGGGTGGATGAAACACGTCCGCGAAACCAAGGAAGTAACCTTACTTGTTATGAATTGACAAAACATGGTGTTCCACATACCTTGATCGTTGATAATGCTGGTGGACATTTAATGCAACACGGAATGGTTGACATGGTAATCGTTGGGACAGACCGTACGACTAGAAATGGCGACGTTGCTAATAAAATCGGTACGTATTTAAAAGCCTTAGCTGCGCACGATAATAATATTCCATTTTATGTTGCTTTACCTTCTACAACATTGGATATGACGATGAAGAGTGGATTTGATATTCCAATTGAGGAAAGAAGTCAAGATGAGGTAAAATACATGATTGGTAAATCTGTTGCAACTGGTAATATGGATTCTGTTTTGATTTGCCCAATCACAACTAATGCAAGTAATTACGGATTTGATGTTACTCCGGCTAAATATGTAAGTAAAATTATTACTGAACGTGGAGTTTGCGATGCTTCGGAAGCAGGATTGTTGGAGTTATTTCCAGAATTTAAGTAAGATTACACTTGCATTTTTATCGACGTACTTTCATCCTTGAAACTATCTAATGAGTAGGTTAAGTTGGATGGATTCATTATCTTTAAGGAGATTTAATTAAGAGTCATCTATGAAAATGAGGTTATTTAAAACTTTGGCAATTTTATCGTTTGGTTTGTTTGCTTGTTCAAATTCCAACGAGCCTATTGAGGGCGATAAGGTTGCTGATAATAAAAAGGAGAGTAAAATGAAAATTGAAGTTTGGAGCGATATAATGTGTCCATTTTGTTACATCGGAAAACGTAATTATGAGGAGGCAATTGCTAAATTTAAGCATGCAGATAAAGTTGAATTAATCTGGAAAAGTTTTCAATTAGATCCTTCTGTTCCGCATGAAGGAATCACGGAAAGTAGCTATGAATATTTAGCTAAACGCAAAGGTTGGACTGTTGAACAAACTAAAGAAATTCATGTTGGTGTAGTTGAAACGGCAAAAAAAGCTGGTTTGACATACAATTTTGATATTTCTAAAGTAGCAAATTCATTCAATGCACATCGGATTATTCAATTGGCTAAAACAAAAGGATTGGGCGACCAAGCGGAAGAGCAATTTTTCAAAAGTTATTTTACAAATGGTAAAGACTTAAACAGCAAAGCAGATTTGTTGGAAGTTGGAAAATTAATTGGATTAAGTGAGGAGGAAATCAACCTTGCTTTAACAGACGAGAAGTATGCTAATGCAGTTAGAGCTGATATTCAAGAGGCTTCTCAATTGCAAATTCAAGGTGTTCCGTTTTTTGTGATGAATCGTAAATATGCGGTTTCTGGAGCGCAACCTGCAGATGTGTTCTTGCAAACAATTGAAAAAGCATTCGCTGAATGGCAAAAAGAAAATCCTAGTTCACCTTTTGAAGTGATTGAAGGAAAGGTTTGCACACCGGATGGTGAATGTAAATAAGAAATAGAAAAACTTTAAATCCTCATCCTTTGATGGGGATTTTTTTTGTCTTATTAATTTAAGTTGAAATTAATTTTCAATTAATCGTTCTACATTTTTCCAGCAACTACAAATGCTTTTTTGGAGACAAATTCACTCCCACCTTCAATGTTGAATGCTTCCATTAACAGAACGTAAGTGCCGATAGCAGCTTTTTGTCCGTCTTCTCTGATTCCATCCCACGTAATTGTTCCAGATAAGCCAAGTAGTTCGTTTGACATGATCGTTTTGATACTTCTACCACGATCATCGAAAATTTGAATGGTGGCCAACATCCCTGCCATTTCCATTTCATAATTTATTTGAAGTAAATCCTCAAATCCATCATTATCCGGTGA
>Ga0233377_1000174_pt1 | contig 36145 bp, 35 predicted proteins | sample ElkDunMinimDraft_6_FD_191540 | JGI IMG/M metagenome (GOLD analysis project Ga0233377, IMG submission 191540) | Fecal eukaryotic communites from dung pellets of Tule Elk in California, USA - Elk Dung E36 | ecosystem: Host-associated > Mammals > Digestive system > Large intestine > Fecal | place...
GTTGGCTGGCCTCGCAAGGGATCATCGATCCGACCCGCGTCTGCATCGTCGGGGCCAGCTATGGCGGCTATGCGGCGATGGCTGGACCGACGCTTGATCAAGGCGTCTATCGTTGCGCCGTGTCCGTCGCGGGCGTCTCTGACCTGAGGCGAATGGTCCAGTGGTCCTCGGAGCAGAGCGGTCGCCGCGACGCGCCGGTGGTGCGCTACTGGAACCGCTTCATGGGCGCCGAGCGGCTGGGCGACCGCACCCTGGATCAGATATCTCCGGCCATGCAGGCCCAGCGCGCCGATGCGCCCATTCTGCTGCTGCACGGGCGCGACGACACCGTCGTGCCGTTCGAACAAAGCCGCATTCTGGCCGAGGCGCTGCAGAGGGCGGGCAAGCCCTATGAAATGATCGAACTGTCGGGCGAGGATCACTGGCTCTCGCGCGCCGAAACGCGCAATCGCATGCTGACCGAAACCGTCCGTTTCCTGGAAACGCACAACCCGCCTCGCTGAGCTTCAACCAGGCCAGGCCTTGCCTTCGGGCGCCGGTTGGAATAGACACCACGCCTTCGCGTACCGAACCGCCGGGCGAACAGGCATGCCTGGGCGGTTCTCAATCAGGGAAACCTCCCCTCGGGCTCAAGTAGCTCGAAGAGCGGTAACCCACTCAAAAAGAGAGTGAAAATGCCCAAACTGAAGACGAAGTCTGGCGCCAAGAAGCGCTTCAAATTCACGGCGACCGGCAAGGTCAAGGCCGGTGTGGCCGGCAAGCGTCACCGCTTGATCAGCCACAACAGCAAATACATCCGCCAGAACCGCGGCACCTCGCTGATGGCCGCCGCCGACGCCAAGAAGATCAAGTCCTACATGCCCTACGCCTAAGGCGCAGAGCACAAACCGATCTGACTTCACCGCATTGAATTTGAACATCGTCCCTCAAGCAGAGAGCGCCCGCGGCGCGAACGCTAGGGACATCCGAAGGATTTAACATCATGGCTCGCGTAAAAAGGGGCGTAACGTCCCACGCCAAGCACAAGAAGGTTCTGGAACAGGCCAAGGGCTTCCGGGGTCGTCGCAAGAACACCATCCGCACGGCCAAGGCCGCCGTCGACCGCGCCGGGCAATACGCCTATCGCGACCGCCGCACCAAGAAGCGCAACTTCCGCGCCCTGTGGATCCAGCGCATCAACGCCGCCGCCCGCATCGAAGGCTTCACCTACAGCCAGTTCATCCACGGCCTGAACAAGGCCGGCATCGAACTGGACCGCAAGGTCCTGGCTGACATGGCCGCCGACGAAAGCATCTTCAAGGCGATCGCCGACAAGGTGCGCGGCGCCCTCAAGGCCGCCTGATCCACTCAGGATCGAACGCATGTCGAAACGCCCGCTCCGGTCCGCCGGGGCGGGCGTTTTCGCGTCAGGGCGTCTGATTGCGTCTTGCGCGGGACAGGTCCAGGCTGGCTCCCGGCCCGATCCGGGGCCGTTTGTCCGAAGAGACTGTCATGTCCATCGCCAGCGTCAGTGAGATCACCGCCTCGTCCAGCGTCAGCTTCGACGACGCCATCAAGCAAGCCATCGCCCGCGCCCACAAAACGCTCAAGAATGTCGAAGGCGCCTGGATCCAGGACCAGAAGGTCGTGATCCGCGACGGCGTCATCACCGAGTATCGCGTCAGCATGAAGATCACCTTCGTCCTCATCGACTGAGGCTGGCGCTGAGGTTTCTGGGCCGCGCTGTCGCCTGATCCGAGCGCGACGGGGTGACGTGCGGCCTGTCAGTCGCTAGATGCTGGCGATGATGACCGATCTCGCCTCACTCGAACTCGACCTGATCAACGCCATCGGCGGCGCAGAAACCTCCGCCGAGGTCGAGGCCTTGCGCGTCGCCGCCTTGGGCAAGACCGGCGCCATCTCCGGTCTGCTGAAAGGCATGGGGGCGATGAGCCCCGACGAGCGCCGCGAAAAGGGGCCGATGATCAACGGCCTGCGGGACCGCGTGTCGTCCGCCCTGACCGCCCGCAAAGCCGAACTGGAGGCTGCAGAGCTGGACGCCCGCCTGCTGTCCGAACGCATCGACCTGACCTTGCCCGCCCGTCCGCGCCGCAAGGGCAGCGTCCATCCGACCATGCAGGTCATGGACGAGATGATCGCCCTGTTCGCTGACATGGGCTTCGCCGTCGCCGAGGGCCCGGACATCGAGGACGATTTCCACAACTTCACCGCCCTGAACTTCCCGCCCAAACATCCGGCGCGGGAGATGCACGACACCTTCTTCCTGAGGCCCGACGCCGAGACCGGCGAGCGCAAGGTGCTGCGCACCCACACCAGCCCCGTGCAGGTGCGGACCATGATGTCGCAGAAGCCGCCGATCCGCATCATCGCGCCCGGCCGCACCTTCCGTAAGGACTCCGACGCCACCCACACGCCCATGTTCCATCAGGTCGAAGGCCTGGTCATCGACCGCGACATCCACATGGGCCATCTGAAGTGGACGCTGGAGGCCTTCGTCGCCCGCTTCTTCGAGCTGGACGGCGTCGACGCCCGCTTCCGCCCGCACCACTTCCCCTTCACCGAGCCCTCGGCCGAGATGGACATCCGCTGCGACCGCTCGGGCGGAGAGCTGAAGCTGAACACCGGCGACAGCTGGATGGAGATCCTCGGCTGCGGCATGGTGCATCCCAATGTGCTGCGGAACTGCGGCATCGACCCTGACGAATATCAGGGCTTCGCCTTCGGCATGGGCGTGGATCGCCTGGCCATGCTGAAGTACGGCATTCCCGACCTTCGCCCGATGTTCGACGGCGACACCCGCTGGCTGGCCCACTACGGCTTCTCCGCCTTCGCCGCCCCCAATTCCGCCTCTGGACTGAGCTGAGACACACATGACCGACGAAACGCCCAAGATGTCCGCTGAAGAAGCCGCCGGCCGCGCGCTGGTCGCCCGCACCAGTTTTAACAAGGAAGCCGTCTGGCTGCCCATGCTCGCGGTCCAGCACTGGAACGCCGGTGAAATGGCCATTACGGACAAGACCTTCACCGACTGCGTCATCGAAGGCCCCGCCGTGATGGCGGTGATGAACGGCACGGTGTTCGACAGCTGCGCCATGGGCGCCACAACCGACGTCAAGACCCTGCTCTATCGTCCGATCAGCAAGGAAAAGATGGCCGGCGTGATCGGCGTGGGCAATTGCCGTTTTCTGCGTTGCCGCTTCGTGCAGGTCGGTTTCACCGGTTCCGATGAAATGCTGGCCGAACTGGAAACCGGCATTCAAACGGCCTCGGGATCCGCCTCGTGACCGTCTCGCGCCTGCCTATCAATCGCGAGGTCCGCGTGGCCCAGGACCTGTCAGCGACGGTGTTCGAGGACCTGGACGTCAATCTGTTTGACCTGCACATCGCCGCCCATAGCGCCGCTATCGGCGTCCTGACCGGACGCACCTTCCGCGGATGCCGCCTTCAGGGCCCGGCCGTCATGCTGGTCTCGGCAGGCGTCCAGTTCAACGACTGCAACTTCGGTGAACCCAATGGCGTGATGGAGAACCTCGTGCTGCGCCCCGCCGGCGCACGGGCACTGGGCACGATTCCCTTCCGTGACACCCTGTTTGACGGCTGTGAATTCTACAACGTCGGCTTCACAGGCCCCGACGAAATTCTCGACGTCCTTCTCGCCGTCGGAAAGAACTGATCCTGCATGAAGTTCACCCTCTCCTGGCTGAAATCCCACCTGAACACCGACGCCGACGCAGCGGCGGTGGCCGAGGCCATGACCATGGCCGGTCTGGAGGTCGAGGACGTCCATGACCCGATCGCGGCCCTGGCCCCCTTCACCGTGGCCCGGATCGTCTCAGCGGAGCAGCACCCCAACGCCGACCGCCTGCGCGTCTGCCAGGTCGAGACGGTGGACGGGATGAAGGAGATCGTCTGCGGCGCCCCCAATGCGCGCGCGGGTCTGACCACGATCTACGCCCCCATCGGCGCCTATGTGCCCGGCCTGGGCGTGACCCTGGTCGAGAAGCCGGTGCGAGGCGTGGTTTCCAACGGCATGCTGTGCTCGGCCGCCGAACTGGAGCAGCCCGGCGACAGCGACGGCATCCTTGACCTGCCGCCCGAGATTCCGGTCGGCACGCCCGCCGCCGCCGTCTTCGGCGCCGATCCGGTCATTGACTTTGAAGTGACGCCGAACCGGCCCGACTGGCTGGGTGTGGCCGGCATCGCCCGCGACCTGGCCGCCGCCGGTCTGGGCGAACTGATCGACTATGAGATCGCCACCGTGCGCGGCGGCTTCCCCTGCCCCATCACGGTGCGGATCGAGGCCCCCGAAATGTGCCCCGTCTTCGCCGGACGCCTGATCCGCGGCGTGCAGAACGGACCCTCGCCCGTCTGGCTGCAGCACCGTCTGGCCGCCATCGGCCTGCGCTCAATCAACAAACTGGTCGATGTGACCAATCTGATCGCCTACGACCGCGCCCGCCCCCTGCACGTCTATGACGCGGCCAAGCTGTCGGGCGCCGAGATCGTCGTGCGTGCCGGTCAGATCGCCGCCGACACCCCAGGCCACGATGGGGGCGAGCACGAGCATCTGATCGCTCTCGACGGCAAGACCTACACCGTTGATCCGACGATGGCCGTCATCGCCGACGGCGCGGGCGAACGCCCCATCGGCCTGGGCGGCGTCATGGGCGGCGAGAGCACCGGCTGCTCCGACGACACCACCGACGTCTTCCTGGAAAGCGCCTGGTTCGACCCCATCACCACGGCCCAGACCGGCCGCACCCTGACCATCAGCTCCGACGCCCAATACCGTTTCGCGCGCGGCGTCGACACGGCCTCAGTCGTTCCGGGGCTGGAACTGGCCACACGCCTGATCCTGGACCTGTGCGGCGGCGAGCCGTCCGACGTCGTCGTGGCCGGACAGGCGCCCGCCCTGCCCGCGCCCGTCGCCTTCGACCCCGCCCGTGTCGAGCGCCTGACCGGCCTGAGCCTCAGCGAAGACCGCATCGCCGAAATCCTGACCGCGCTTGGTTTCGAGATCGCGCGCGGCGCGCCCTGGACGGTGACGCCGCCGTCGTGGCGCCGCGACGTCGAAGGCCCCGCCGATCTGGTGGAAGAGGTCGCCCGCATCGAGGGCTATGGCGCCCTGCCGTCCACGCCCCTGCCCGATCAGGGAGCGCCCTCGCGCGGCGTGCTGAACCCGCGTCAGGCCCGTGTGCGTCTGGCGCGTCGGGCGCTGGCGGCCATGGGTTACGCCGAAGCCGTGACCTGGTCCTTCACCAAACAATCGACGGCCGCCCTGTTCGGCGGCGGAGCCGACACCCTGCTGGTCGACAACCCGATCGCAGCCGACTTGGACTGCATGCGGCCCTCGGCCCTGCCCAACCTGATCCAGGCGGCGGCGCGCAACGCCGCGCGCGGCCACGCCGACGCGGCCCTGTTCGAGATCGGCCCCATCTATCTGGACGACCAGCCGACCGGCCAACGCACCGTCATCGCCGGCCTGATCGCGCCGCATGCCGAGCGTCACTGGAGCGGGCCTGAAGGCAACGCCCTGTTCGCGCTCAAGGGCGATCTGTTCGCCCTGCTGGAAGACATCGGCGCCCCGGTCGGCTCGCTGCAACTGGTTCAGGGCTCCAACCGCGACTGGTGGCATCCGGGCCGTTCGGCGCGGCTGCAACTGGGGCCCAAGAACGTCATCGTCGAGTTCGGCGCCCTGCACCCCCGCGTGCTCAAGGCGCTGGACGCGGACGCTCCCATGCTCGCCTTCGAGATCGTTCTGGACGCCGTGCCTGAGCCGCGCGGCGCCCGCGCCAAGACGCGCGGCCCCGCCAACCTCACCGCCCTGATGCCGCTCAGCCGCGACTTCGCCTTCGTCATCGCCGACGACCGGGCGGCGGGCGATCTGGTCAAGGCAGTGGCCGGGGCGGACAAGGCCCTGATCGCCGATGTCCGCGTCTTCGACGTCTATCGCGGCCAGGGCGTTCCAGACGGCCACGCCTCACTGGCGCTGGAGGTCGACATCCAGCCCCGCGACGCCACCCTGACCGAGGCCGAGATCGAGGCCCTGTCCGCAAAAATCGTCGCCGCCGCCGCCAAGGCCGGCGGACACCTGAGGGGCTGAAGATGTCGATCAAACCCAGGCTCGAGACCGCCTTCGAACGGCTGCTGTTCCAGTCGCGCTGGCTGATGGCGCCCTTCTACGCCGGCTTGGCGCTGGCGCTGCTGATGCTGCTGGCCGTCTTCCTGCGCGACCTCGTCTACTATGTGCCGCAGGCCTTCTCGGTCGGCGAGCGCATGAGCTCGAACAACGCCATCCTGGCGGTGCTGACGCTGGTGGACCTGTCGCTGGCGGGCAATCTGCTGCTGATCGTCATGTTCTCCGGTTATGAGAATTTCGTCTCCAAACTGGATCTCGAGGGCGAACAGGATCGTCCGCCGTGGATGGGCACGGTCGACTTCTCGGGCCTGAAGATGAAGCTGATCGCCTCCATCGTGGCGATCTCGGGCATCCAGCTGCTGAAGTTCTTCATGAACATGGGCCTGGACGGTCGCGAAGTGAACGTCGAGGAGGCCCTGTGGGGCGTCATCATCCACCTGACCTTCGTCACCTCGGGCGTGCTTCTGGCGCTGATGGACTGGCTGACCAGCAAGACCGACAAGCACTGAGGCTGCGCCTCAGATTCTTTGAGTGGCCTAACGCGCATTCGCGCTGCTTGAGGCCGGGCTACGCCTCAGATTCTTTGGGCAGCCTAACGCGCGTTCGCGCTGCTTGAGGCCGGGCTGCGCCTCAGATTCTTTGGGCAGTCTGACGCGTCTTTGCGCTGCTTGAGGCCGGGCGCTCAACAATTGGCGCGTTCACCGATAGAACCCGCGCCACAGCAAGGTTCCGTTAACCTTGCCGCCGCAAGGCTGACGTAAAGAACGGCGACGGTGGGACACAGTCCGCCCCCGTCGTCGCGCCCTCGGAGCCAAGCCATGCATCGTCGCCAACTGATCCTCAACGGCCTCGCCGCCACCGGCGCCGCCGCCGGCCTGTCCGCCTGCGCCACGACCCGGCCTGCGGGCGATCCGCAATATCCGGTCGGGTCCGACCAGACGGCCCACACCTACACCTCCGAAGAACTGATCGCCGCCGGCTCGCGCGAGGCCGGCATGGCCGCAGAAGGCCTGGGCGCAGCCATCGAACGCATCTTCGCCGACTATGGTGACCGTCCCACCGCCTACATCGCGGGCGAGGAAGCCGCCGGCGCCGCCGCCGTGGGTCTGCGCTACGGGCGCGGCGCCCTGCACATGAAGGATCTGTCGGCCTCGCAGGAGGTGTTCTGGCAGGGCATTTCGATCGGCTGGGACGTGGGCGGCAACGCCAGCCGGGTCTTCACCCTGGTCTATGGCCTGTACCACCCCGACATGATCTACCGCCGCTACCCCGGCGTGGAGGGCACCGCCTATCTGATCGGCGGCCTGGGCGTGAACTATCAACGCGCCGACGGCATCGTCCTGGCCCCCATCCGCACCGGCGTCGGCCTGCGCGCGGGCGCCAACGTCGGCACCATGGCCTACTCGCGTCAGCGGAACATCCTGCCGTTCTAGACTTCAGCAACCCTCTCCCGATGGGAGAGGGAGACCGCGCACGGCGGCCTTCAGGCCGTCGTTCTGGCGCGGTCGGGTGAGGGTTCGATGATGCAGGACGGGGCACGGTAGCCCCTCACCCTTTCGCCTGACCGATCGCTTCGCTCTCGGAGGCTCAAGCCCTCTCCCGCCGGGAGAGGGTTCAGGTTTCTGCAATCATCGCCTCCAGGCCGTCCTTCCAGCTCGGATATTTCGGTCGCCAGCCCAGCTCCGCCTTGGTGCGGGCGTTAGAGAGGCGTTTGGAGTCCAGGTAGAAGCGCCGCATGGCGTCGGACACCGACGGGTCGTCCACATCCACCTCGGGCGGACGCGGCAGGCCCAGGCGTTCGGCGGCATAGGCGGTGACCACGTCGGCAGGGGCCGGTTCGTCGTCGCACAGGGTGTAGGCGCGGCCAGGATGCGGTCTGGCCATGCTGGCGAACAGGCCCGAGACGGCGTCCTCGACATGGATGCGGTTGAACACCTGGCCCGGCTTGCGCACGATCCGGGCGGTGCCGTCGCGCAGCCGCTCCAGTGGAGACCGGCCCGGTCCGTAAAGCGCCGGCAGGCGGAAGATCTGCACCGTCAGCCCCATGCCCTGGCCTTCATCCAGCCAGTCGCGCTCGGCCCGGACGCGGCGCGCGCCTTCCAGACTGGCGGCGTTCAGTTCGTCGTCCTCAAAGGCCCAGCCGCCGTCGCGGTCGCCATAGACGGCGGTGGAGGAGACATAGCCGATCCAGTCGGGCCAAGCGCCTGAGGCTGTGATCGCCGGGATCAGCGCCGCAAGCCCCGGACAGCCCCCGGCCTCGGGCGGCGCGGTGACCAACACCGCCGAAGCCCGCGCCACGGCGGCGGCCAGCCCCTTCGCGTCCGTGGGATCGACAGCCTCCAGCCCCCCCGTCTGCAGGGCCGCTCGGCGCGCCGGATCGCGGCTGGTCAGGACGGCGGAACCGCCGCGCCGCACAGCCTCATGCGCCGCCGCCTCGCCCAGCCAGCCGCCGCCGAAGACCAGCAGAGACAAGGGGGCGGTGACTTCGGGCATGGCGCTCATCATTCTGCGGTCGGGTTTGAAACCTCACAGCTGTCCACACGCGGTTCAAGACCGGCCCGTCAAATTGGCGAGGAATCTTCCATGGTCCTCAAGCCTTGCAACACCTAGGCTGGGCTGACGCCGTTCATTTCCTACAGGTCCAACCATGATCCGAAGCCTGCTCGCCGCCACCGCCGTTCTGACCCTGGGCGCCGCTCCTGCTGTGGCGCAGGAGCCCGCCCAAGCCCCGGCCGCCGCCCTGTCCGCCGCCGACGCCGTCACGCCGACGCCCCTGACGGTCGGAACCGCGTCGGTCCTGCGGCTGGAGACCAATCCCAGCACGGGATACGGCTGGCAGGTGGTGGAGACGCTGAACCTGAGGGTTGATGAGCCCTTCGAGGTCGTCCGCGATCCCGCCACAACGCAGGGCATGGTCGGCGCACCTGAAACGGCCGTGATCCGCATCACCCCGCGCGGCGCTGGACCCGCTTCGCTTGTCCTGACCTACAAGCGTCCCTGGATGCCGGCCTCGCCCGACGACAGGACGCTGCAGTTCGTCTTTCTGGCCGAATAAGGCGACGGACGGCGCGGGCGGTCAGGCCGACCGCGCCTGAGGCGTTTCCGGCGTCGGGACCGGCGCGGCCTTCACCGCCTCGGCCCGCTTGCTGTTCCAGGTCGAGACGCAGGCCACCTTGGACAGGTCGGCGCGGTCGGCGTAGCGCCGCGCAATGTCGGTGACATCGGCCATCAACCCTTCGGCCAAGGTGATCGGCTTCAGCCCCAGTTCGCGGAACTGGTCGTTGGCGACCACCAGTTCGTTCTCGTCGGCCTCCTGACGCGGGTTGGCGACGTTGTGCACCTCGGCGCCCGTCATCCGTCCGATCATGGCCGCCAGGTCGCGCACGCGGCGGCTCTCGGTCATCTGGTTGAGGATCTTGACCCGGTCGCCGGCCTTTGGCGGATTGTTCAGCGCCAGTTCCACGCAGCGCACCGTGTCCTGAATGTGGATGAAGGCTCGCGTCTGGCCGCCTGAGCCGTGCACCGTCAGCGGATAGCCGACCGCCGCCTGCATCAGGAAGCGGTTCAACACCGTGCCGTAGTCCCCGTCATAGTCGAAGCGGTTGATCAGGCGCTCGTCCTGCCTGGTCTCCTCGGTCTGCGCGCCCCAGACGATTCCCTGGTGCAGGTCGGTGATCCGCACGCCGTCGTTCTTGGCGTAGAACTGGAACAGCAGAGCGTCCTGCGTCTTGGTCATGTGATAGATGCTGCCAGGGTTCGGCGGGAACAGGATTTCCTGCTCGGCAGGGCCGAAGTCGGTGTCGACCGTGACCTTCAGATAGCCCTCGGGGATGCGCAGGCCGGCGGTGGTGTAGCCATAGACCCCCATGGTCCCCAGATGGGCCAGATGCACGTCCAGCCCACTCTCGACGATGGCGGCCAGCAGATGGTTGGTGGCGTTCAGATTGTTGTCGACGGTGTAGAGCTTGTGCCGCGCCGACTTCATCGAATAGGGGGCCGCGCGCTGCTCGGCGAAATGGACGACACTGTTGGGTTTGAAATCCTTGATCAGGGCGACCAGACGGTCGAACTCCTTGCCGACGGTCATGTTGACGAAGTCGATGGTGAACCCTGAGACCTCCTTCCACGCGGCGATGCGTTCGCCCATGGTGCGGATCGGCGTCAGCGACTGGATCTCCAGCTCATTGTCGATGTTGCGGCGGCTGAGGTTGTCGACGACGCAGACATCCCAACCGCGCGCCGACAGATGCAGCGCTGTGGGCCAGCCGCAGAAACCGTCGCCGCCCAGAACCAGAACCCGCATCACATCACCCTCTCAGTCAACCAGCCCCATAGCTAACGCACCACGCAGGCAGCGGAAAGCGGGGCCTTATGTCAGTCGGCGATCAAACGCCCCGGCGCGCCTTCCATTCGGTCCGGGTCTGACACCATTTGTCGACGACATGGTCCTCGAACGGGGCTGGCATCTGCGTCGGCCCCTGATTGTAGGACCCGACACGCTCAGCCAGTTTCTGCGAGGCGATGTTGTCCGGGTCGATGCAGTGGATCACTTCGTCCCAGCCCAGGACGTCGAAGGCGTAGTCCATCGCCGCCGTCGCCGCCTCGACGCCATAGCCCTTACCGTGCGCGTCGGGATGCAGGCTCCAGCCCACCTCATTTCCCGGCCAGCCCTCGGGCCGCCAGGGGCCGATCCGGCCCAGCCACAGGCCGCTGTCGCGCTCGATGACAGAGAACATGGCCACCCCGGTCAGGCTCCAGGCCCCGGCCATGGTCATCACCGACCGCCAGGTGGCGGCGGGCGCCTGCACCCCGCCGATGAAGCGCGCCGCCTCAGGATCGGCCATCAGCTCGGCCCAGCGTGGAAAGTCCTCCAGCGCCGTGGGGCGCAGGATCAGGCGTTCCGTGTTCAATACGGGTCCGGTCACAGGCGATACTCCCGCTCGAGTTGATACTGACTGCCGCCCTCGCTCAGGACGCTGGAATAGAGGCCGAAGCCGAAGACGGGGATCGAAGGCGAATGCAGCAGGTTGTGGCCCGAAATCCAGGCGGCGACCCGGCCCGGATCGGTCTGCGGCTTCAGATAGGCCAGGGTCAGGTGCGGGTGATAGTTGCGCTTCTCCATCACCACCCCCGCCCGCTCGGCGGCGCTGCGGCAGCGCCCGGCCAGAACCGACAACCGCTCTCCGCCTTCGACTCCGGCCCAGATCGTGTGGCTGCGGTGGGCGTCGCCGAAGGCCCCGACCCCGCTCAAGGCGATGTCGAAGGGGCCGCCCCGCGCCGCCTGCTCCAGTTCGACGGCCAGATCGTCGGCGCTGCGTTCGTCGATGTCGCCGTAGAAGGCCAGGGTGATGTGCAGTTGTTCAGCGCTGCGCCAGCGCGCGCCCGGCAGGCCGGACTGACGCCGCTTCAGGGTTTCAGCCACGTCGTCGGGCAGGGACAGGGCGGTGAACAGGCGGATCATGCGACCCTTGGTAGCGCCTGCGCGCGCCCCGCCCAAGTCCGGTTTTCCTTGCGCAAGCCCGCCCTGCCCCCGATATTGATGCAAAGGCCGGAACATCCGGCTCCTGACAGAGGAATTGAAACCGCGATGAGCGATTTCCGCAACGGCTACACAGCCCCCGCCACCGCCGACATGTCCGTCGACACGGGCCTGCGCAGCTTCATGCTGGGCGTCTACAACAAGGTGGCCATCGGCCTCGTGGTCTCGGCCGTGCTGGCCTACATCACCGGCTCGGTGCCGGCGGTGCGCGACCTGCTGTTCTCGACGGCGGTCTTCCCCGACGGGGTGACGCGCATGACCGGCATGACCATCCTGGGCATGATCGTGGCCTTCTCACCGCTGGTGGTGCTTCTGGGCTCCAACTTCGTCATGAAGAATCCGACAGCGGCCAGCGCGGGCGGTCTCTACTGGCTGATCGTGGCCCTGATCGGCGCCTCCATGGGCACGGTGGTGCTGATCTACACCGGCGCGTCCGTGGTCCAGACCTTCCTGATCACCGCCGCCGCCTTCGCCGCGCTGAGCCTGTTCGGCTACACGACCAAGAAGGACCTGACCGGCATCGGCAGCTTCCTGATCATGGGCGTGATCGGTCTGGTCATCGCCATGGTGGTCAACATGTTCCTGCAGAACTCGATGATGCAGCTGATCATCAGCGTCCTGGGCGTGCTGATCTTCGCGGGCCTGACCGCCTATGACACCCAGCGCCTGAAGATGACCTACTATGCACTCGGCGGGAACCAGAACGCCATGGGCGTGGCCACCAGCTACGGTGCGCTGAGCCTCTACATCAACTTCATCAACATGTTCCAGTTCCTGCTGGCCCTGTTCGGCGGACGGCGTTGATGAGGGTCTGAGGCAAACCCTCAAGCTCGAAAATGATGAAGCCCCCGGTGGAGACGCCGGGGGTTTTTCTTGGCTGTGCGTTCAGTCCACCACGCGGAACTTGCGGCTGTCGAAGACACGCAGCACCTGATCCAGTTCGCGACCCCGGCGCAGCATTACGCCGCCCTCGCCCAGCACCGCCCACTGACCCTGTTTCAGACGCAGGGCGGGCCGCTTCTCGATGCGGTAGAGCGGCGCATCGCCTGTGCGGCGGAAGACGGCGAACTCCGCCACCTCCCTGTGGCCGATCATGGCGTAGTCGCGCCATTCGCCCGCCGCGACCATCCGGCCATAGACCCGCATGATGAGACCGAGCTCGATCCGGTCGAAGAAGACCGGCCCAGGCTGGGACTGCAAATCAGCGGCGTCGTTCATGCGACGATCCTGGAACGGATCGGCCCAGGAGGAAAGCCTGGACGCACGAACACCAAATCGCCCCCATTCGGCCCAGCGCCCGCCGTCTTGACCGGCGACACCTTGCTCATCGGCTCGCCAGAGTCCGGAGCGATCCCGGATCCTGAACAGCCCCCCCAGCCCCCCTGGATCATTCCATCAAGGGCTCTGGCGGGCCGGTGCTTGAAAGTAAAAGACGCCCGCCTGGCCACTTCCCCCCTCCGCCAGGCGGGCGTTTTGCTGTCCGCTATTCCGCAAGAAGGCGCCGTCAGGGGTGGAGCGGCGCTACAGGTTGACCGTGACCGTCTGGCCGTCCCGCAGCACCGTCAGACGGCGCGCGCCGTCGCGGTCCATGGCCCGGCCAAGGGCGGTCAGGCTGGACACGCCGGCGCCGTTGACAGAGCGGATCACATCGCCCGCCCTCAGATCGGCGTTGGCCGCCGCAGAGCCGCTCTCGACCGCATAGACCTGCAACCCGCTGTCGATGGCGCGCACGGAGGCACCGCGGGCGATGACGACATCAGTGGTGACCACGACATTGCGGGGCTCAGCCGTTTCGACGACCAGGCTCGCGCGGCCTTCATGGCCGTCGCGCAGATAGACCACCGCCAGGGTGGTTCCGGGCGCCGCGATGCCGATGGTGGCGTTGACCGTGCCGGCATTGGACACCGAACGATCATGGATGCGGGTGATGACATCGCCCTTTTGCAGTCCGGCGCGCTCGGCGCTGGAGCCCGGGGCCACATCCTCGACCACGGCGCCCCGTCCGATGTTCAGGCCCAGGGTGCGGGCGCGGGCGGCGTTCAACGACCCCAGAATGGCGCCCGTCACGCCGCGCTTGACCTCGCCGGACGCGCGCAACTGGTCGGCGACATACATCATGATGTGGGTCGGCACGGCGAAGGCGATGCCGTCGTTGCCGCCGCCGCCACCCGAGAGGATGGAGGTGTTGATGCCGATCAGCCGTCCCCGGCTGTCCAGCAGCGGTCCGCCCGAATTGCCGGAATTCACGGCGGCGTCGGTCTGGATGTAGTCCTCGATCCGGTCGCCCATGCCCGAACGGCCCAGACCCGAGATGACGCCCATGGTCAGGGTCTGGTCCAGTCCCAGGGGATAGCCGACGGCGAAGGCCAGATCTCCCGAGCGCAGCCCTTCGGAATCCGCCACCTCGACCTGGGACAGGCCGGTCGCCTCGATCTTCAGCACGGCCAGATCGGTGGCCTTGTCGACGCCGATCAGGGTGGCGTCGAACAACCGGCCGTCCAGCAGATCGACGGTGAATTTGCGCCCGTTCTCGACCACATGGTTGTTGGTGACGATGATGCCCTGGGCCGCGTCGATGATGACGCCGGACCCGCTGGACAGGGGCCGTGGGTCGCTGGTGCTGGACGTCGGGCCGCGCGACTGGGCCAGGGTCGTCACCTGCACCACGGCGGGCAGCGACTGCTCCAGACCGGTGGCGAAGCTGAACACCCCGCGCTGGGCGTCATAGGGGATGGGGTCCTGCATCGTCACCTGGGCCTGGGCGGGCAAGGCCAGAAGCAGCGGAAGCGCCGCGACAAGCGCGAAGACGGAGACGCCGCGAGACTGAAGACGGGGCCGAAGCATGATGGGCTGCATCGCAATTCCTCAAATGTTGAATGGACCTTAGCGCGAGAATTCGGCCCTGACGACAGCCCCTGGCGCTGCGTCATCAATCGTCATGACGGCGCCATGGCGGCGCAAGATGGCGCGGACGAAGGGCAGGCCCATGCCGTGGCTTTCGCGGCCCTCGGCGACGGCGACGGCGACCTGGCGGGCCGCGTCGTTCATGGCGCCGACATCAAACCCTCGCCCCTGATCGGCGACTGTCAGAACGGACCGGCCCTCAAGGGTTGCGACCGTCACCGTGACGATCCCGCCGTCGGGCGAATATTTGACGGCGTTGTCCACCAGATTGGTCAGGGCCCGCTGCAACAGGGTCGAAACGCCCAGCACGGATGCAGGCTCGACCTGGGCGATGATGGTGATCCCTCGCGCCTCGGCCAGCGGCTCGTACAGTTCGGCGGCGGCGACGGCCAGCTGGTCCAGGCGTATGGTCTCGAACACCCAGGCCTCGCCGTCGCGCAGAGCCACGGCTTCATTCATGGCCCGGGTCAGCTGGCCCAGGTCGGCCTTGACCTCGCGCACCAGACGACGCGCAGCGGGACTGCTGTCGGCCTCCTTCAACCGATCCAGACGGGCGCTGGCGCGGGCCAGGGGGGTGCGGAAATCGTGCGCCAGCTGATCGGCGGAATCGCGCAGCCAGCTGAGCAGCTCCTCCAACTGATCCAGAGTGCGGTTCACCTGCACCGTCAGTTCGGTCAGCTCCGGCGCCACCGCCGTCTCGGGCGACCGCAGCGAGAAGTCGCCGACCGAAGCCCGGTCCAGCGCCCGGTTCACCTGGGTGACGGCGTTGGTCAGCCTGTGCCGGGCGAAACCCGCCGCCGCCAGACCGATGCCCAGCAACAGCACCCCCATGGCCGCCACCGCCGCCACGGCCCAGCCCCAGGCCTCTCCCGAACGGTCGACGACCCGGCCGACCACAATGTCCAGCGCCCCGACAGAGCGGCGCACCATGACGACCTCGACCGCCCTGTCCGGACAGACCACGCCGCGCTTCAGTTGAGCCACATAGACGTCGTCGCCCAGGCTCGGCGCGCGCTCTCCCTGTTGCGTGGCCAGGGCGGCCAGCCCCGCCGGCTTGCCCACCGCCGCCCGGATGTAGCGGACCCCGGCCCCGCCGCGGCCCGTGCGGCAGGTCTCCTCCAGCGTGCGGGCGTCACGACCCGGCCCGCTCTGAAAGGCGGACAGGAAGGCGGACAGGAAGGCCGCGTCCGCCTCGGTGACATGGTCAGAGGTCAGGTCAGCCTCGCTGCCCAGCTTGGCGACGATGGAGCCATAGTCGTCCAGCGCCGCCAGCGCCGCCTTCTCGCGCTGGTCCATGCGCACCGCCGCCCCCGTGACGAACAGAGAGCCGGTCAGGGCCAGGGCCGCGACCACCGCCATGCCGGACGCCAGCTGGGTCGAGGTCCGCCGCCACAGCCAGCGTCGCGGACCGCGCAGCGTCGCCAGATCCAGCCAGCGTTGGAAGGTCATTCGGCCCAGTCGCTGAGGTCGCGGAAAATCAGGCTCTGGCTGCGCGCCGAGACGATCAGCGGATGCAGGTCGTCGCCCAGTTCAGACGCCTGTTCCTTCAGTCGACGACGCAGGGCGCTGATGCGGGCGTCGATGATGTTGACGAAGTTGTCGGGCAGGAATTTCCACTCCACCCAGCATTTCTCCCACAACATGGTCTTGGTCACCGGCTGGCCGCGCGCCGCCACCAGTTCGCCGACGATGGCGAACTCCAGCGGCGACAGGTCGATCTGGCGGCTCTGTCCGGCGAGCTCCAGTTTCAAGGTCCGCGCGCCGGGCGACAGGCGGAAGGGCCCGTTGACCAGATCGGCGCCCGCAGGCCGCGCCCGGCGGGCGGCGCGGCGCAGCTGGGCCGCGACGCGGGCCAGCAGTTCTTCATCCCCCACGGGCTTGGACAGATAGTCGTCAGCCCCGCTCATCAATCCCTCGACCCTCTGGCGCTCGGCGCCCAGGGCGGTCAGCATCAGGGCGGGGGCGTCATAGGAGGGACTGTCCCCGGCGCGGATGCGCTTCAGCGTCTCCAGCCCGTCCAGTCCGCGCGTCAGCCGGTCCAGGATCAGCACGTCGAACGGCTCAACCGCCGATGCGGCCAGCGCCGCCTCGCCGCTGTCGACCTGTTCGACCCGGGCGAACCCCGCGCTCAGCAGCCGCTCGGCCACATGGGCGGACAGTTCGGGATCGTCCTCCAACAGCAGGGCGCTGCGGCCCGCAAAGACCTGCCTCAACTGGATGAAGGCGTCCTCTTCGCCGTCGATCTTCATATCCGGGTCCACGCCACTCTCCTTCGCTTGCACCAACGATACGGCGTGCAGCGCAAGACGCACAGTGGCGATCCACTGATCCTTTCTGATCGTAATGAGTTCAAGACCACCATCTTCAGTCAAAGCCGGGCCCTTTCATGCAGCGTGTTCCTCTGATCTTTCTCGCCGCGTCGGCGCTCGCCGCCTGTCAGACGGCGCCGGCCGCCCACACCGGTTTTCTCAGCGGCTATGACGGGCTGAAGACGAACGAGGGCACGATCCGCGCCTCCATCCGGGAACGCCGGGACGACGCGCAGGCCGCCGGGATCGAACAGGTCTATCTGGAGCCTGCGGTCCTTGTCGGTCAGGCCGGCGCCGATTTGTCCCAAAGCGACCGCGCCCTCGTGCTGCGCGAGGTCGACCGGCAGGTCTGCTATGAGATGAGCGAACGCTTCACCATCGTGGACAGCCCCCTGCAGGCTGCACGGGTGCGGACCGGCGTGACCGGCGTCATTCCGACCGGACAGGCGGCGTCCGGCGTCGCCGCCGTCGCCAATGTCCTGATCCCCGGCCCCGGCACCTTCCGGGTTCCCGGCACGACCGGCGGACTGGCGGCCGAGGCGGAGCTGCTGGGTCTGGACGGCGGTCAGGTCGCGGCCCTGGCCTGGGCCCGCAACGCCAATGTCGTCGGCGTCGACAGTCCGTCACTGTCGCGTGTCGGGGACGCGCTTCAGATGGCTGAGCCTTTCGGCGACGCGGTAGGCGACGCCTTCGCACCCACCGGACGCGCCGTGCGGCCCATCGCCGATCCTGACCCGTGCGCCCGCTTTGGGCCACGGACCCAGGCTGGCGGCTTCGTCACACGGGTCGTCACCGGCCTCTATGTACCCGAAATCAACACTGGCTCGCGCGGCGAACCTGCGGCCGAGGGTCCGAAGTAGGGCGCTCAGTCAGCGCGCCTTCGTAAGGCGAGCGATAGCGCCCTAGAAGGCGCTCTCGCCCGTGATCGCCCGGCCCAGAATCAGGGCGTGAACGTCATGCGCGCCCTCATAGGTGTTGACGGTTTCCAGGTTCATGGCGTGGCGCATGACGTGCATCTCGCCGGTGATGCCGGCGCCGCCGTGCATGTCACGGGCCTCGCGGGCGATGGCCAGGGCCTTGCCGCAGTTGTTGCGCTTCATCATCGAAATGGCCTCGGGCACCCAGGCGTCCTGATCCAGAAGACGACCGACGGCCAGCGCGCCCTCAAAGCCCAGGAAGATTTCGGTCTGCATGTCGGCCAGCTTCTTCTGCACCAGCTGACGCGAGGACAGCGGGCGACCGAACAGCATCCGTTCCCCGACATAGGCGCGGGTCAGGTGCAGGCAGGCCTCGGCGGCGCCCATGGCTCCCCAGGCGATGCCGTAACGCGCCTTGTTCAGGCAACTGAATGGACCGCGCAGACCCTTTACGCCCGGCAGGATGTTTTCTTCGGGCACGAAGACGTCGTTCAGGCCGATGTCGCCGGTGATGGAGGCGCGCAGGCTCAGCTTGTCGCCGATCTTGTCGGTGGTGAAGCCGTCCATGCCGCGTTCGACGATGAAGCCGCGGATGACGTCATCCAGCTTGGCCCAGACCACGGCCAGATCGCTGATCGGGGAGTTGGTGATCCAGTATTTGGCGCCGTTCAGGCGGTAGCCGCCCTCGACCTTGACCGCCTTCGTCTTCATCGACGCCGGGTCCGAGCCTCCGTCGGCCTCAGTCAGGCCGAAACAGCCGACCAGTTCGCCCGCCGCCATCCGGGGCAGGAACCGCATGCGCTGCTCCTCCGAACCGAAAGCGTAGATGGGATACATGGCCAGCGAGGACTGCACGCTCATGGCCGAGCGATAACCGCTGTCGACCGCCTCGATCTCACGCGCGATCAGGCCATAGGCGACATGGCTGACGCCCGAACCGCCGTATTGCTCGGGCAGGGTCGCGCCAAGGAAACCCATCTCGCCCAGCTCGGTCATGATGGCGCGATCGAACGTCTCGTCGCGGAAGGCGGCGACCACGCGAGGCAGCAGCTTCTCCTGGGCGTAGGCGCGGGCGGCGTCCTGGATGGCGCGCTCGTCCTCGGTCAGACGACCGTTCAGATCCAGCGGGTCGTCCCAGCGGAAGGTCTTTTGCGGGGTGCTGCCGGCGTCAGCCATGGGGTGTCCTTCGTAATGGCGGGTTCAGGCGGTCGTGATCGCTCGTGACCATTCGCCCCCTGTTCAGATGCGCGGTTTAGGCCAGAATGACGATGACGGGTAGAGCACCCGCCCTGCACAGGTTAGGATGACGCATGATCCGCACCTTCAATCGCCTGTTCGCCGACCATCCGCGCGAGGTCAAGGAAACCTATGTCGAGCACATGGGGGCGTCGTCGCGCTTTGGCTTCAAGCTGCTGAAGCTGGCCGGCTGCGCCTTCATCCACTCGGTGGTGCCGGGCCTGCACAAGACCACGGTCTCCGATTCGATCCGCAGTATGGCCTGCGACATGGGCGGGCGCGCCGAAGAAGCCCGCGACAACCGCATGCGTCAGGCCGGCGTCTGGGACCCCGGCCTGTAGGGAATCAATCCGGCGTTTCGACACGCTTGTAGAAGCCGTCGACATCCGAACCCATAGGGCAGTAACGCGATGCGGCCCCGCCATCCGCCACAAACACCCCTTCAGGCCCCACGCGCACCTGTATCATCGGCGGTTCGGCCCCGATGTCGGCGGCGGTCAGGCCGCCCAGATCACTGTTGAAGGGGACCGGCCTGGCGTTGATGACGTCATCGGCGTCCTGGGGACCCACCGCCTCGATTTCGCAATCCCCCGCCGTGGCCGCGCCATTGGGGACGCCGCCCGCGCGGATGGCGATGCGCCATTCACCGCCCTGCCGCGTCAGGCCCAGCACGGCAGGGCTGGGATCATCGCGCGCGAATTCCGCGTCAGGGGCTTGAGCCTGCACGGCGGCGACGGGCGTCGCGGCCTGCGTTGAAGCGACAGCAATTGCAGGCTTGTCCGCCCCTTCTCCTGACTGGCCTTCGCCCGGAGCGGGATTGCAGGCCGTCAGGCCGAGGGCGGCGAAGGCGACGATCGACAGGGTGCGCATGGTCAGGGACTCCAGAAACTGCAACGCCCAAGGCTCCGGCTTCTCCGCGAGGCGGTCAAGCGCTAAGCCTGTGTCATGAGCCAGTCCAAACCTGACGCGCGAACTTCTCACGGCGCCCTTTCCGGAGTCCGCGTCCTCGACCTCAGCCGCGTCCTCGCTGGGCCATGGGCGACCCAGACCCTGGCGGATCTGGGCGCCGAGGTGATCAAGATCGAGCGCCCCGGCGTCGGCGACGACACCCGCCACTGGGGCCCGCCCTTCACCACCGCCGCTGACGGCTCACGGGGCGACGCCGCCTACTTCATGTGCGCCAACCGGGGCAAGAAGTCGGTGGAGCTGGACATGGCCTTACCCGAAGGCGCCGACGCCATCCGCGCTCTGGCCGCCACCTGCGACGTCGTAGTCGAGAACTTCAAGACCGGCGGTCTGAAGAAATACGGCCTCGACTACGCCGCCCTGTCGGCGATCAATCCGCGTCTCGTCTACTGCTCCATCACCGGCTTCGGTCAGGACGGGCCGGACGCGCATCGCGCCGGCTACGACTACATGATCCAGGCCATGGGCGGGCTGATGTCGATCACCGGCCAACCGGACGGCGCACCCGGCGCCGAGCCGATGAAGGTCGGAGTGGCCGTCGTGGACCTGTTCACCGGCCTGTACGCCTCCAACGCCATCCTCGCCGCCCTGATGCATGCGCGGGCGACGGGCGAGGGGCAGTCTATCGACATCGCCCTATTCGACGTCCAGGCCGCCATGCTGGCCAATCAGGCGGCCAACTTCTTCGTCTCGGGTCAGGCGCCGACACGGATGGGCAACGCCCACCCCAACCTGGCCCCCTATCAGCCCTTCCCCTGCTCGGACGGCATGGTGGTCATCGCGGTCGGCAACGACAGCCAGTTCCGGGCCCTGACCAAGGCGCTGGGCGTAGAGCCCATGGGCGCCGATCCGCGCTTCGCCACCAATGCGCTCAGGGTTCAGCATCGCGTCGAGCTGTCGCCGACGCTGTCGGCCCTGACGGCGGGTTTCACCATGAAGGGGCTGATGGCGGCGCTGGAGGCGGCGGGCGTGCCCTGCGGTCCGGTCAACACCATCGACCAGGTGTTCGAGGAGCCTCAGGCGCTGCATCGCGGCCTGACCGTCGAACAGACACGCGCCGACCTGTCCCAGCCGATCCGCACGGTCGCCTCACCCATCCGCATGTCGAAGACGCGCGCCGCCTATGACCTGCCGCCGCCCGCGCTGGGGGCGGATACGGAGGCGGTGCTCGAAGCGCTGCGGCCGGATCACCCGATCAAGGCGGATTGAACAAGAGCTGGCTGATCAGCCAAATCGCAATCCCCGCCGCGACGAACAGGGCGGCGGACAGCAGAATCCCCTGCCAGGCGATCGGACGGAACCGGCGCGGCAGGCTGTTTCCCCAGAAGCCCCCGCAGGCGAACGCCGCCAGGGCCATGAGGGTGCCCGCCGCCCGCGTCCCGGTGCTCATTGCATCGAGATCGTCGCCTTCTGCGGTCGCGAACTCACCGGCATTGGCGCGGGCCAGAAGGGCGCGGGCCTCGGTGACGACCGACGCCGGCCCCATAAGCCGGATGCCGAGCGCCCTCTGCATCAGGGGATCGACCGTGGTCTGGAACCGCTCGGTCAGATGGACGTCGATGCCATTGGACGCCAGAAAGGCCTTGGCCAGTTCGGCTTCATAGACGTCGTTGAATCGGACGATTTCGACCAGGCTCATGACGGGAGCCTAGCACGACGCGGTTCTGCGACAACACGGCGAGCATCCCGGGTCAGACCAGCCAAAGCACCAGACAACCCGCCAGCGGCAGCACCAGAATCGTGATGATGACCACCCGCGTCGCCGTCTTCATCGACCCCATGACGCCGTGGATTTCATGGTCATGGAGTTCTCCCACCCGACCTGGCGTATGGTCTTGCAACCATTCGGCGCCAACGTCCTCGGCAGTGTCGAACTCACCCTTGCGGGCGCGGGAGACGATGTCTCGTGCGGCGACGATCTGGAAATCTGGCGCGACGACCCGCAAGCCGCCCAGGGCGACCTGCAGGTGCGGCATGCTGTTGGCCATCTCACGGTCGGCGACACGCGCATCAATCTTGTGACGACGCAGCAAACCGACAACGAGCTCCGCCTCCGGCAGGGTCGTGAAACGCGCAACTTCCAGCAGATCCATATCGCCCCCCAGCGTTGTCCTTACAGGTCGAGCAGCGCCCGCGCCGGGTCTTCCAGCAGGTCCTTGACGCGGACCAGGAAGGTCACGGCTTCCTTGCCGTCGACGATGCGGTGATCATAGCTGAGGGCCAGGTACATCATCGGGCGGATCTTGACCTCGCCGTTGATGGCCATCGGGCGCTGCACGATGTTGTGCATGCCCAGAATGCCCGACTGCGGCGCGTTCAGGATCGGCGTCGACATCAGCGACCCATAGGTGCCGCCGTTGGTGATGGTGAAGGTGCCGCCCTGCATCTGATCCATGGTCAGGGCGCCGTCACGGGCGGCCTTGCCCAGGGCGCCGATGCCCTTTTCGATGCCCGCCAGCGACAGGGTGTCGGCGTCGCGCAGGACCGGAACCACCAGACCCTTGTCGGTGCCGACGGCCACGCCGATGTCATAGTGGTTCTTGTAGATGATGTCGGTGCCGTCGATCTCGGCGTTGACGGCCGGGATCTCGTGCAGGGCCGCGACGACCGCCTTGGTGAAGAAGGACATGAAGCCCAGCTTCACGCCGTGGCGCTTCTCGAACACTTCCTTGTACTGGGCGCGCAGGGCCATGACGTTAGTCATGTCCACCTCGTTGAAGGTGGTCAGCTGGGCGGCGGTGTTCTGGGATTCCTTCAGGCGGCGGGCGATGGTCTGACGCAGGCGCGTCATCTTCACCCGCTCTTCACGCGGCTGGTCGGCGCGAGGCGCGACAGGCGCTGCGGCGGGCGCCGGAGCGGCGGCAGGAGCGGGCGCAGGCGCGGCGCCGATGGCGGCCACGGCGTCAGCCTTGGTGATGTTGCCCTTGGGACCGGTCGCCGACAGGGAGGCGACATCCAGATTGTTTTCGGCCACCACGCGCTGGACGGCGGGCGACAGGTGCGGGGCGCTGGACGACACCTGGGCCGAACCGCTGTTGGCGGAGGCCGCGGCGGGCGCAGGCGCAGGCGCAGCGGGGGCGCCGGATGCCGAAATGCTGCCGATCTGCTGGCCCGGAGTCACGGTCGCGCCGTTGTCGGCCAGGATGGTCAGGACGCCGGCGGCGGGCGCCGACACTTCGACGGCGACCTTGTCGGTCTCGATCTCGACCAGCAGTTCGTCCTTGGCGACGGTGTCGCCGGACTTCTTCAGCCAGGTCCCGATCGAGCCTTCGGCGACGCTCTCGCCCATGGTCGGCACGGCGATGGCGACGGCGTCGCCGGCCGGGGCCGCAGCAGCAGGAGCAGCAACCGGAGCGGCGGCCTTGGGCGCTTCAGCCTTGGCGGGGGCCGCTGCGGCCGGAGCCGACGCCGACGCGCCTTCGCTGATCACGCCCAGGACGGTGTTGGGAACGACCGTGTCGCCCTCGGCCGCCTTGATGTCGCTCAGCACGCCGTCGGCGGGGGCGACGACTTCCAGCGAAACCTTGTCGGTCTCCAGCTCGACCAGGACTTCGTCCTTCTTCACCGCATCGCCGACCTTCTTGGTCCATTTGGCGATCGAGGCTTCGGAGACGGATTCGCCGAGGGCGGGAGTGAGGATGTCGGCCATGTCAGGTCCAGGCTTTCGTGCAGGTCAATCGGTATCGGGTGAAGGCGGGTCTCGCGATCAGGCGAGGGCCTCTGTGAGGAAGTCCTTGAGCTCTTTCAGGTGCCGGCTCATCAGGCCCGCCGCCGTGGAGGCGGAGGCCGAACGACCGACATAACGGGCGCGCTTGGCCTTAATGTCGAGCTTGTCGAGCGTCAGTTCAAGCCACGGATCGACGAAGGTCCAGCCGCCCATGTTCTTGGGCTCTTCCTGGCACCAGACCAGTTCGGCGTTGGGGAAGCGGGCCAGCTCCTTGGACACCGACTTCATCGGCCACGGATAGAACTGCTCCAGACGCAGCAGATAGATGTCGTCGCCGCCCCGGCCTTCCTTGACCGAGGTCTCGCGCGCATCCAGCAGATCATAATAGACCTTGCCCGAGCACAGGACGACCCGGCGGATGGCCTTGTCCGCCTTCAGCTTGACGCCGGCGACGTCGGGCCGGGTCTCGGCGTCGTCGCGCAGCACGCGGTGGAAGGTCGAGCCCTCGGCCATGTCGGCCAGGCTGGACACCGCCTTCTTGTGACGCAGCAGCGACTTGGGCGTCATGATGATCAGCGGCTTGCGGAACGGCCGGTGCATCTGGCGACGCAGGATGTGGAAATAGTTGGCCGGAGTGGTGCAGTTGGCGACCTGCATGTTGTCCTCGGCGCAGGCCTGCAGGAAGCGCTCCAGACGGGCTGAGGAGTGTTCCGGCCCCTGGCCCTCATAGCCGTGCGGCAGCAGCATAGTCAGGCCGCACATGCGCAGCCATTTGCGTTCGCCCGAACTGATGAACTGGTCGATCACCACCTGGGCGCCGTTCACGAAGTCGCCGAACTGGGCTTCCCACATCACCAGGGTGTTGGGGTCGGACAGGGCGTAGCCGTATTCAAAGCCCAGCACCGCCTCTTCCGACAGGGCCGAGTCGATGACTTCGAAATGGGCCTGGTCGTCGGACAGGTTGTTCAGCGGGACATAGCGAGCCTCGCTGGTCTGGTCGATGATGCCCGAGTGGCGCTGGGAGAAGGTGCCGCGCACCGAATCCTGGCCCGACAGACGCACCGGGAAGCCTTCGTCCAGCAAGGTGCCGAAGGCCAGGCTTTCAGCGGTGGCCCAGTCGATGTTCTGACCGCTGGAGATCGTCTCGCGGCGGGCGTCCATGACGCGTTTCAGCGTCTTGTGCATGTCGACCTGGTTGGGAATGGTCGTCAGACGATGGCCGATGTCCGTGAGACGTGCGGTCGGCACGCCGGTCTCGCCGCGCGGCTCGTCTTCCCTGGCCAGTCCGATGCCGGTCCAGTGGCCGTCCAGCCAGTCGGCCTTCTTGGCTTCAAAGGTCTTTCCAGCCTCGAACTCGGCGTCGAGGAAGGCCTCGAAGCGGGAGACTTCGGCGTCCACCTCGGCCTGGCTGATGACGCCCTCCTGCACGAGACGGGCCGAGTAGATTTCGCGCGTCGACGGCAGGGCGCGGATCTTCGAATACATCAGCGGCTGGGTGAAGGTGGGATCGTCGCCTTCGTTGTGGCCGAAGCGGCGGTAGCAGAACATGTCCACCACCACGTCCTTGTGGAATTTCTGGCGGAACTCGGTGGCCACCTTGGCGGCGAAGACGACCGCTTCGGGGTCGTCGCCGTTGACGTGGAAGATCGGCGCCTGGACCATCAGCGCCACGTCCGACGGATAGGGCGAGCTGCGCGAGTTGCGCGGGCTGGTGGTGAAGCCGATCTGGTTGTTGATGACGAAATGCATCGTCCCGCCGGTGCGGTAGCCCTTCAACCCCATCAGGGCGAAGCATTCGGCGACCACGCCCTGGCCCGCGAAGGCGGCGTCGCCGTGGATCAGCAACGGCATGACCTTGGTGCGGTCCAGCGCCCATTGCTCCTCAGGCACGCCGACATTGGCCTCGCGGATATCGAACGCCTGTTTGGCGCGCGCCTTGCCCAGCACGACCGGGTTGACGATCTCCAGGTGCGACGGGTTGGCGGTCAGCGACAGGTGGACCTTGTTGTCGTCGAACGAACGGTCCGACGAGGCGCCCATGTGGTATTTGACGTCGCCCGACCCCTCGATGTCCGACGGCACGGTCGAGCCGCCCTGGAACTCGTGGAAGATGGCGCGGTACGGCTTGCCCATCACCGCCGCCAGGGTGTTCAAACGGCCCCGGTGGGCCATGCCGATGACGATCTCATCGACGCCCAGGGCGCCGCCGCGCTTGATCATCTGCTCCAGCGCCGGCACCGCCGCCTCGCCGCCGTCCAGGCCGAAGCGCTTGGTGCCCGGGAAGCGTTTGTGCAGGAAGCGCTCGAAGCCCTCGGCCTCGATCAGCTTGTTCAGGATGGCCAGCTTGCCTTCCCTGGTGAAGGCGTTCTGCTCGAACTTGTCCGGGCCTTCGAAACGGTCCTGCAGCCAGGCCTTCTCTTCCGGTTCGGCGATGTGCATGAACTGGATGCCGACATTGCCGCAATAGGTCCGGCGCAGCAGGGCCAGAACCTCGCGGATCGAGCCGGTCTGCATGCCCAGCACACCGTCAAGATAGATCGGGCGGTCCATGTCGGCTTCGGTGAAGCCATAGAATTCGGGCGTCAACTCGGGGTTGTCGGTCGCCTGCTGGATGCTCAGCGGGTCAAGGTTGGCCTGCAGATGGCCACGCACGCGATAGCTGCGGATCAGCATCAGGGCGCGGATGGAATCATGCGCGGCGATGCGCACGGCCTCAGCCGACACATTAGAAGCCGCGGCGGGCGCGGAAACCGGAGCCGGGGCAGGCTTCTTCGGATCAACTTTGGGCGCGGGCCAGCGGCCGTCGAATACAGCCTCGTCCTCAGACGGCTCCGACGTGACCGGACGGCCCCAGCCGCCGGCGGCGCCCGACGCCTTCACGGCGTCGGCGTTGTCGCGCAGCTGGTCGAAGAAGGCGCGCCATTCGGTCGACACGGAAGCGGGATCATTGGCCCACTTTCCGTGGAGATCCTCAATGAAGGCGGCATTGGATCCGTAGAGGAAACTGGTCTCGGCAAAGACCTGATTCAGCCGGCCGGCATCGTCCGCCATGGTGTCTCGTCGTCCCTAAAACCCTCACGGTCACAACTGCGTGAGGAAGCACAGTCCATATAGGCGCTGTTTCCCGTTCGGTCATGACCGAATGGGGGCGAAGAGGTGAGAATTTCGTCGCAGCGCCAAAGAAAAACACCCCCGACCGAGGCCAGGGGTGCATTTCAGGCTTAACAGCGCAATTTTTCCGCACCGAAAGGCGCGGAAAGGCTTCAGCCCTTGAGGACTTCGACCAGGGTCTTGCCGAGGCGCGCGGGCGAAGGCGAGACGCGGATGCCCGCGGCTTCCATGGCTGCGATCTTGGATTCGGCGTCGCCCTTGCCGCCCGAAACGATGGCGCCGGCGTGGCCCATGGTGCGGCCGGCGGGGGCGGTGCGGCCCGCGATGAAGCCGGCCATCGGCTTGGAGCGACCCTTCTTGGCTTCGTCGATCAGGAACTGGGCGGCGTCTTCCTCGGCGCCGCCGCCGATTTCACCGATCATGATGATGGAGGTGGTTTCCGGGTCGGCCAGGAACATTTCCAGCACGTCGATGAACTCCGTGCCCTTGACCGGGTCGCCGCCGATGCCGACGGCCGTGGTCTGGCCCAGGCCTTCGTTGGTGGTCTGGAACACGGCTTCATAGGTCAGGGTGCCGGAACGCGAGACGATGCCGACATTGCCCTTCTTGAAGATGGAGCCCGGCATGATGCCGATCTTGCACTCGTCCGGCGTCATGATGCCGGGGCAGTTCGGGCCCAGCAGGCGCGACTTGGAGCCTTCCAGACGACGCTTGACCTTGACCATGTCCAGCACCGGAATGCCTTCGGTGATGCAGGTGATGAAGGGGATTTCAGCGTCGATGGCCTCGATGATGGCCGCCGCCGCGCCTGCGGGCGGCACATAGATGACCGAGGCGTCAGCGCCGGTGGCGTCTTTCGCTTCGGCGACCGAGGCGTAGATCGGCAGGCTTTCGCCGTGCGAACCGGTCCAGTTCTGACCGCCCTTGGTCGGGTGCACGCCGGCGACCATCTGGGTGCCGTGATAGGCCAGCGCCTGTTCGGTGTGGAAACCGCCGGTCTTGCCGGTCAGGCCCTGGACGATGATCTTGGTGTTCTTGTCGACGAGAATGGACATGGATCTGCTCTGATTGTTCGGTCAGCGGGACGGTCGGTGGATGAGCCCGAAGGCTCAGCCGACCGCCGCGACGATCTTCTGGGCGGCGTCGTCGAGGTCGTCGGCGCTGGTGATGGCCAGGCCGGACTCGTTCAGGATCTTCTTGCCCAGTTCGACATTGGTGCCTTCCAGGCGGACGACCAGCGGCACCTTCAGGCCCACTTCCTTCACCGCAGCGACCACGCCCTCGGCGATGACGTCGCACTTCATGATGCCGCCGAAGATGTTGACCAGGATGCCCTGGACGTTCGGGTCGGCGGTGATGATCTTGAAGGCCGCAGCCACCTTCTCCTTGCCGGCGCCGCCGCCGACGTCGCAGAAGTTGGCGGGTTCCTTGCCGTACAGTTTGATGATGTCCATCGTCGCCATGGCCAGGCCGGCGCCGTTGACCATGCAGCCGATGTTGCCGTCCAGCGAGACATAGGCGAGGTCCCACTTGGACGCCTCGATCTCCTTGGAGTCTTCTTCGGTCTCGTCGCGCAGCGCCTTGATGTCTTCGTGGCGGAACAGGGCGTTGCCGTCGAAGCTGACCTTGGCGTCCAGAACGCGCAGATGGCCGTCCTTCATGACGATCAGCGGGTTGACCTCCAGCATGGCCATGTCGGTCTCGAGGAAGGCCTTGTAGAGGATCGGGAACAGCGACTTGCCATCTTCGGCGGCCGCGCCGGTCAGGCCGTAGGCGGCGTTGATCGTGGCGACGTCGGCGTCGGTGACGCCCGTGGCCGGGTCGATGACTACGGTCTGGATCTTCTCGGGCGTGTCATGGGCGACGGCTTCGATGTCCATGCCGCCTTCGGTCGAGACGACGAAGGCCACGCGGCCGTGCTCGCGGTCGACCAGCAGCGAACAATACAGTTCGCGGTCGATGTCGGCGCCGTCTTCGATGTAGAGGCGGTTGACCTGCTTGCCCGCGTCGCCGGTCTGGGCGGTCACCAGCGTATTGCCCAACATTTCCCTGGCGTGGGACACAGCTTCCTCGACCGAGAAGGCCAGGCGCACGCCGCCCTTGGCGTCAGCCGGCAGTTCCTTGAACTTGCCCTTGCCGCGCCCGCCGGCGTGGATCTGCGACTTCACGACATAGAGGGGACCGGGAAGCGACTTCGCCGCCGCCTCGACCTGGTCGACCGAAGTCACCGCCACGCCCGCCGCGACCGGCGCGCCAAAGCCCTTCAGAACCTGTTTGGCCTGATACTCGTGAATGTTCATGGAGCCGTCCTGCGAAAGAGTCGCCGCGCTTATAGGCGTCTCATGTTCGCAGGTGCAACCGTCGGCGTGGCGCAAGGCTTCGCCCGGGTCGATCACAAAGGGCTTCAGATTTCATCCTCGGCGCGAAACCTAGCCGACCCAGTCCTTATCCAGCGTGCGTGAGGCGGCGATCAGCAGGACCGAGGCCAGGATGTAGAATCCCATGCCCGTATAGATGGCCCAGCGCAGGCTCTCGTCGCCGAAGCGCGGCGCCAGAAGCTCGCTCATCCAGCCGAAGTAGAAGAAGCCCACCGCAATGCCCAACAGGTTGTTGAGCAGCAGGAACAGGGCCGAAGCCGTGGTCCGCATGGCCGGGGCGACCAGATGCTGCACCGCCGCCGTGATCGGCCCCAGCCACACCAGGTTCAGCGCCGTCGGCACCAGGAAGATCAGGAAGGCCAGGGTCAGCCCCCAGGCCTTGTCGGCCCCCGGCATGATCTGTTCGATCACCCAGGCCGAGTTCATGGCCAGGATGAAACAGGGCGCGGAAATCAGGAATGCGATGGCGGGCGTCATCGGATAGGCGCCCTTGCCGCGTTTCGCCAGCTTGTCCGCCACGACCCCGCCGCCCCAGATGCCGGCGACGCCGCCGATCAGGGCGATGCCGGAATAGTACCAGGACACTTCCGTCAGCGTCATTTCGAAGCTGCGCATGAAGAACAGGGGCAGCCAGCCGGCGACACCGTAACCGCACACGGAGGATGACGCCGCACCCAGGGCCAGCAACCAGAAGCTCTTCTTGGGAATGACCACCGAAGCCGTAGCGCGGGCGATGAACAGGGAGACGCCGATCACCGCCGCCAGCAGGCCGCCGAAGCCGAAGGTCAGGGCCGTGGAATGCGCATTTCCGGTCAGGGCGTAGATCGCCGCCCCCGCCAGACAGATCCCCGCCACGCCAAGCAGGATGAAGGCGGCGACCGCGCCGACACGGCCGCTGGGACGCGCTTCGCTGAATGGCGCCGGCCTGGCGGTGTCGGCGAACACCTCGGCGACCTTTGCGGCGGGTTGAACGTCATGGCCGCCCCGCCGGGGATCCTTGACCGTCAGGCGCAGCAGGGGCGCCACGACCAGACCCAGCAAGCCGACGACGATGAAGGCCGTCTGCCAGCCGTATTTGACCGCCAGCAGGCCGCCGACCAGGGTGCCCGCCGCCATGCCCAGAGGAATGCCGAAGGCGAAGGCCGCCATGGCCCGCGCCCTCTGATGCGGCGGGAAATAGTCAGCGATCAGGGAATAGGCCGGGGCCACGCCGCCCGCCTCGCCCACGCCCACGCCCATGCGGAACAGGAACAGCTGTCCGAAAGAGCCCGCCACCCCGCACAGGGCGGTGAAGCCCGACCAGACCACCAGCGCCCCGGTCATGATCCATACACGGCTGAACCGGTCGGCCACCCAGGCCAGGGGGATGGCCAGTGTCGAATAGACGGAGGCGAAGGCGATGCCGCCCAACAGACCGAACTGGCTGTCGCTCATGTTGAAATGCGCCTTCAGCGGCGCAGCGAGGATGCCGATGATCTGCCGGTCCACGAAGTTCAGCATGTAGACCAGGATCAGAACCGCCAGCACATAGATGCTGTAGGCGGGCTTGAACGGCGCGGGCGGCGCGGCGGCTGCGTCCGTTGAGCTCATGGCGTTTCCCTCGATTTTTTATGGTTTGGCTAGACCGTAACGCCGCCGTTCAGCGCCGCAACGAAAAAGGGCGGCGGCCCTTGCGAACCGCCGCCCTGATCGGAAAGCCTGCTTCTAGTAGCGGGCCGAGAGTTTCAGCATCCAGGTCTGCGGCGCGCCGTAGTAGACGGTGCGGATGTTGCCGACCGACGAGAACTCCTGCGCATCGGTGCGGTAGGTCTCGTTCAGGATGTTCTGGCCATAGACGCCGACCGAATAACGGCCCGACGGATCGTTCCACGCCACGCGGGCGTCGAACAGCCAGTAGTCTTCCTGGAACATGCCCGGCAGCTCGATGTTGCTGTTCACCGCCGTATTGTCGACCGCCAGGGCCATGCGGCTGCGGAACTTGGCTGCGGCGCCGAAAGTGACGTCGCCGCCGCCCGGGATGTCAGCCACATACTGCACGGCGTAGCGGGCCGTCAGGCGCGGCGAGAAGGCCGGCGTCTGGAAGGCGCGGCTGCCGCCGAACGCGGTGAAGCGGCTGTCGTTGAACTCGTCGTATTCGGCGTCCAGAAGGCCGATCTGGGCGTCGAATGTCAGGTTCGCCGTGGCGGCGAAGACGCCTTCCAGCTCCAGACCCGAGATGTTCAGTGCGCCGGCGTTGATGACCGACAGCACCGGCATGGGCAGACCGCTGATCGGGTCGACGTCGATGCCCGAAACCCGCGCCTGGAAGTCTTCATACTTGGTGGTGAAGGCCGCAGCGTTCAGGCGGATGCGGTTGTCGTAGCCCGTCGCCTTGAAGCCGACTTCCCAACTCTCGGCGGTTTCCGGTGCATAGCGCGTCGCTTCGGCGGCCGAGTTGGCGCGACCGTTGTAGCCGCCCGACTTGAAGCCCTGCGAGAAGCGGCCGTAGACCATGACGTTGTCCATCAGCTGATAATCAACCGACGCCATGAAGGAGGTGTCGTCGAAGCTGGCGGTCGGAGGCGCGAACGGGAAGGTGCCGTTGAAGCCCGGCACGGAGCCGTAGAAGGTCGACGTCGTGCGCCAGTAGTCCTTGTCTTCCTCGGTGTAGCGGACGCCGCCCGAGACGCGCAGGGCGTCGGTCAGCGCATAGGAGATGTTGCCGTAGGCCGCCTTGGAGGTGGTCTCCAGGGTGTCGTCGATGGTCCGCAGGAAGGTTGAGTTCAGGAATGCCGGGCCCAGCAGGTCGTTGGCGTAGGCTTCCTGATGTGAGTCGACGTTCTCACGCAGATAGTAGAGGCCGCCGACCGCCGTCAGGGGACCGGACTCATAGGTCAGCTGCAGCTCCTGGCTGAGCTGCTCCTGGTCCACCGCCACCAGGGCGCTGGAGACGTCCAGGGCGATGGCGTCGAAGTCGATGTAGTCGTCCGTGTTCAGCTTGCGGTACGACGTGATCGATTTCAGGGTCAGGGCGTCGGAGATGTCATAGCCGATGTTCAGCGCCATGCCGCGCGATTCCAGACGCGTCTCGTTCGGCAGGCCCGGCGTGACCTCGGCCTGGAACTGATATTTCGGCAGCGGGCTCGGAATGGTGGCGATGACGCCGCCCAGGATGTTGGTCAGGTTGTTGGTAGCCTGGCCGACGGTCAGACCGGCGTCGTCATGCGAATAGTCCGCCGTCAGGTCGATCCGCAGATTGGAGGCCGGGTTCCAGGCCAGGGTTCCGCGGACGGCGTCGGTGTTCTTGTCGTTGTATTCATCGCCGGTCACCGGGTTGGTGACATAGCCGCCGCGCTCGGAGTGCAGGGCCGACAGGCCGAAGGCCAGGGTGTCGTTGATCGGGCCGGAGACCGCGCCCTGGATGTCGATCAGGTCATAGCTGCCGTAGGCGACCGAGCCGCGCGCACGGAACTCCTGGCCGGGACGGCGCGACACCAGACGCAGGGCGCCGCCGATGGTGTTCTTGCCATACAGGGTGCCTTGCGGACCGCGCAGGACCTCGATGCGCTCCAGATCCAGCAGGTCGAACTGCGTGCCCCGGATGCGGCTGTAGTAGACGTCATCGACATAGACGCCGACGGCGGGGTCGAAGGTCTGCAGGGCGTCGGGCTGGCCGATGCCGCGGATGTAGATGTTGGTGGCGTTGGACGAACCGCGGCCCTGCACCAGGTTCAGGTTCGGCACCGAACCTTGCAGGTCGGTGACCGTGGTCGCGCCGTTGCGCTCCAGCGTCTCGCCCGAGAAGGCCGACACGGCCAGCGGCGTGCGTTGCAGCGATTCCGAGGTGCGACGGGCGGTGACGACGATGTCGTCCAGAGAGGCCACAGGCTCCTGCGACGCAGCGGTCGGGGCTGCGGTCTGGGCCACAGCCAGAGTGGACAGGGCGCCCCAGGCGGCCCCGGCGAGAAGGGCGGTCTTCACAAGTCTGTTCATTTTTATTCCTGTTCGTGTTTCCAGCCGGACGCCGATTATTTATTCAGCGCTCAATGATTTTCGTGGAACCTAACGGCTTTGCCCGCCCTGTCAAACGGCGCAGCTTCCCGAACGTCATCCAGTCTCCGACCTGTGGCGCCGTTGCCATGACGCCCCGCCGCAGCCTAGCTTCGCGCCATGAGCAAGACCGACGCCGACAAACCGCGTGAAGACGCCGCGCCGACGCCGCCCGCCGCCGCCAAACGCGGCCGTCCGCGCAAGGCCGCCGAGGCCGGGGCCGCCGACACGCGCGAACTGATTCTGAACGCGGCCGAGGACCTGTTCTCCAAACACGGCTTCTACGGCGTCACCATCCGCGAGGTGGCGCGAGAGGCGGGCGTGGATACGGCCCTGATCCACTATTATTTCACCGCCAAGCGCGGCCTGTTCGACGCCGTCTTCCTGCGCCGAGCCGAGGTCTGGAACAATGAGCGGGTGGATGCGATCAACCGTTACGCCCGCGAATCCGGCGCTGAGGGCATGACGCTGGAGGGCCTGTTCGAAGCCTTCCTGAGGCCGCCGTTCCAGTGGTCGCTGAAGGGCGGGCCGGGGTGGAAACACTACGCCGCCCTGGTGGCCCAGACCAACGCCAACCCCACCTTTGGCGGCGAGACCATGGCCCGCTATTTCGATCCCGCCATCCACCGGCTGATCGAACTGGTGCAGCAGATCATGCCCGATGCCGAGAAGGCCGATCTCTACTGGGCCTACCACAATCTGTCGGGCGCCCTGACCCTGACCCTTGGCGAGACCGGGCGTCTGGACCGGCTGTCTGGCGGCCTGTGCCGGTCAGGCGATCTGGAGACGGCTTCGGATTACATGGTGCGGTTCGCGGCGGCGGGCTTCCGCGCCGTCTGCGGTCCCAGACAGGCGGGCTGATGCGCACTTTCATTGCAGGCCTTGTGACGCGGGACTTTCTGCGCGGCCTCGTCGTGGCGACCGTGGCCGGCGCTTTTCTGGCGATCAGCGGCGCCTTCGGCAGCATCGGCCTGCCGCTGGGCCAGCGCCTGATCTACTGGATCAGCATGCTGGTGCTGGGCGGCCTGTGGGGACACATGTGCAGCCTGCTGATCACCCGCCGCCTTGATCCTGACGCCCGACCCTGGCTGACGTCGCTGGTGCTGACCGCCGCCATCACCGGGCCCTTGACCCTCGGGGTCTGGGCGCTGACCGGATGGTTCCTCCACGGCCGTCTGCTCGCGCTCGGCGACATTCTGCGCTTCTTCCTGTTTCCGGTGCTGCTGATCACCGGTTCGATCAGCACGCTGAACGTCTTTTTGGGACGCGAACGACCGGTCGAGACCCACGCCTCGCCCCCCGGCGCCGCCCCCGCCCGCTTCCTCGACCGCCTGCCGCCCAAGCTGCGCGACGCCCGGCTGATCGCCGTCCAGGCCGAGGACCACTATCTGCGCCTACACACGGATCGCGGCTCGGACCTGATCCTGATGCGTCTGGCCGACGCCCTGAGCGAGCTTGAGGGGCTGGAAGGCGCCCAGACCCACCGCAGCTGGTGGGTGGCTCGTGACGCCCTGGCCTCAGTCGCCCGCGGCGACGGCCGCGCGATCCTGACGCTGGACGGCGGCCTCACCGCCCCCGTCAGCCGCCGCTATGCGCGGGCGCTGCGCGAGGCAGGGTGGTGGTGAGCGCCGCTACCCACTCTGGAATCAGAGCAGCAGCCAACGACCGCTGACCATCATGGCCAGGGTGGCCAGGCCCATATACAGCACGCCTCTCACCAATCCGCGCCACGACCCACGTGCGGACCACTGCTGGTGGAGCGTATAGGCCATGCCCGCCAACCATCCTGCGCCGGTCATGGCGCATAGGACGATCAGCATTCCGCGACCCTGAGGAGTCTCTCTCCACTGCGGGGCCCAGCGCTCTCCGACCAGGACGACGGCGGCGATGGCGGCCATCAGCACTAGAGCGCTGATGAGGGCTGAAAGCATGATCCGCCGGGCCCGCGCCAGGTCTTCTTCAGGCCCGCCAACGCCTATTCGTCGAAGACAGGCGATGTGGATGCTCAATCGCCACATCGCGACGGCGGCGAAGGTCAAAAGCGCGACAAACAACACAAGCGTGGCCATAGACTCGAACGCTGCATGGGCGACGGCGACTTTGCAACGCCCTCACACCCAATTCCCGTGAAACGCCGCCGGCAGGGCCACGTCGGCGCGCCAGGTGGCGACCGGGCCGTCTTCGATGCGGGCCATATCGAGGGCGTGCAGCTCCGTCACCCCCGCCTTCAGATTGATGGCGGGCCCGACCAGCCAGGCGTCGGCCTCGTGACCGCCGCCGGGCTTGGGCACATAGACCATCTCGTCGGTCACATGATCCGGGCCGAAGTCGAAGGATCGGGTGCGGCCTGAGGACCAGTCGGTGACGCCGATGGCCGAGGCCAGCGGGCGGTCCTGCCGCTCCCCCGTCGTGTGGATGCTGAACCGCCGCGCCAGACCCGCCCGACGCGGATCACCGCGCGGAAACTCGGCCACGACGCCAGTGCGCTCCAGTCGTCCGCGCCCGCCCGCCTCCAGCACCACCATGGCCAGCTCGGCTGGTTCCTGACCCAGAGGCACGCCGTTCAGGATCTCATGCGCCCCGCGTGCGGCGAAATCCATGTCGCGGTGAACACAAATGTCGAAACGGATCGTGCCGTCCGCCTCCTCCCAGGCGTCGCCGACGTGGAAGAAGCCGAAGGCCGGCAGCTCATAGACCCGGCGCTGCGTCAGGTCCGCCTTGTCGATGACCAGCACCTGCGTCCCGGCCTCGGGCGTCCAGTCGAAGGCCGCTGACACGGGCATGACATTCCTCGCATGCACCCAGGGCTGCAGCACGATGACCAGATGCCGGGCCGTCGCCGAGAAGTCGTGCACATAGCTGGCGCGCGGCAGGGGAATGATCTCCGCCGCCTCCAGCGCCCCGTCCGCCGCCAGACGCCAGACCACGGCCTGTGTCCCGTTCAGGCCCA
>Ga0233377_1000176_pt1 | contig 36014 bp, 28 predicted proteins | sample ElkDunMinimDraft_6_FD_191540 | JGI IMG/M metagenome (GOLD analysis project Ga0233377, IMG submission 191540) | Fecal eukaryotic communites from dung pellets of Tule Elk in California, USA - Elk Dung E36 | ecosystem: Host-associated > Mammals > Digestive system > Large intestine > Fecal | place...
GTCGTCCACCGGTCCCGTACGGCTGTGGGAGGCCGACGGCAGGCAGCGGGCCGTTCTGGCGGGGCACGCGGGGGTGGTGCGTCAGGTGGTGATCGCTCCGGACGGCAGTTGGCTGGCGACGCTTTCCGGTGATCGGAGTGTGCGGTTGTGGGAGGCCGACGGTGGTGAGCGGGCCGTTCTGGCGGGGCACGCGGGGGTGGTCCGTCAGGTGGTGATCGCTCCCGACAGCACCTGGCTCGCCGCCTGCTCCGATGAGGGGACGATCCGGATCTGGCAGTCGGAGCGCGCCGCGAGGCAGCGCCGCAGGGGGAGGACGGGGACGGTCCACAAGGTGACGATCTCTCCCGAGGGGAGCTGGGTCGCCACCCACTCCGGTGACGGATCGGTGAAACTCTGGAACGAGGACAGGATAGAGGAGGCGACCCTCACCGTTCCCCTGGAGGACGGTCACCACGGCGTGGTCTCACCGGACAAGACGTGGCTCGCCGTGTGGTCCACCGATCACGTCGTGCGGATACGCGGGGCCGGTGGCCGCAGGCGAGCCATCCCGACGGGGCACTCCGGACGCCTGCGGGGGGTGGCGATCGCTCCCGACAGCACCTGGCTCGCCACCTGGTCGGCCGATCGGACCGTGCGACTGTGGGGTGCGGGCGGCAGCAGGAGAGCGGTGCTGAACGGTCACACGGGGCCGGTGCGCGAGGTGGTGATCGCTCCCGACAGCACCTGGCTCGCCACCTGCTCGGAAGACGGCACCGCCCGCGTGTGGTGGGCCGACGGCACCGAGCGCGCCGTCCTCGTCGCGAACATCAGGGCGACGGCACACCTCCTCGTCTCCCCGGACGGCGCCTGGCTCGCCACCCTGTCCATCTACGGGAAGATCCAGCTCTGGAAACCGGACGGTGCCAGATACGCCACGCCGAGAAGCAGGGTGGAGGCGATCGAAGAGATCACCGTGGCGCCGAACGGCAGGTGGTTCGCCATCTTCTCCGCCAACGGCACGGCCGGTCTGTGGGGGGCCGACGGGAAGGCGCGGGCCTCGCTCAAGGGGTGCGCCGGTCCCGCCCGGGGGGTGACGATCGCCCCCGACGGCACCTGGCTCGCCGCCTGCTTCGACGACGGCGGTGCCCGCGTCTGGTCGGCGGGAGGCGCGGAGCGGGCGAGGCTGTCCGGCGGCGAGGGAAGGATCCGCGCGGTGGCCATCTCACCCGACAGCAACCTGCTCGCCACCTGCTCCGACGACGGCGCCATCCGGGTGTGGGACAGGTACGGCGACTCGTTCGCGGCCGGAGCACGGGTCGGGGCGGGCCTCAACTGCCTGGCCTGGTTTCCCTCGGGGTTCGCCATAGCCGCCGGTGGCGAGCAGGGCCTGTACGGGTTCGACCTCTACCCTTCGCCCGGATAGCGGCCGGTTCGGCGTACGCGACGAGGGCGGGCCCGCGGTCCGGGTGCCGGGTCCGGGGCGCGGGGAGGGCGGCTCCGACTCGCCTGAGGCGTCCATCGCCCGGCCGCCTCCCGCCTCCGTCGGGTGGCGGCCGGAGGCGTCGTTCCAGGTTGATCCGCCTGTCGCGCTCGGCCTCTCGACGGCGGTCGTAGAGTGGGCCGGTCCGCAGGGCTTTTTGTGAATGGGTGGAAAATCATGGATGAGAAGTTGACGCTGATGGCCGTTCATGCCCATCCCGACGACGAGGTGATCAGCACCGGCGGGATCCTCGCCGGATACGCGGACGAGGGTGTCCGTACCGTGCTGGTGACCTGCACGAACGGCGAGCAGGGAGACGGCCCCGGCGGGGTGAAGCCGGGGGAGCCCGGCCACGACGTGGAGGCGGTGAGAGCGCTGCGGCTGGAGGAGCTCCGCGAGTCGGCGACCCATCTGGGGATCTCCCACGTCGAGCTGCTCGGCTACCAGGATTCGGGCATGGTCGGCTGGGCCGCCAACGAGGCGCGGGAATCCTTTGTGAACGTGCCTTTCGAGCAGGCCGTCGGCAGGCTCGTCGAGGTGATGGAGCGCTATCGCCCGCAGGTCGTCGTCACCTACGACGAGAACGGCGGTTACGGCCACCCCGACCACATCCAGGCCCACCGGATCGCGGTGGCCGCCGCCGAGGCGAGCGGCATCCCCCGCAAGCTCTACTACACCGCCGTGCCCCGGGAGCGGATGGCCGAAGTGTTCGCCTATCTCCGCTCGATCGGCGCCGGCCCCGAGGGGGTCGAGCTTCCCGACGACTTCGGTGTTCCCGAGGAGCAGATCACCGCTGTGATCGACGTGTCCTCCCAGGTGGAGCGCAAGCGTAAGGCGCTGGAGGCGCACGCGAGCCAGGGCGACAGCATCTTCCTGCTGCGCATGCCCGTCGAGGCCCAGCACCGGATATTCGCGTACGAGGCCTTCATCCGCCACATCAACCACGTTCCCGCCGCGGGCGATCGCGAGGACGACCTTTTCGACGGTCTCCGTTAGAAGAGGAGGGCCTCGGGCGGGGAGAGGCACCGGGGAGGAGGGCCTGCGGTAAAGCTCCCGCGAATGGTCGGTCCACGGGGGCGCCGCGGGTTGCCCTGGGATACGGTGTCATACCGAAGTCGGGGCGAATCTAGTTCATTGCTTCTTGTCGCCTTTACGATCTTTTCTCTGGTATGCAACTCTGCACGCCTGGGGGAGTAGACGGTATGCGTGATCGACGGCTCCTCGCGCTGGTCATCTCGGCGACCACGATCCTCCTGTTCGGCGTGTACGCGGTGGTGGCCACACCGGGCGCCGTCGTGGCCTCACCCCCGCCGAGGCCCTCGCCGGCCGGTGACCCCGATGTCAGGACGAACGCGGTACGGGCGGGGGAGTCGCCCACCCCGGTGCCCGTCTCACCGCCACCGAACCTGATCACGCTGACCCCGGCCACGCCGAACCCGGACAGCGGCCCCGAGACGACCGCGACGAGCTACTTCACCGCCTGGCAGAAGGGTGACCTCGCCGCGATGGAGGGCATGGTCGCCGACCCCCCGGCCGACTTCGGCCTGCGGCACCGCGGCTTCGACGCCGACCTGCGGATCTCTTCGCTCTCCCTCACCTCCGGCGACCTGCGGCACCGCGGCGAGGACGCGGCCGAGATGTCCTTCGAAGGGGTACGGCAGGTCACGGGGCTGGGCGAATGGCCGTTCGCCTCCGTCCTGCGCCTGGAGTCGCGGTTCGGGGTGTGGAAGGTGCGCTGGACCCCCGAGACGATGCATCCCTCGCTCAAAGACGGCGGGAGCGTGCGGCTGAAGCAGACCGAGATCCGAAGACCGGCCACGGTGACCCGCGAGGGAGTGCCGTTCCCCCGTGACAGCAGGGCGGAGGACTACTTCACCGGGCTGGGCGACACGGCGGTCGTCCTGAAACTCCAGGAGGAGCCTTCCGGCCGGGTGCTGCTGGACCCGCCGCTCCCGCCGATCTCGGGAACGAGGACCACGATCTCCCAGCCGGTGCAGGCCGCCGCGGCCCGCGCTCTGGACGGTGTCCCCCAGCCCGCCGCGATCGTGGCCGTGGACGTCGAGACGGCCCAGGTGCGAGCGGTGGCCGACGCGCTGGACGGAAGGGAGGCCTTCAACGGGCTTTACCCGCCCGGCTCGACGTTCAAGGTCGTGACCGCCGCCGCGCTGCTTCGCGGTGGCCTCACCCCCGACTCCCAGGTCGCCTGCCCCGCCGGCTACACGATCCCGAACGGCAGGACCTTCAGCGACTCCGACGGCGTCGACCACGGCGGCGTGACCTTCACCACGGCCTTCGCGCTCTCGTGCAACACCACCTTCGCCCAGCAGGCGTACGAGCGGCTGCGCGACGGCGGACTGCGCGACGAGGCGGCCGAACGGTTCGGTTTCCGGGAGAAGCCGGGGCTGAGCTCCTGCCGGATCCGGCCGGCTGGAAACCCGGACGAGCTGGGCTCCGACGCCATCGGCCAGAACTCGGTGCAGGCCAGCCCGCTCTGCATGGCCGAGGTCGCCGCCGCAGTGGCGAGCGGCGTCTGGAAGCCCGCGATCACGACCGACGAGCCTCCCGCGGACTCGCCGGCCCCCGTGCCGCTGGACGAGGGGGTGGTCGCGGGGCTGCGGACGATGATGAGTGCCGTGGTCACCCGGGGAACGGCCTCCCAGGCCGGGCTCCCGCCGGACACCGCGGGCAAGACCGGCACCGCCGAGGTCGACGGCGGCGGGGACCACGCCTGGTTCATCGGCTACCGGGGCTCCCTCGCCTTCGCGGTGTTCGTCCGGCACGGTGGCGCGGGAAGCAAGGTCGCGGCGCCGATCGCCGCGAGGTTCCTGAACGCCCTCTGAGACGTTCCGGGCAATCTGGGCAGGGGAGACGCACTACCGTACACAGGGTGTATGTGAAGATCTGCGGGCTGCGCGAGCCCGGACATGTGACGGCCGCCGTCGAGGCGGGGGCCGACGCCATCGGGTTCGTCCTCACCAGGAGCTCGCGGCGGGTCGCCCCCGCGAGGGCGAGGGAACTGGCCTCGGTGGTGCCCCCGCACGTGCTGACCGTCGGGGTCTTCGCCGGAGAGCCCTCCGAGGAGGTGAGGGCGGTCACGCTGGAGGCGGGACTGCGCGCCGTCCAGTTGCACGGTGACCATCCGCACGAGGACTTCACCGCCCTGAAGGATCTCGGTGTCACCCTGGTCCGCGCCGGGACCGCGAGCGCCGATCTGCGCTGCGGCGCCCTCGACGAGGACCTGCTCATCGTCGACGCGCCCAGGCCGGGTTCGGGGGAGCCGTGGGACTGGGCGGCCGTGCGCGGGCGCCCGGCGGGCCGCTGGATGCTGGCCGGGGGACTGGATCCGTCGAACGTGGCCGAGGCGATCGCCGCCGCCCGGCCCTGGGGAGTCGACGTGTCGAGCGGTGTGGAGGTCGCGCCCGGGGTGAAGGACCCCGGCCTCATCAGGGACTTCGTCGCCGCCGCCCGCGCCGGCACGGGGTAGGGGTTTCGGGGCGCGGGGATGGGCGGGGCAACGCGGCGGTCAAGCCTTCGTCGGTGAACGCGGAGATAACCCGGCGAAACCGGCGGGTAGGGGTGCGCCGTGAACCGTGAAGCGATCATCTTGAGGCCGGACCCGCCCGGCGCGCCGACGTACTGAGCACGGCGAGCGATGCCCCCGCTCTTCCGCCGGACCGCCGACCGGCTGACCGACGCCGCTCCGGGCTGGCTGATCGAGGCGGTCAGGCCCGCACCCGCACCGCTGCGCTGGTGGCCGATGCTGCGCATGGCCGTGGCGGTGACCAGCCCGCTGCTTGTGGCGTTCGTCTCCGGGAACCTCGCGGCCGGTCTGCTGCCCGCGATGGGGGCGATGAACGCCGGTCTGGCCAACCGGGGTGGCCCCTACCTGGTCAGGATCACCGGGATGGGCGCGGCCGGTGCCGCGGGGGCGCTGGGCTATCTCATCGGAGCCACGGTCCACGGCCACGGCTGGTGGACGGTGCCGGTCGTGGTGGTGGTCGCCGTGCTGTCCGCGCTCATCAGCACGGGCGGGGCGACGGGCTCCAGGGCCGGGCTGCAACTGCTGGTGATGACCGTGATCGCCATCGGTGTGAAGATGCCGGGCACGCCGGGCGCGAACGCGCTGGCGTTCCTGCTGGGCGTGCTCTGGGTGATCGTGCTGGGGGTCGCCGACTGGCCGTTACACCCCCGGGCGCCGGAGAGAGCCGCCGTGATCACGGTCTACGAGGCTCTCGACCGGCTCTTCGCCGAACATGACACCCCCGCGCTGAGGAGGTTCGACACCACTCTCAAGAACGGCTACGACGTCGTGCTCGGCGCCCGCCCCCTGGCCGGAGAGCTGGACTCGGAGCGCACCCGCCTGGTCGCCCTGCTGAACCAGGCCTCGCTGATCCGCAACGCCCTGCTCGCGCTGCGCTACGAGGAAAGCGGGCCGCGCGAGCCGCCCGTGGAGGCAGATTCAGCCCCGAGGGCCGTCGCCGCCTCACTCGCCGGCGGACCCGCGCCCCGGATGCCGTCCTGCTCCTGCGAGCGAGGCGACCCGCCCGTCACCCGCGCCCTGTGTCTCGCCGTGCGGGGGGCCGTCGAGCTGGCGTCCGGCGGCGAGGTCGCGCTGGACCAGTTGCCGTACGAACGGGTCGGCTACCGTTCCCGGCTCCGTGAGGTGCTGGAGCAGATGTGGCAGGGCCCTCTCGCCCGCGCCTACACGGTCAGGCTCGCGCTGTGCATGGGAGTCGCCGCCATGTTCAGTGAGTTCGGCTGGTTCGAGCGGTCCTACTGGATGATGCTCACCGTCGCCTTGGTGTTCAAGCCCGACTTCGGGTCGGTGTTCGCCCGCGCCGTGCAGCGCGTGCTCGGCACCCTCGTGGGCACACTGATCGGCACCCTCGTGCTTGTCCTGGTGCCGTACGGCCCACTGCTCCTGGTTCCCATCGCGGTGTGCGCGGCGCTCCTGCCGTACGGCCTGCAACGCAACTGGGGCCTGATGTCGGCCTTCCAGGCGCCGCTGGTCCTGCTCCTGGTGGACCTGATCACCCGCGGAGGACCCGAACTGGGGAAGATCCGGCTCGTGGACACGCTGTTCGGATGCGTGATCGTCCTGGTGCTGAGATACCTGCCCTGGTCGTCGAGCTGGGATGTGCCGGTCGGGCCGCGGTTCGCGGCCGCGGTGACGGCCACCGCGAACTACCTGCGGCACGCGTTCGACGGTGAGTACACCGGCAGGGCACGGCTGCGGCGCAGGGCGTACGACGCTCTGGCCGACCTGCGGACGGTCTTCCAGCGGGCGCTGTCCGAACCGCCGGTGATCAGCAGGCGCGTCACCACCTGGATGCCCGCGATGACCGCGCTGGAACAGGTGACCGACGCGATCGCCATCACTGTCACGCGCACCGGGCGCGGCGTGCCGCCACCTCCGAAGGAGGCCGTCCGCGTCCTCGCGGACTCCCTGGAGAAGATCGCCCAGGATGTCCGGGAGGGGCGCGAACCGGCCGATCCCGGGCCCGGAGGCGATGAGAGCCTGGAGTGGATCACCTCCGCCGTCCGCGGCCTGCGCGACACGGTTTCCGGACAACACTGACCGGTGCCGGGCCGCGCGAAGGCCGCGAAGGCCGCGAGGGTCGCGGGGCGTGAGGGCCGCGAGGGTCGCGGGCCGTGAGGGCCGCGAGGGTCGCGGAGACTACAGGAAGAGACTCAGGATCAGGACGAAGACCAGGCCGGTCACCGAGATGACCGTCTCCATCACCGACCAGGTCTTGATGTTCTGGCCCACGGTGAGCCCGAAGTACTCCTTGACCAGCCAGAATCCCGCGTCGTTGACGTGGGAGAAGAACAGCGAGCCCGCGCCGATGGCGAGCACGAGCAGCGAGACCTCCCCGACGCCGAGGTTGGCGACCAGCGGGGCGAGGATCCCCGAGGCCGTGACGGTCGCGACGGTCGCCGAGCCCGTGGCCAGCCGGATGAGCACGGCGACCAGCCAGGCGAGCAGGAGCACCGACAGGCCGCTGTTCTCCACCCACGTGGCGATGAGATCGCCGATCCCGGTGTCGATCAGCGTCTGCTTGAAACCGCCGCCCGCGGCGACGATCAGCAGGATGCCCGCGATCGGCGGCAGCGACTGCTCCAGGGACTTCGCGAGCGCCTTCCTGTCCATACCGGCACCGAGGCCCAAGGTGAACATCGCCACGAGGACGGCGATGAGCAGTGCCACCAGCGGCGTACCGAGGAAGTCGAGCACGGCGCGCAGGACGTTGCCCTCGGCGAGGAGGATGTCGGCGAGGGCCTTGCCCATCATCAGCACGACGGGCAGCAGCACGGTGGCGAGCGTGACGCCGAACGACGGCCGCCGGGTGTCCTCCGCCGAGGGCCGGGTCTCGTAGAGCTCCGGTGCCGGCACATCCACCCAGCGGGCCGCGTACTTGGAGAACAGCGGCCCCGCGATGGCCACCGTCGGGATGGCGACGAGCACGCCCAGACCCAGCGTGATGCCGAGGTTGGCGTTGAGCGCGTCGATGGCGACGAGCGGGCCCGGGTGCGGGGGGACGAGCCCGTGCATCGCGGAGAGGCCCGCGAGCGCGGGTATGCCCACCCGGACCAGGGAGACGCCGGAGCGGCGCGAGACCAGGAAGATGACCGGCATCAGCAGGACGAGGCCGATCTCGAAGAACATCGGCAGGCCGATCAGCGCGCCCACGGCGGCCATCGCCCAGGGCAGTGATCGAGCGTTGGACCGGCCGACGATCGTGTCCACGATCTCGTCGGCCCCGCCGGAGTCGGCGAGCAGCTTGCCGAACATCGCGCCGAGCGCGATGAGCGTGCCGACACCGGCCGCGGTGCTGCCGAACCCGTCGCTGAAGGCGGCGATGGTGTCGGTCATCGCGAGGCCCGCGATGGCTCCGACCGCGAGCGAGCCGAGGGTGAGGCTCAGGAAGGGGCTGAGCTTGAAGTATGTGATCAGTACGACGATCAGCGCGATACCGATGAGCGCCGCCGGGATGAGCCTGCCGGGAGAGGTGTCGGGCGCGGCGAGGGTGGTCAGGAGCGGGTTCACCGCGAGTTCCCGATCTCGTCCTTCCGGTCCGGGTTCCGCGACGCGGCAGGGGCGGTGGGATCGACGGGGGACGGGTTCGATCCCGTTTCGGGGACGGACGTGATCTGGGCGGTCGCGGCGAGATAGGTGTCCACGAGTTCGTCCACGGACGCGGAGAAGTCGAGGACGATTCCCTGCTCGTCGGGCTCCAGGGGTTCCAGCGTCTTGAACTGCGACTCGACCAGGGAGGTGGGCATGAAGTGCCCCGGGCGGCCGGCCACCCTGCGGCGTACGGCGTCCATCTCGCCGTGGAGATGGACGAAGCTCACCGTCGGTGCGGCCTCGCGCAGGATGTCGCGATAGCTCCGTTTGAGCGCCGAGCAACTCGCCACGCCGCCGGTGGCGGCGTGCTCGCTGAGCCAGGCGCCGATCGCGTGCAGCCAGGGCAGCCGATCCTCGTCGTCGAGGGGGATCCCGTCCGACATCTTGGCGACGTTGGCCTCGCTGTGGAAGTCGTCGGCGTCGGCGAACGGCACCCGTAGCCGCTGGCCGAGGGCGGCGCCCACGGTGGTCTTGCCGGAACCGGTCACCCCCATGACGACGACCAGCGCGGCGCCGGGGGGCGGCGAAACGGGTTCCTGAGCGGGGTTCATGGAGACGACCTCTCATATCGATCTTCGCGACAGCCTGACGGGATCAGCGGTGTGAACCCAGAGTCGGTGTTAAGAAATCATGTTTTTGCGAAGGTATGCCAACCTTTGTCGTAGTTGGTTGCTGCGGGAGGTGGCGGGCGAATGACTATTGGACTGCACCGGAGCATCCTGAATAAACCCGGTTTGGGGACCGTATCGGGTGATCCTTCCTGATCTCCTCGCCGATCGGGTGTCCGAAGCCGGGAGCCCGGCCCTCCACCGGGGGCGTACGAGGGCGATGCGGCGACTCTCGGAGCGCCGGAACCGGCGCTCCGAGAGGCCGCGGAAGGGCGCGGAAGAGATCGGAAAGACCGGAGGAGAGGGGCCTGTCAGGGCTTGCGGGCGACACCGCAGAACTGGGACACCTCAGGAGACTCCCCCCACGGGGTGCGTTCAGAGCGCCAGCGTGAGCAGGAGACCACGCCGGGCTCCAGGAGTTCCAGGCCGTCGAAGAACGAGGTGAGGTGGTCGCGGTCGCGGGCCACGATCGGGGTGCCGCCCCGCTCCATGAACTGTCGCATCGCCTCGTGCATCGCCTCGCCGTGAACCTCGGCGGTGGCGTGCGCGATCACCAGGTGGCTGCCCGGGGGGATGGCGTCGACCAGTTCCCTCACGACCTTTGCCGCCTCCTCGTCATCGGTGATGTGGTGCAGGATTCCCAGCAGCATCAGCGCGACGGGCCTGGTCAGGTCGAGGGTCTCCGCCGCCGCCCGCAGGATGTGCCGGGGGTCGCGCAGGTCGGCGTCGATGTAGTCGGTGGCGCCTTCGGGGTCGCCGACGAGCAGGGCGCGGGCGTGCACCAGGACCAGCGGGTCGTTGTCGACGTAGACGACCCTGGACTCCGGAGCGATCCGCTGAGCCACCTCGTGCGTGTTGTCGGCGGTGGGAAGGCCCGTGCCGATGTCGAGGAACTGGCGAATCCCGGCCTCGGCGACGAGGTATTGGACGCAGCGGCCGAGGAACGCCCGGTCGGCGCGCGCCGAGTCGACGATGCCGGGGATGAGCTGCTCGACCATGTCCCCGGCCTCGCGGTCGGCGGGATAGTTGTCCTTTCCACCCAGCCAGTAGTTCCAGATGCGGGCCGAATGTGGCCGGCCCGCATCGAGCTCCGCGGGCTGCCAGTCGGATTCGCGAGGGGTACTCATGGGGGTGAGGTCCGTTCATGAGGTATTCGCATCGAATGAGGTAGGAGATAGTTGATCACAACCGCGATGTTCACGGCAAATCCCCCAGCGCTCATAGCGGCTATTAACGCGATTTCGGGTCGCGGGTGATCTGGAGATGAACAGCGCCCTCACGGACGCGGAAACGCGACGGCCGAGGGGTGGGAATTCGCGTGTCGCGGACCGTGGGACCCGCTTCTCCGCGTGTCCGTCGCGAGATCCCCACTTCTCGCGACGAAGCGCAGGATATCCGAGGAAAGCGCGCCGCACCGCGATCATCCAAAGGCTCATGACTTTGTTGAGGTTTCTCCGGGACGAATGCGCGGACCACGGCGTGGAGTCACCGATTCGCCTGCGGCCGACCGGCGAGCGCGTCACCGCCGAGGCCGCGAACACGTGGTGAACGCGTCGCGAACACACGAATCGGCCCGCACCTCCCCACCGCGTCGCATTCCCTGTCACATCCGGGCCGCCGTCCTGGTCAGGAGGGAGTGTCGATTTCCTCCCGATCCGTTCGACGGGTAGCCGAGGACCGGAGAGGATCGGTCACCTGACCACCCGAAGGAGATATGGCGATGCGATTTCTGATGACGACCAGGGGCAGCGACGACATGACACCCCCGACCGAGGCGATGTACGCCGAGATGGCCGCCTTCATCGAGGAGATGACCCAGGCGGGAGTGCTGCTGGCGACCGGTGGCCTGGACCCGGCCGGCACCCACATCTCGTCCTCCGCCGGGGAGATCACCGTCACCGACGGGCCGTTCACCGAGGCGAAGGAGGCGATCGTCAGTTTCGCGCTCATCGAGGCGCGCTCCAAGGAGGAGGCGATCGAGCTGGCCCGGCGCTTCTGGAAGGTCGTCGGCGACGGTGAGGGAGACATCCAGCAGGTCTTCGGCCCGGAGGACTGATCGGATGCTTGCGGATCCGGCCGCGCGGGTGCTCTGATCGAGCACGTGATGTCCGGGGACACCCACCGCGCGGTCGACGCGGTCTGGAAAATGGAGTCGGCGAGGATCGTCGCCGGGCTTGTCCGGATGGTGGGCGATGTGGGGGAGGCCGAGGAGTTCGCGCAGGACGCGCTCCTGGCCGCCCTCGAACAGTGGCCAAGGGCCGGCGTCCCGGACAATCCGGGCGCCTGGCTCATGGCCGTCGCCAAGCGGCGCGCCATCGACCGGCTGCGCCGCGAGAAGCGGCTCGACCTCAGGCACGAGGAACTCGCCCACGACCTCGCCACCCGTCAGGACACCGCGGGGGCCGACCTCGACGCGTCCTCCGACGAGGAGGTCAGTGACGACGTCCTGCGCCTGATGTTCGTCTCCTGTCACCCGGCGCTGTCCGCCGAGTCCCGGGTCGCCCTGACACTGCGACTGCTGGGGGGCCTGCGCACCGAGGAGATCGCGCGTGCCTTCCTCGTCTCGGAATCGACCATCGCGCAGCGCGTCGTCCGGGCCAAGCGCACCCTCGCCGCCCTCCGGATCCCGTTCGAGGTCCCGGTGGGTCCGGATCGGGCGGCGCGCCTGTCGTCGGTCCTTGAGGTCGTCTACCTGGTGTTCAACGAGGGGTACGCGGCGAGCGCCGGTGACGACTGGATGCGCCAGGACCTCTGCCAGGAGGCGCTGCGCCTGGGCCGCCTGCTGGCCGGACTCGCACCGGGCGAGGCGGAGGCACATGGCCTGGTCGCGCTGATGGAGCTCCAGGCATCGCGGGCGGCCGCCAGGACGGGACCGTCGGGAGAGCCCGTCGCGCTGCACGAGCAGAACCGCGGGCGCTGGGACCGGCTGCTCATCCGCCGGGGGTTCACGGCCCTGCTGCGCGCCAGGAGCTGTGAGGCGCCTCCCGGCCCGTACGTGCTGCAGGCCGCCATCGCCGTGTGCCACGCGCAGGCCCGCACGGCCGAGGAGACCGACTGGCGGCAGATCGCCGCCCTGTACGCGGCGCTCGCCCAGGTGCTGCCCACCCCGGTCGTGCAGCTCAACCGCGCGGTCGCGCTGGCGATGGCCCACGGCCCTGAAGCGGGTCTGGCACTCGCCGACACGCTGGTCGGAGCCCCCGCGCTCAAGGGCTACCACCGCCTGCCCAGCGTACGCGGCGACCTGCTGGCCAGGCTCGGCCGCCACGAGGAGGCGCGGCGGGAGTTCGAACGCGCCGCGGCCCTCACCCTCAACGTGCCGGAACGTACGATCCTCACGCGCCGCGCCGCGGCCTGTGCCGACCTCGCCGCGAGAGCACCCGGGACGGCGGCCGCCGGGCAGGGGGCGGCCGTCACCCTGGCCGAGGCCGCGATCGCCTTCCTCGCCCGCGGCGACCTGGACGCCGCGACCGTCCGCTCCTACCGCCAGACCATGAACCGGCTGCGCCGGGAGCTCGGAGACGACATCCCGCTGTCGGAGGTGAGCTCCGCGCGGGTCGCGGAGATTTTCACCGGCGCGTGGGGAGACGCGGCCCCCGCCACGTGGAACCGCCACCGCGGGGCCGTCCGCTCCTTCAGCACCTGGATCGCCGCCCAGGGCGCGCCGGTCGGCGGCCCGGCCCCCGGCCCGCGCGGCGGGCCGGATCGCGGGCAGGCCGGTGAGGCGGGCGGCGGGCCGCCCGGCGGCCTGACCGGCGATGCGCCCCGCGACCTGGCCGCCGGGCTTGAGCGCAGGCCCGAGCCCAGGGGGCGCACCCGTCCCATCGACAGGTCGCACGTCGAGGCGCTCTGGAGGCGCCCGGACATCGCCCCGCGCGAGCGTGCCCTGTGGTCGCTGCTCCACGAGAGCGGGGCCGGGGCGGGCGCGGTGCTCTCGCTCAATGTCGAGGACCTCGACCTGGCGGGGATGCGCGGGAAGGCGGCCACCGGGTCCGGCTGGATCCGGTGGTGTTCGGGCACCGCCGAACTCATCCCCCACCTCGTCGCGGGCCGGCGCCGGGGCCCGCTGTTCCTGTCCGACCGCAGACCCGGCCCCGGCCGGCCTCCCGCACCCGCCGACCTGTGCCCGGAGACCGGCCGTCGCAGGCTCTCCTACGAACGGGCCGAATACCTGTTCAAGCGAGCCACCGGCCACACCCTCAACCAGCTCAGGACCCGATAGGGCTCCATCCGTGCTCCGTCGCCGTCAGCTCCAGGGCAGTGCGCCGCGCCGCGCCCAGTAATCTTCGGGGTCCTCCTCCAGATCGGCGAGCCGCTCGTCCAGCTCCGCGTCCCACCCGATCCCGGCCGCGCCGAGGTTGTCACGCAGCTGCCCGGCCGAGACCGCGCCGCTCAGCACCACCCCCGCCCACGATCTGGCGAGCACGGCCGCCAGCGCGAGCGCGTCCGGCGTGGTGTCCCGCTCGCGCGCGGCGGCCGCGAGCGCGGCGGGCGCCGCGCGAACGGTCAGCCGGCCGTTCGCCACGCCCTCCTTGACGATCACACCCATGCCCGCCTCGCGTGCCCGCCCGAGCGCCTCACCGGCCGAGCGCTCCAGCAGGTTCCACGTCGACTGCACCGTGTCGAACAGCCCGGCCTCGATCGCCCGCTCGATCGTGTCCGCCTGGCGCGGCCCGCTCGTCGACAGCCCGACCGCGACCCCTTCCGCCCGCAGCGCGCGCAACCCGTCGAGCACGCCCTCGTCGTCGAGCACGCCGCTCTCGACCGTCGCCGAGTGGATCTGGTAGAGCGACAGGTGCTCACCGAGCAGCGCGCGCGTCTGTTCCAGCTGGACGCGGAACCGCTCGGCGGTGAGCTCCTTCACCTCGTGCCGCTCGGCGTCCAGCCGCCAGTCGCCGACGTAGGCGTATCCCCACTTCGAGCCGACCACGACGTCCGCCGGGGCGATCCCGCGCTCGCGCAGCCACCCGGCGAGGAACTCCTCGGCCCGCCCGTAGGAGCGCGCCGTGTCGAGATAGCGCACACCCGCCGCCCACGCGGCGTCGAGCACGGCCCACGTACGTGACCGCATCGCGGCGACGTCCCGGTCGTCACCGAGGTCCTCGGCGCGGCCGAGCGTGATGTAGGCGGGGCGGCCGAGGGCGGCCAGGCCCAGGCCGAGCGGTGTCACGGACAGGGAGGTCTGGCCCAGCGGGCGTCGGACCAGTGCACTCATGGTCGCCAATATATCGAGCGTGGTGTTCGAAGGGCGGCCGGGAGCGCGGGATCGCCCCGGGGAGACGTCGCGGTCGCAACCATTGATGATCTTTGGTGGGTGGTGGTCGCGGCCCGGCGGGAAAGCGGGCGAGGGAGGGTTCAGAGCCGGGTGAGGCGTACGGCGTCGGCGACGACGAGTCCCGTGCCGGAGGTCCACCGGCTGACGCCGACGGCGTTGTACGTCCCGGCCTTCAGGGCGAACGTCCCGATGCTCCGCCAGGCGCCGCCCCCGGCGCGCTGGTCGACGTAGACCGTCCTGCTCCCGGCGGAGGTGGCGACGATGTACGGGGTGGAGCCGTTGTGGCCGGGGGCGGCCGGATACCAGACCTCGACCTGGTAGGTGGCCGAGGAGGGGACGGTGAACCGGTACCGGGCGACGTCGCTGGAGGTCACCGGTGTGGTCTGGCGGTGGTCAGGACCGTGGCGCCCGGCCGTCTGGGTGGAGGTGGCCCAGTTCGTGCTCGCGGTGAACGCGCCGGAGGTGGAGTTGTCGACGGTCGCCGACCAGGGCGCGGTGTCCCCGGTGACGTAGCGCATGTACTTGGCCCAGTCCCAGTGGGAGCCGGGGTCGGTGTGCGTGGCGCCGGGAACCTGGTTGTGCCCGATGATGTGCGAGCGGTTCTTGGGGATGCCGTACTTGTCGCAGAGGGCGCGGGTCAGGGCCGCCGAGGCGCGGTACATCGCGTCGGTGAACCAGGAGGCGTTGTTGACGAACCCCTCGTGCTCGATCCCGATCGACCTGGCGTTGTATGAGCTGTTCCCCGCGTGCCAGGCGACGTCCTTGTCGCGGACCATCTGGGTGATGTCACCGTCGGAGGAGCGGACGACGTAGTGCGCGGACACCTTCGCGCGGGGGTTCTGGAACCAGGAGATCGTTCCCGGGTACGCCCCCTGGGTGACGTGGACGACGATTCGATCGATCTTTGAGCTTTTCGGCCTGCTCGCGACGGCCCGGTTACCGGCGTGGGCGGCCACCCAGCTCGCGGCGGGGTAGTCGGGGCTCGGGGCCTTGGCCGTCAGCTCCCGCACGCCCTCGTAGGCGCCGCGGTCCGCCTGCAGTTCCACGGCCGTGACCGTGACGACCTCGCCGCCCGCGACGGTGGCCAGAAGGCCCTTGCCGAGGAGATCGTAGACGGTGTCGGCGTACAGCCTGGCCGTCTCGGAGCTGGAGGCGTTGCCGTACCTGGCCACGGCCGGATACCACCGCCCGGCGTCCTTTCTGGCGGTGGCGTCGAGGCCGAGCGCGTCGGCGTAGGAGCGCAGCACCGCGGCGCCGCCGAGGATGTTGGCCGTGTCGTCCCTCTTCAGGGTCGCCGCCGGTGCGCCGGTCAGCTCGGCCGCGCGTTCCAGGTCGCGTACGGCGGGGGTGCTGAGAAGGTGCATCACCCCGTACCCGCCACTCGCGCTCGGCTCGCCGCCGTGCCCGTCGAGGTGCGTCTCCGCGTACGCGAGGGCGACGAGCAGGTCGCGTGGCACGTCGTAGGTGGCGGAGGCTCGGGCGAAGGCGTCCGCCAGGGGGCCCGCGGACCGGGCACTCGCCGCCTGGGCGGGCGCGAGGAGCAGGAAGGCGAGAACGGCGGACAGGATCGCGGCTGACCGGCGGTGCGAGCGCGGCCGGGCGTTCTGCACGGAGTCTCCTCAGGAATCGGGGGCCCGGGTCCCATCCGGACACCGGCTGATTCGGCACCGTAAAGCAGAAACGCGACAAGTGTAAATAATCAACACTTCTTTGTTTGTTTCAGAAAAATCCCTTCTTTAATCTGATAGGGCCGATATATGCGCAGGTGAGGGAGGGGGTCAGTGGACCGCCAGCCGGTTCGCCTCGTCCTTGGAGATGGCGTACGAGGCCGCGCAGAAGGTGCACTGCATCCCGTATCTCGTCCGCACGGGGAACAGCGGGATGAAGAACAGACTGAACTTGGTGACCCGGCGCGACAACACCTGTGCCGCCGTGTTGCCGCAGTTGCGGCAGGGCAGGGTTACCACCCCGAGCCGATGGGCCACCGTACGCAAACCGAAGATGAGCATCATCCAGACATACCCGGTACGGGCGTATCATGCCTCGTCCCGTCTCGCCCGACGACGTCTCCGTCCCCCTGAAGGCGTTGACCGGCCCCCCGGTCCTCTTCTGTCAAGACGTCACCGGCTCGACACGATCTCAGGGAGTCAGTCGTGCTCGACGACGCCTCATCCCCCACCCCCCGGACGGTCGCGGAGGGCGGTTCCGCCGATGCCCACCGCCTTCAGCCCCTGCTGCACGATCTCGTCGGCACCGTGCTGGCGCCGACCGTCGCGTTGAGCGGCGGCGACGGGCAGATCCGCCCGGCCGGTGTCCAGGGCGTGTTCCACGCGGACTCCCGCGCCCTGTCGCGGGCCGTCCTCACGATCGACGGCCGGGAGCCCGAGGCCGTGGGCCACGCCCCGCGGGGACCTGGCGCCACCGGGTTCGTCGCGCTGGCCCGATGGCTGGGCGACCCCGTCCCCGACCCCACCGTACGGATCGAGCGATTCCGGCAGGTCACACCGGGGGGCATGGAAGAACACGTCGAGATCGTCTCCAGCGCGGCCGTTCCCCTCGCCGCCGTCGTGAGCCTGGAGCTGGGCTGCGACTTCGCCCCCATCGAGGTGGTCAAGTCCGGCGGCGACACCGCCGAGGCCGCGGCCGAGCGCACCGCGCCCGATGAGATCTCCTGGAACTTTGGCGGCGTCAGTGTCGTGGCGGCCGGTACGGGCGCGCGGGCCGAGTCCGCGGGGGGCACGCGCACGGCTTTCCTGCGCTGGCCGGTCGAGCTGGCGCCCCGCGCCAGGGGCACCCTGGCGTGGAGGGTCGAGGTGCGCGACCCCCAGGCCGTGGTGACCGCGCCCGCCCGCCCCGCCGAGTGGGCGGGCGAGAGGGCTCCCCGGGTCGTCGCCGCCGACCACCGGCTGAGCAGGCTCTTCGAGCAGTCGATGGACGACCTGCGCTCGCTGCGACTGGCCGAACCCGCGGTCCCCGGCGACGCCTTCCTCGGCGCCGGGGTGCCCTGGTTCCTCACCCTCTTCGGCCGCGACAGCATCTGGGCCGCCCGCATGCTGTTGCCGCTCGGCACGGAACTGGCGACGGGCACCCTGCGGGTGCTGGCCCGCAGGCAGGGAACCAGGGTGGATCCCGGCTCCGGCGAGGCCCCCGGCAAGATCATGCACGAGCTGCGCCGCCACGACTTCACGGTCGAGGGCAACGACCTGCACCTGCCCGCCGCCTACTACGGCACGATCGACGCCACACCGCTGTGGATCGCCCTGCTGCACGACGCCTGGCGCTGGGGCGCCCCCGCCACGGAGATCGCCGCGCTGCTGCCCCACCTGGAGGCCGCCCTCGGCTGGCTCGGCGGGCACGCCGACCCCGACGGGGACGGTTTCGTCGAGTACATCGACACCGGCGGCCGGGGTCTGGTCAACCAGGGCTGGAAGGACTCCGGCGACGCGCTGCGCTTCCACGACGGCCGCCAGGCCCAGCCGCCGATCGCCCTTGTCGAGGTCCAGGGGTACGCCCACCAGGCGGCCAGGCGGGGAGCCGACCTGCTGGAGGCGTTCGGCCGCCCCGGCGCGGACCGCTGGCGCGAGCACGCCGCGGCGCTGGCCGAGCGCTTTCGGGCCAGCTTCTGGGTGGAGGGGCAGAAGGGCAGGTTCCCCGCCCTGGCCCTGGATCGGGACAAACGCCCGGTGGATGCGCTGACCAGCAACATCGGGCACCTGCTCGGCACCGGCCTGCTCACGAGGGAGGAGGAGGCAGGGATCGCCGATCTCCTCGTCTCCCCGGAGATGGCCGGTGGCTTCGGCCTGAGGACGATGTCGGCGGACGCGGGCGGCTTCAGCCCCCTGTCCTACCACTGCGGGTCGATCTGGGCGCACGACACGGCGATCGTGGTCGCCGGGCTGGCCCGCGCCGGATTCGCCCCGCACGCGGCGACCCTCGCCGAGGGGCTGCTCGCCGCGGGCGAGGCGTTTGACTACCGGCTGCCCGAGCTGTTCGGCGGTGACGACCGGTCGGCCCTGGGGCGGCCCGTGCCCTACCCCGCCGCCTGCCGCCCGCAGGCGTGGTCGGCCGCCGCCGTGGTGGCCGTCGTGCACGCGGCGCTCGGCCTCTACCCCGATGTGCCCGAGGGCCGGATGCTGCTGCGCCCGCTCGCCGGTGCCCCCCTGGGCGCGGTCTCCGCAAAAGGTCTGAGGGTCGCCGGAGCGGAGGTGAGCGCGGCCGTCGCCCGGGAGGGCGAGGTCGTGGTGACGGGTCTGCCGGAGGGGATCGTCACCGAGCGGGCCTCGACCTGAGCGCGCCTGAGCCGGAGCGCTCCTCAGCCCAGGTGGCGGCCGAACCAGTCCAGGACACGCCGATACGCCTCGGCGGCGGCTCCGGCGTCGTACCGAGGTCCGGTGTCGTTGAAGAAGGCGTGGCCGACGCCGGGAAACGTCACGATCTCGTGTTCCAGGCACGCCCTCTCCAGGGCGGTCCTGGCCTCCTCGCGGGTCGCGTTGACCCGGTCGTCCCGCTCGGCGTAGATCGCCAGGACGGCGGCCCTCGCCCCCGAGAGGTCGGCGTCGTCGGGAAGCGGGCCGTAGAAGGGGACGGCCGCCGACAGGCGCGGCTCGTCCGAGGCGAGCAGCAGCCAGGTCATGGCGCCACCGAAGCAGAAACCGATGACGCCGAGCCCCTTGCCGGGGGCGCCCCGCTCCAACTCGCCCAGGGCGGCCTTCATGTCCGAGACGAGGCGTTCGGGAGAGGCGGCCCCCAGCGCCGCGGTGGCCTCGGACGGCTCCTCGAAGGAGGCGGTCCCGCCCTCGCGGGAGAGCAGGTCGACGGCGAGCGCGCAGTAACCGTCGGCCGCCAGGCGCCCGGCGATCGACCGGATGTGGTCGGTGAGCCCGCGGTTCTCGTGGATGACCAGCACCGCGCCCCTCGGGGCCGCGGGCGCGGCCCAGGCGCCCCTGAGGGTGACGCCGCTCTCGGTACCGGAAAAGAGGATCTCCTCGGTCGGCAGGGGCGAGGATCCCGCGGGCGGTTCGCCGCCCGGTGACGCGGTGGACGCCGTCGTCGTACCGGATCCCGTGGCGGCCGGTGCGGTCGCGCTCCCTCCGCCGCTTTTCCAGGTCGCGAGCAGGGCGATGGCGGCGGACGCCTCCAGCCCGAGGAGGGCGAGGCGGTGCAGCGCCTCGCGCCGGGGGACGAGTCCCGCCGCGTGGTCGACCGCGACCTCCTCCGCGAGGTACCGGTGAAAAGACGTCACCAGCACACGGTAGGACCGGCGAATGAAAGCCACGGCAAAGCCGGACCACGTGCCGTCACCCGAAAACCGGGGTCGCGCGACCCCGGCGCAGGTCCCTTCCGTGGTGACTCACGCGGACTCCGCGTGCCCGTGAGGACACCGCGGACACGCCGCGCAGCCACCGGCGATCGTTGCCGACGCCGAGCGTCGTCTCCGGCCTTCGGACCGGGAAGCACGCCGATACACGGTCCGGCGTCGGCGACTCCCGAGCCCCTCGCCCGGGTCTGAGTCACCGCTGCCATGTCCAAGGGTTATCGGTACAGGTATTGGACCTCCGAGAACGGGGCTACCTACGGTGCACACATGAAGACACAGAACCTGAGCAGGACCGAACTGTTGCGTGGAGCCGGCGCGGGGCTGGCGGGGCTGGCGACGGCATCCCTGCTGGGAGCCTCGGCGGCGCACGGGGACGCGGCCGCGGAGCACCCCAACGTGCGCTTGATCCGTGACTACTACAAGGTGTACGCGACGGGCGACCTGGACGCGCTGAGCCGGTTCTTCGCCTTCGACATCCGCTGGACCATTCCCGGCCACCATCCGCTCCGAGGGACGAAGAAGGGCCAAAAGGAGGTGCTCGCCTTCTTCCGCGAACTCGGTCGCGCCGGGTTCCGGGCCGAGGCGGTGTTCCTGGCCGCCGACGGAGACTGGGTGGTCGACCTCCACCGCGGCTGGAGCACCAAACCCAAGGGACTCGACATCATGTGGGCACTGGCCTTCCGCATCCGAGGCGGCAAGATCGCTGAGGCGATCAACTTCGCCGCGGACCAGCACGCGGCCGATGCCTTCTTCTGGCGCCACTACCCCCTGGCGTCGCTCCCCGACCGCCTCGCCTCCCGATGAGCGGGGCACGTTAAGAAGCCCGGGTTCCCGACGACGCGGCGGGCACGGTTCTCCGAAGATCAGAGGTGTCCGAAGCCGCCTGATCGAACGAGGAACCCGTGCCCGTCGCGTCGTCGGGGCCGTCGGCCGCGAGCCGTACGGCGAGGGCGGATCACCGTGACCAGCAGGTATATGGTGAAAAGACGAAAAATCATCTTCGAGTCGGACTCAGTCGTCAACGTTCCCCTCGCTTCCCCTCGACGGCGGCGGGCCGCTCCGCCGGATCACGCGGAAGGGCACACCACGAGGAAACGCACAGGGAGGACATCATGCCGAGCAACAGGGCCGTCTCGTACGAGGGGACCGGCAAGGTGGAGGTCCGGGACATCGACTATCCCGGGTTCGAACTCAAGGACGGACCCGGGGTGAACCCGGCGAACGTGGGCCGCAAGGTACCGCACGGCGCGATCGTCAAGACCGTCGCGACGAACATCTGCGGCAGCGACCAGCACATGGTCCGTGGCCGCACCACCGCGCCCGTCGGCCTCATCCTCGGACACGAGATCACCGGTGAGGTCGTCGAACTCGGCCCTGACGTGGAGTTCGTCAAGGTGGGCGACCTCGTCTCGGTCCCCTTCAACATCGCCTGCGGCCGCTGCCGCAACTGCAAGGAGGGCAAGACCGGAATCTGCGAGAACGTCAACCCCGACCGGCCGGGCTCGGCGTACGGCTATGTCGACATGGGCGGCTGGATCGGCGGGCAGGCGCAGTACGTCCTGGTGCCCTACGCCGACTGGAACCTGCTCACCTTCCCCGACAGGGACCAGGCGATGGAGAAGATCCTCGACCTGGCCATGCTCACCGACATCTTCCCGACCGGCTTCCACGGCTGCGTCAGCGCCGGGGTGAAACCGGGATCGACCGTCTACATCGCGGGCGCGGGACCGGTCGGGCTCGCCGCGGGCGTCTCGGCGTTCCTCCTCGGGGCGGCCGTGGTCATCATCGGCGACCTGAACAAGAAACGGCTGGAGAAGGCCCGGGGCTTCGGCTGCGAGACCGTCGACGTGTCGCTGGGGGACCCCGGGGACCAGATCGAGCAGATCCTCGGCGTGCCCGAGGTCGACTGCGGCGTCGACGCCGTGGGCTTCGAGGCGCACGGCCACGGTGGCGACTCCGGCAGGGAACAGCCCGCCACCGTGCTCAACTCGCTCATGGAGATCACCCGCGCCGGTGGCGCGCTCGGCATCCCCGGCCTGTACGTGACCGGCGACCCGGGCGCCCCTGACGAGGCCGCGAAGCAGGGGTCGCTGTCCATCAGGCTCGGCCTCGGCTGGGCCAAGTCACTCGCCTTCACCACGGGCCAGTGCCCTGTCATGCGCTACAACCGCTATCTGATGCAGGCGATCCTGCACGACAGGGTGCAGATCGCCAAGGCGGTCAACGCCGTGCCGATCCCGCTGGAGCGGGCACCCCAGGGGTACGAGGAGTTCGACCAGGGCGCCGCGTCCAAGTTCGTGCTCGACCCGAACGGCATGCTCGGAACCTCCGGCTGACCACCCGCACCACGCCCGAGGCGTGACGGCTCCGCACGGAATCCCGTTCGCCGGCCTTGAGGACCGCCCGGCCGAGCCGGGCGGAGGGCTCCCTTCCGGGCGCCTCGGTTCGCGGAGCCGGAAAAGAGGGCCGGAGGCTTCGAAGGAGCCGGAAAGTCAAGAACCCGGGGAAGGGGGCTCGAAGGGCTCGGGGAAGGTCAGAGCGTTTCGACGAAGAGCCCGGCCTCGCGCTCGTCCATGCCGGTCTCGCCGCGCACCAGGTGGATCGCCTGCTCGACGCGGCCGGCGGCCTTGAGTTCGCGCACGCGAGTGGCGAGGTCGGGGCCGGTGACGGCGGTGGTGCTCGCAGGACCCACGGAATGGGCGGAACGAAAGCCCGCCATGAGGGGATGGCTCCGCAGATCGTGCCCCATGGCCACGGCGTCGACGACCGTCTTGGCCTCTTTCAGACCGAGCCCGGTGTACTGGCGCAGCTCCTTGATCGCCCGAATCTTCTGCCCGCTGTGCGTCAGTCCGGTGACGGTCTCGTGCAACCCCTGGGGTGTCAGAGGCGCGGCGGGCACCTCGCCGGAGACCGCGCGGCCGCTCTTTCTGACCGCCATGACGACGGCGGCGACGATCGCCAGGAGCACCGCGAGCAGGGCGACGACGATCAGCAGCTCAGTGGGCCCGACGTTCGGCATGCCCGCATTGTACGCCGGACCCGCGCGGATCGGGCGGGGCGACGACGGGCCGGGCGAAGACGGCGCCGGCGAGCATCCGGCCCGCCTGGCCGAGGGGCCGGGCGGGGTGTGTGGGACGGTGACAGGCCGGAGCGGGAGGCTTTCCGGCTGGGGGAGCGCACCCTATCCAGGCAGGCGGTGAACACGACGGACGCCGACGGCTGTTAAATGGCAGCGTCCACATGGCAGCGTCCCAACCTGCCCGCAACGAACCCCTACCCCCTGTCCGCGACCAGGGTTCGTTCTCCACCCGCGCCCCGTGGGCATCAGATCGAGAGGATCGTCATGTCCGCACACCACCGAACGGGCCGGGTCACGGCCGCGCTGACCGCCTGCCTCGCCGCGGTGGCGCTCGCCGGATGCGCGAGCGGCGACGCCACGGCGCCCCGCGCCGACACCCCCGCCCCGGCAGGTACGGGAGCCACGACGGACGGCGGCACCCTGCTTCCCGGTCAGCCGGACGTCAACGGCGACGGCCAGGTCGTCATCGGGGTGCTGAGCCCCGGTGACATCAACGACAAGGGCTACTACCAGAGCTTCGTGGACACGGCGGAGGAGTTCGCCACCTCGAAGGGCTGGACGATCATCAAACGCGGCGGCGTCAACGTCAGCGAGGCGCTCAACGCCGCGCGGGCGCTCTGCCGGCAGAAGGTCGACATGGTCGCCCTCGGCGCCGCGGACCTGAGGGACGCGATCCCCGCCGCCGAAGAGCCGGTGTGCGCGGGCACCGCCTGGTACGTGCCCTCCTCCGACAACATCCCGCAGACCCCGAGGATCATGCTCTCCACCGACGAGGCGGACCAGAGCCTGCTCGCCGCCGGGTACGCGGCGGGCCTGCTGATGAAGGAGAAAGGCGAGACCAAGGCCGGGTTCGTGACCGGCCCCGAGGTCGACTTCACCACCGCGGCGGCGAGGGCCTTCAGGGCGGGTATCCGGCTGGTGGTCCCCGAGGCCACGCTGACGGTCACCTACAGCGGCGACCTCAACGACTCGGCCAAGGCCAAGGAGGCGACCCAGGCCCAGATCAGCCAGGGTGTCAAGGTCATCTACCCCTACCTGGGCGGCGCCACCGACGCGTCGGTGGAGCTGGCCAACGCCAACGGCGTGCTCACCCTCACCCCGGGCACCGACCGGTGCGCCTCCACCGCGCCCACCTTCGACATCTCGGTGCTCTTCAGCCCCGGGGACTACTTCAGGGCCGCGCTGGAGGAATTCGCCGCGGCGAAGTTGCGGGTGGGCGTGGAGAAGGTCTGGAGGCTCGGCGTCGACCCGTTCCCCACCGTGAGGATCTGCGAGCCCACCCCCGAGCAGAGGGAGAGCCTGGAGACGTTCATCGCCGACGTCGGCAGCGGCAAGGTCGACCCCAAGGCGGAAGTGCAGAGGCTCGGCTCCTGAGATGAGGGAAGACGAACAGGCGGGGGAGCCCTCCCCGGTGCCGGTGCCCGCGCTGCGGCTGCGGGGGGTGAGCAAGAGCTACGGCCCGGTGGCGGCCTGCGACGCCGTGGATCTCGACGTGTACCGGGGAGAGATCCACGGCCTGCTCGGTGAGAACGGGGCCGGCAAGTCGACGCTCATGAAGATCCTGCTGGGACTCGTCCGGCGGGACGCCGGAACCGTCCTGCGCGACGACGAGCCCGTCGACATCGGCAGCCCGAGGCAGGCCGCGGCGCTCGGTATCGGCATGGTGCACCAGCACTTCAGCCTGATCGACCCGCTCACGGTCTGGGAGAACGTCGTCCTGGGCGATACCGGGAGGATCGACAGGTCCGCCGCCCGCGACCAGGTGCTGGAGATCTCCCGGCGCTACGGTCTGCCGGTCGACCCGCTGGCGCGGGTGGCGGGGCTCTCCGCGGGCGAGCGGCAGCGAGTCGAGCTGATCAAGTGCCTGCGTGGGGACCCGTCGGTGCTCATCCTCGACGAGCCGACGTCCGTGCTGACCAGGGCGGAGTCGGCCGAGCTGTTCGGCGTGCTGCGCCGCGCGGTCCGTTCGGAGAGCCGCGCGGTCATCCTGATCAGCCACAAGCTGGACGAGATCACCGCGGCCACCGACCGGGTGACCGTGCTGCGCGGGGGAAAGGTCGTCTTCCGCAGCGCGACCGCGCGGACGGGCCCGCGGGAGCTGGCCAGGTGGATGGTCGGCAGGGAGGTCTCCCTGGGGGCCGAGGCCGCCGTCGGCCTGCTGCCGGGAACGTACGGATCCGCGGCCGGTGAGGCCGGACCTGGGAGGGCGGCGATGGCCGAGACCGGGCCCGAGGCCGGAGGGTCCGCGACGGGTGAGGCCGGACCTGCGAAGGCCACGATGACCGAGATCAGGACCGAGGAGATCGGGACGGATGAGGCGGCCAGGGGTGTCCAGGATCCCCCGCCGCCCGTGCTGCGGCTGCGCGGCCTCACCCTCACCGTCGACGGCGTGCCGGTCCTGTCCGGCCTCGATCTGGACGTCGCCCCCGGTGAGATCGTCGGCCTGTACGGGGTCGAGGGCAACGGCCAGTCGAGCCTGGGTGACCTGCTGTCGGGGCTCTTCGCGCCGGACTCGGGGACGGTCGAGATCTCCGGCAGACCGGTCGACCTGAAACGCCCGGGTGCGCTGCACGCCGCCGGGCTCGGCATCGTGCCCGAGGACCGGCACGGTTCCGGGCTGGTGCCGGACATGAGCGTCGCGGCGAACCTGGTCATGAAGTCGCTGGACGCGGTGAGCGGCCGGGTGTTCCTCGACCGAAAAAGGACACACGCCCTCGCCCGGCGCCTGGTGGCCGAGTTCGGTATCGTCACCCCGTCGACGGACACCCCGGTGCGCGATCTCTCCGGAGGCAACCGGCAGCGGGTCGTGCTCGCCCGCGAGCTCTCGGCCCGCCCGGCCGTCCTGGTCGTGGCCCAGCCCTCGCGTGGGCTGGACGTGGGCGCGATCGAGGACATGCATCGGCGGCTGCGCGACGTCGCCTCCGAAGGGATGGCCGTACTGCTGATCTCCACGGAACTGGAGGAGGTCATGACGCTCGCCTCCAGGATCGCGGTGATCTCCTCGGGAAGGATCACCGGCGTCCTCTCCGGCGGTGAGGTCACGGCCGAGCGGCTCGGAACACTGGTGGGCGGGGCGACCGCGTGAGAGAGATCCCCTCAGGTTCCGGTCAGGGCCCGTCGGGCCGCCTGCTCGCCCTCCTCACCGCCGGCCCCGGCGCGTCCGGCTGGAAGACCGGCCTGGTCACCGTCGCGGGCGTGGCCGTGGCACTCGCCCTGTCGTCGCTGCTGATCGCCGTGACCGGAGGATCCCCCCTCGACTCGGTGCGGGCACTCTTCCAGGGCAGCGTGGCCGACAGCACGGCCTGGACCTCCACCCTGCTGTACGCGGCGCCGCTGCTGCTCGTCGCCGTGGGCGCGTGCGTCAGCGCCAGGTCCGGTGTGTTCAACATCGGGCAGGAGGGCCAGGTGCTCGTCGGGGCGCTCTTCGCCGCCTGGGTGGGACTGCGCCTCGCGGTCACCGGCCCGGCGCTGCTGGTGGTCGTGCTCACGGTCGCGGCGCTGGCCGGTGGCGCGTGGGCCGGTCTCAGCTCGCTGATGTACCGGCTGCGAGGTGTCAACATCGTGGTCAGCACGCTGCTGATGACCTTCGTCGCCCAGCAGCTCGTCGCGTTCGCGGTGAACACGCCATGGCTGCTGCAGGAGACGCGGATCGGTGACGCCGTCGTCGCGCCGCAGTCCAACCCGCTGCCGCCGGGCGCACTGCTCGGCTCGATCGGGGAGTACCCGGACCTGCAGGTCAACGGGGGCCTGCTGATCGCGGTGACCGGAGCCGCGATCATCGCGACGGCGATCACCCGCACCCGCTGGGGGTTCCGGCTCACCATGCTCGGACTCAACCCGGTCGCCGCCAGGCACGCGGGAGTGCGCGCCGACGCGCTGGGCGGCGCCGCGCTGGCCGTCTCCGGCGCCTTCGCGGGGCTGGCCGGGGCCGTGCTGCTGACCAGCCCGGTGGGCGTTCACCGGCTGCAACCGGGCATGGCGATGAACATCGGCTGGGACGGCCTGCTGGTCGCCCTCGTCGCCCGCAACCGGCCGGGGCCGGCCGTGGCGGTCGCCCTGCTGTTCGGCGCGTTGCGTTCCGGCGGCGGCTTCCTCGCCGCGACCGGTGTGCCCTCGGTCGTCGTGGACGTGGTGAAGGCCCTGTTGGTGCTGGCCTTCGTCGCCCCGCCCGCCGTCATCGCCGTCCTCCGGCGCCGCGGGAGCGGGGTCCGCACCGCACGCGACGGGCACGGGGCCGTGCCCGTCGCGGAGAGGACAGCCCTGTGATCGGCGCGGACGACGTCTCCACCATCCTGTCCAGCGCTGTGCGGCTCACGGTGCCGCTCGCCTTCGCGGCGTGCGGGGAGTATCTCGCCGAGCGGGCCGGTGCCATGAACATCTCCGTCGAGGCGATGATGCTGGGCGCCGCGTTCGGCTCGATCGCGACGGCCAGTGCCACGGGCAGCGCCACCACCGGGTTGGTCGCGGGCGTGCTGATCGGGCTCCTGATCGGCCTCGTCCACGGCAACCTCTCCCACCGGCTGGAGATCGACACCTTCGTGGCCGGTCTGGTGCTCAACGCCCTCGTCCTCGGGCTGACCGGCTACCTGATCACGATCAGCGACTTCGACTCCCATCAGGTGTCACAGGTCAGCGTCCCCTGGCTGCGCGACATACCGTTGATCGGCCCCCCGCTGTTCGTCGAGCGCTGGCCGGTCTACCTGCTGGTCGTCATCGTCCCGCTGACCTGGTGGCTGGTCGAGCGCAGCAGGTGGGGCCTGGAGTTGCGGGCGGTCGGTGAGCGGCCGCGCGCCGCGGACGTCACCGGCATCCGGGTCAACGCGCGCCGCCGTCAGGCACTGCTGTGGTGCGGTGCGCTGGCCGGGCTGGGCGGCGCGTACCTCGCGGTCGGCGAGGTCGGCTCGTTCAACCAGAACATGACGGCCGGGCGCGGGTACATCGTCGTCGCGGCGGTGATCTTCGGTGGCTGGCGGCTGGGACGCACCCTGCTCGGCTGCGCGATCTTCGGCCTCGCCGACGCGATGCGGCTGGCGCTGCCCGCCCTCGGCCTGGAGTTGAACGCGCAACTGCTCATAGCGGCGCCGTACCTGCTGGCCCTGCTCGCGATGCTGCTGCTGGCGAACCGGCGCCGCGAACCCGGGGCGCTGGGACGCCCCTTCGAACGTGGCTCACCCTGAGCCCACGGACGGCGAGGCGGCGAGGTCGGCGGGGCCGGTCTCACGGGCCGGCGCCGGCGCCCGGGGGCGGCGAGGTCGGCGGGATCGGCGAGATGTTCGCCTCCCTGACGCGACGCTCCCGCTTTCCCCGCGCGATCTCGGTGCCCAGGGCGTCGAGGTGCTGGTTCCAGAAGTGCCGGTAGCGGTCGAGCCACCTGTCCACCTCCCGCAGCGGGGCGGGGTCGACGGCGTACAGCCTTCGGGTTCCCTGGGCCCGTACGGTCGCGAACCCGTTGTCCCGCAGCACGCGCAGGTGCTGTGAGACGCCGGGCTGCGAGATCCCGAACTCCCCCTGCACCACGGCGCTGATCTCACCGGCCGCCCGTTCGCCGTCGGCGAGCAACTCCAGGATCCGGCGCCGGACCGGATCGCCGAGAACGTCGAGCGCGTGCATGGCCTCACTGTCTCAGTATCGACTTATATAAGTAAAGTCTGACGCCGACAGGGTGCTTCAGCAGGCCTCAGTGTGCCTCCCACCTGGACGAACGCGCCGCAGGATGCTCCCATGGAAAGGGGGGATGGCCACAGGGGCGGCATCCTTCCCATCGGGGAGGACACAATGAAGGCAACCGTAGGCGACAAACTGATCGTGGAGGGCACCCGCAACGGTGATCCTCGCAAGGTGGGGTCGATCATCGAGCTGCGCAACGAGGACGGAAGCCCGCCGTACATGGTCCGCTGGGAGGACGACGAGCACGAAAGCCTCGTCTTCCCCGGTCCCGACGCCCACGTGATACCGAGCGTGTCGCGGTAGGAGGGGATACCGCACCGTCGGCCTGCCTTGCCCGGGTCCCGGTGATTCCCCCGCGCCGTGCGGGCTACGATCGCTGATGTGGAACAGCGCGGATTGGGAAGAACGGGCAGGCAGGTCGGCGTCGTCGGGATCGGCGCGTGGCAACTGGGGGCCGACTGGGGTGAGGTCGGCGAGGAGGAGGCCCTGGCCACCCTCGACGCCGCCGTGGAGGCGGGGGTCACCTTCGTCGACACCGCCGACGTGTACGGCGACGGGCGCAGCGAGCGGATCGTCTCGCGGCTGATCAAGGCCAGGCCGGGGCTGACCGTGGCCACCAAGATGGGCCGCCGCGTCGCACAGGAGCCCTCCGCCTACACCCTGGACAACTTCCGGGCGTGGACCGACCGCTCCCGCGCCAACCTCGGCGTCGACACCCTCGACCTGGTGCAGCTGCACTGCCCTCCCACCCCGGTCTACGCGACGGACAGGGTCTTCGACGACCTTGACACGCTCGTCGAGGAGGGGCGCGTGGCCGCGTACGGGGTGAGCGTGGAGACCTGCGACGAGGCGCTCACCGCGATCGCCCGGCCGGGTGTGGCCACCGTGCAGATCATCCTCAACGCCTTCCGGCTCAAGCCGCTGGAGGAGGTGCTCCCGGCGGCGGCCGAGGCCGGGGTCGGCATCATCGCCCGTGTCCCGCTGGCCAGCGGCCTGCTGTCCGGCAAGTACGACGAGTCCACGGTCTTCGGCGCGGACGACCACCGCACCTTCAACCGGCACGGCGAGTCCTTCGACGTCGGCGAGACCTTCTCCGGGGTCGACTTCGCCACCGGCCTGGAGGCGGTCCGCCGCCTGGCGCCGCTGGTGCCGCCGCAGGCCACCATGGCGCAGTTCGCGCTGCGCTGGATCATCGACCAGCCCGGCGTCTCCGTGGTCATCCCCGGTGCCCGCAATCCCGGACAGGCCCGCGCCAACGCGGCCGCCGCCGCCGTGAACGCGCTGCCTGAGACGACCCTCGCGAGGGTGCGGGAGATCTACGACGAGCTGATCCGCCCGCAGGTTCACCAGCGCTGGTGAACCGGTAGCCGCTGACCGGCCGGATCGGCTCAGGAGGACCGCTCGTCGGTGCCGTCGCGGCGGGTCAGCAGTTCCTCCAGAAGGGCGTCCCACATGGCGCCGACCGGCTCCATGTCGTAGGTGGCGGCGGTCCTCAGAGCGTGCTCGGCCAGCCGGCGACGCAGCTCCTCGTCCTCGATGACGCGGATGAGGGCGGCGGCGAGGTTGGTGTCGGTGCGCGGCGTGACCAGCAGCCCGTCGACCTCGTCAGTGATCATCTCCTTGGGGCCGTGCGGGCTGTTGAAGCTGACGATCGCGAGTCCTTTGGCCATCGCCTCAAGGATCGTCATGGGGAAGCCTTCGTGGCGGGAGCTGAGCACGAAGATCGAAGCCTTCTCCAGTTCGGCGCCGATGTCGGAGGCGGGGCCGGGAAGCTCGACCCTGCCCCGCAGTCCCGCCTCGGTGATCTGGGCGCGCAGGTTGTCCTCCTGCGGTCCCGCGCCGAAGATGCGCAGGGTCCAGTCGGGGTGGGCGGCCGCCACGGTCTTCCACGCGGCGATGAGGCGGTGGAAGCCCTTGAGTTTGGTCATGCGGCCGACGGCGACCACGACCTTGTCCTCCAGCGTGGAGGTCCCGCCGGTCATGGGGGGCACGGCGTTGGGGATCCTCGCCAGCTTCCCGGGTTTTCGCCGCAGCGTCGCGCGGTAGTCGCGCATGTCGGCCTTGGTGAGGGTGACGAGGGCGTCGAATTTGCGGTAACGCCGTTTGATGAGCTTCTGCATCTCCTGCGGCTGTCCCCGCAGGGCCACGTGCTCCTGGCCGATGGTGATGACGCTCGGCAGGGCCAGCTGGGCGAGGACCAGGTTGAGCCCGGGTCTGGTGGCCATGATGACGCCGGTGTCGACCGAGCGGATCCATCGGGCCAGTCGCAGGTCGGTCCACAGGGTGAAGCGGTGGTAGGCGGCCTCCTGCGGCGGGATGAGCCTGCTCGGCATCTTCGCCAGCCGGCCACGCAGGCCGGTCCGCGGGACCAGCCTGTCGTCGAGGAAGCGGAACCTCACCCTCGGGTCGATGGGGAAGAACGGCCTCTCCGCCTCCTTGAGGATGGAGACGATCTCCACGTCGTGTCCGGTCGAGGCCAGGTAGCCGGCCAGGTTGAAGACCGTTCTAATGGTGCCGCCCATGCCGTGCGCGTGCAGGATCAGGATCTTGATCTGGTGCGTGGACGGAGGTGGTGCGCTCCGTGCGCGACTTCGGTTTCTCGCCTCGAACAGCCGGTAGACGACCTTCTTGCCCTTACCCGCCAGTGCGCGCACCTGTGGGGGTCCCCTTCTCGCCGGATTCCGGGCTCACACGCCTGTCTCTGTCTATCCCCGTGGCGTATGCCCCGCTCTGCCCCCAATAGACGCTGCGATGAGACGGAAGGTTGCAAGGCATCTGACCGCGTGCACGCGGATCCCGGATCGCACCTCGCCCCCCAGCCTGACCTCAGCCGACCCGTCCGGCGGTGGCGGCCACCGGGATTCGCGGCGAAAAGAACGCGGGGGAGGGCCCGGGTGAGATCGGCGCGCGACGAACGGTGAATTCTCCGCGGGGCGCGGGAAATCGGCCGTCGAAAACCTCCGGGGGAAAGCGCTGATAAAACCACTGGCATCGAAGGTCGTCTTTACCCTTCAATGGAGAAAAGGCAGGGGCATCCGCTCCGAACCTTGGAAGGGACCGATGACGAAGCATCGGCGCGTCACCGGTGCGGAAGGGAGGTCTGGAGATATTTCCGCTGCTCAATGGTGATGCTTTGATCCCTGGACAGCCGGGCGGCCAATCCTCGTGAGGGAGGTCGTCGAGCCGCCAAAAACGCGGATCCAGGCGGCTTCTTCGTTTCCCGAAGCATGCGAGACCGCTTCGGTCACCGTGTGCGGGAGATCGTTTCCCGCTCTCCATATATACACAGCGCAGTACGTTGAACGCGAATCCTTTCGCGCCTCCTTACGGGAATGGGGGAAAGGATCCGGCTCGGAGGACATGCCGCAGAGGCCGAATCGGTAAGGCAGCCGGTCTCCACCCGGCAGGACGGGGTTCGAACCCCCGCTGCGGCTCCGCCCTCGCAGGAGAAGGGCATGGGACTGGGACTCGGCGACGGGAGTGGCGACCCCCGCCCGGTTCGCAGGCCCGCGGCGCGTCCGGTACGGCCCACGCCAACCGGCCCGGACGCGTGACGGAGCGCAACTCAGCCACCCGCCCGTCACCGCGGGCGGGGGACTACTCGTCGTGGTGCCAGGGCAGCGGCACGGGTTCGGCGGGGAGTCCTCCGTCCAGGAGACCGGACAGCAGGGCTCCAAGGTTGAGAGGAAGGATCTTTTCACCGGTGGTGAGGAGGTCGTGCCGGGTCCACCAGCGGTGCGCCGAGATCATCGAGCGCTCCTGTTCCTCCTGTCCCGAGACGTCGACGGTGTGTTCGCCGACGCGCAGGAAGAAGAACGAGTCGATCGCGGTGACCTGGACGTTTCCGAACCAGGTGAGGCCGGAGGAGCGGGCCACGACAGGCCCCAGGCGCTCTTCCGCGACTCTCAGCCCCGTCTCCTCGCGCAGCTCGCGGACCGCGGCGGCGGCCAGCGTCTCGCCGTCGTGCACTCCTCCGCCAGGGGTGATCCAGCAGTGCTCGGCGGGCCAGTGCGCGGGGGCCGGGCAGCGGAACAGCAGGAGGCGCTCGTCGGCGTCGACCAGCAGGATCCGGGCACTGGGACGTGAGATCGGGGCGGTCACGTCACCGATCGTAGAAGAGATCGCCGCCCGGCCCCGCTCTTTCCCGCACACGCTCGCAAGACCCCTGTGTGCCTGTGGCCGGACACCTCCCGAGCCCCCGCCCTCTCGCTCGCGAGGCTCCGTGTCCCATCTCCGGCGGGGCCTGTCCAACGGCCCCGGGGACGGCGGGGCCGTCAGGCTCCGGCGGGCCGCATGACCGCGGTCGGGTCGTTGACGATCTGGTTGATCACCACGTTCGCGGCACCCCGGGAGGCCGCGCCGAAACCGTGGTCGGAGGCGACGAAACGGCAGCGGGCCGCGGGGCCCGCGATGACGAGGCGCTCCAGCTCCGCCTGGGCGAAGGGGAGCAGCCATCCGGCCAGGGTGGCGAAGTAGCCGCCCACGACGATCACGCGCGGATTGAAGAGGTTGACCAGGATCGAGCCGCCGAGTCCGAGCCAGCGGCCGACCTCCGCGACCGCGACCAGCGTCTGCTGGTCGCCGGCGGCCAGGTCGCGGGCGATCTCGGCCACCCGCTCCTCGGGGTCGGGCACCGGGCCCGTCTCCAGCCCGTACGCCCGTTCGGGGGTCGCCATGCGCACCAGTGCGGCCAGGCCCACCTTCGTCTCCCAGCAGCCGAACCGGCCGCAGCCGCAGCGCCCGCCGCTCGGGTCGACCGGCAGGTGCCCGACCTCGCCGGAGAAGCCGTCCGCTCCGCGCAGCAGCCTGCCGTTCACGACGATGCCGCCGCCCACGCCGACCTCGCCGGTGAGGTAGACCATGTCGGCCGTGCCCGCGGCGACTCCCGAGGTGTATTCGGCGAGGGCGGCGAGGTTCGCGTCGTTGTCGACCGTGACCGGCACGCGCAGCGGGCCGAGGGCGGAGGAGAGCCGGGCGGCGAGCGGCACGTCGTGCCAGTCGAGGTTGGGGGCGAAGGCGACCACTCCGTGGTCGACGTCGACCAGGCCGGGGACCGCCACCCCGATGCCCGCCGGCGCGGTTCCGGCGCGTGCCATCTCCTCGATGGCCTCGCGGGCCGTCAGGCCGAGCTCGCGAAGCGAGCGGCTGGCGCCGCTGCCCGCCGCGTCGAAGCCCAGGCGGCGGTCGACCAGGACGTTGCCTCCGAGGTCGACGCCGTGGACGGCGACGTAGTCGACGTTGATCTCCATGCCGAGGGCACCGATGTGCGCGCCGTGCAGCGCCACAGCCCGCCGGGGGCGGCCGACCGCGCCGGCGTGGTCGACGCCCACCTCCTGGACGAGCCGCCGGTCGAGGAGCTCGACCATCAGATTGGAGACGGTGGCCCGGTGCAGGCCCGTCGCCTCCGCGATGTCGGACCGGGAGGTGGACCCGTGCTCGCGCAGGTGGCGCAGGACCAGGGAGAGGTTCGTCCGGCGGAGCGAGGCGGGACCCGCGGCCTGAGGCGCGCCGCCCACCGTGCGGGAGCGGTGCTGCTCCTGGGTCACATGGCCACCTGGCTTTTATTTGTCTCGGATAGAAATTAATTGGATTTGTAACACAGAGATACCCTGTCGCGCACCGGGGAGAGAGTAACGACTTAGCATCTGTCTCTCCTGTGACATTTGTGCGCTAAATGCGCGACCGTGTTACGGAAATGTTACGCAGATCGAAACGTTTCGGACCTTGCGCCCCCGTCGAGACTGAGCCTTTAATTCGGCCAGTCATGCAAATTAATTGAGGGGAGTGACGTGCACCGTAGCTGGACCGGCAGTCGCAACGGCGGTTCGACGAACTCGAACAGGTCGGCCGGCACACCCGCCGACCAGGCCACCGTGCGCCGGTCCAACCTGTCCCTGGTGCTGCGTCACGTCAGCGAGTACGGCCCGCGGTCCAGGTCGGTCGTCGCCATGGAGACCGGTCTGAACAAGACCACGGTCACCAGCCTCGTCAGCGAGTTGCAGGCCCGAGGCCTCCTCAAGGAGATCGGACCGCAGCACGCGGGCGCCGTCGGCCGTCCCGGGCTGGCCCTCGCGCTGGACGGGGCGGGTGTCGGCGCCCTCGGCCTTGAGGTCAACGTCGACTACATCGCCGCCTTCGCCACCGACCTGGGCGGCAGGGTGCTGATCGACCGGCGGGTGAGCTTCGACGCGATGGGCTGCGACTCCGAGCGCGCCCTGACCGAGCTGGCCCGGGTGATCGGGGAGGCCATGGCCGAACTCGACCTCCTGGAGGTCAAGGTCGCCGGGATCACCGTGGCCGTTCCCGGTCTCGTCGACACCGCCACCGGCACCGTGGACGTCGCCCCCAACCTGGGCTGGTACGGCGTCCCCGTGGCGGAGTGGCTGGTACGCGCCGGAGTTCCCCCGAACGTACCGATCAGCGTGGACAACGACGCCAACCTGGCGGCCCTCGCCGAGTTCACCGGTGGAGTCGCCTCCGGTACGTCCGATCTCGTCTACCTCACCGGCGAGGTCGGCATCGGCGGCGGCGTGATCTCCGGAGGACGCCTGCTGAGCGGCGCCGACGGTTTCGCGGGAGAGGTGGGCCACGTCATGGTCGACCCCTCGGGCGAGCGTTGCGGCTGCGGCCGGATCGGCTGCTGGGAGACGAAGGTCGGCCTGGCCGCGCTGGTCCGGATGGCCACCCCCGACCACGCCTACGGTCTCCACGACGGGGTGATGCGCGACCCGGAGGAGCGGCTGGCCGAGATCGAGCTGCGGTGGGCCGCCGGCGATCCCCGGGTCGACCTGGCCATCAGCGAGGTGGGCCGCTGGCTCGGGCGGGGCTCGGCCACATTGGTCAACCTCTTCAACCCGCGCGTCATCGTCATCGGCGGTTACTTCGCCAAGCTCGCCGACCGGCTCATCCCCGTGGCGCAGGCGGAGCTGAAGCGGCTGGGCGTGGAGGGATCCGCCGCGCGCTGCGACTTCGTCGCCTCCGATCTCGGCTTCGGCGCGGCCTCGCGCGGCGCCGCCGGGATCGTCACGGAGAGGGTGCTCTCCAACCCCACTGCCATCGATGTCCGCCTGGCGACACCGGCCCCCGAGAAGGAGCGCGAATGAGACGCCATACCTCGTAAGGCCGGTACCACCCCGCAGACATCCCGCCCGTCCGATCGGAGAACCGGATTCGTGACGCCGCCGTTCACGCCGACCTCGGCGGCGCCGCGCTGGTGCTGTCCGGCCCGGCCGGACGGGCGGGATCCCATTCGTCCTTCCGCTATCGACTCTTCCAGCGAAGTCCCCATCGAGATTCAGCCATAAAGATCCACGGAGGCCCCCCATGCCGGAGCCGTCAACCGACTCGGCACCTCTCCTCGTGATGCGAGGGATCGTCAAGCAGTTTCCCGGAGTGCGTGCCCTGGACGGGGTGGACCTGGAGGTCCGTTCCGGGGAGGTGCACTGTCTGCTCGGTCAGAACGGTGCCGGGAAGTCCACCCTGA
>Ga0233377_1000177_pt1 | contig 35904 bp, 29 predicted proteins | sample ElkDunMinimDraft_6_FD_191540 | JGI IMG/M metagenome (GOLD analysis project Ga0233377, IMG submission 191540) | Fecal eukaryotic communites from dung pellets of Tule Elk in California, USA - Elk Dung E36 | ecosystem: Host-associated > Mammals > Digestive system > Large intestine > Fecal | place...
CGACTGGGGCGTAACGGACTTTTGGCTGACTGCGGACGAACCGACGGTGCTGATAGCCACCGTCGAGAAGGCGGATGCGCTCATGCGCTATCTCGGGCCGATACTGATCGGGCGTCTGAAGCTGCTGATCATCGACGAGGCGCACCAGGTCGTCTCGGATTTCGACGCCAAGTCTTTATCGACTCTCGCCGATCACGGCAGCCGGGCCATGCGTCTCGAATCCCTCGTGTCCCGTCTGCTGGCCCTGAAGCCCTCCGTCATCCGGATCGCCCTGACGGCTGTCGCCGGCGGGGCCGCATCTCCCGTTGCGCGCTGGATGGAAGGCCGCGCGGACGCGGATCCGGTCGGCGTCAACTATCGAAGCACGCGTCAGTTGGTCGGCACGCTCGAAGCCTCCAAGGGCCATCCGGGCCGGATCCAGCTCGATCTCATGAACGGCACGCCTCTGTATGTTCGGGGGCGGGACGCACCGGTGTACCTGCCGCTTCGCATCCCGACCCTGCCCGACTTGCCCGCAGCGCTGCGAAACAGCCTCGACAGGTTCAACCAGCTGCACATCCTCTGGACCGCGCTCCACCTGCGCGACGGCGGACGGCGCATCCTGATCTCCGTCGCCCAGGAACCCGAGCAGACGATGCGCTGGTTCGTGGAGGGCATGGCTCTAGCCGGGTGGGAAGGCTTCACGCAGTTCACAGCCCCGGCGGATGATGACGCGCTGCGCCGTTACCGGGATGCCGAGGCGGCCTGTCTCGACTACTGCGGCGCCGACTCCTACGAGCTCGCGCTGTTGCGGCTCGGTATCGCGACCAGCCATGGGCAGATGCCCCAACGGCTTCGGCGGCTGATGACGGACCTGATCGACCGGCGGATCTGCGCTATCACGGTGGCGACGGCGACCTTGACCGAGGGCGTGAACCTGCCGTTCGACATCATCTTCCTCACTGCGCTGAAGCGAAGCAGCTACGACGGCGCGCCTGTCGTCGTCCCCTTCTCGACGTCAGAGTTCCGCAACCTCGCCGGTCGGGCGGGCCGCCCCGGAGCCGCAGAGGGAATGGAGGGGATGACCCTGATCGGGCTGCCGCAATCCGCGGTCTCGACGGCGCCGAAGACGATTCCCACTCAACGTCGCCAGGTCGCTGCCATGGCGGCGGACTATGCGGACATTTTAGACCGTATGGCGGCCGAGGCCGCGCCCGATGCGCAGGTCGTGAGCCCGCTGGCGTTGCTGTTGCAGCTGATCGCCTATCATCTCCAGCAGCTCTATCAGATCCTGCCCGGCGACCAGATGATCGCCTGGCTTTCGGCGACCTTGCCCGAACAGATCACCACGACGGTCGGCACCAGCGCAAACACGGCGCACGCACAACTCGCCGACAGCCTAGACGAGCTCGATGCGATCTTGCTGGCCGCAGTGGAGGAACTTCGCCAGGCTATGGCGGCCGTCCCGGACGGTGCAACAGCCGAAGTCTTTCTTCGCAGCCTCTGGAGCCGCACGTTTGCGCAGGTTGCGGCGGCTCAGGAGGCTTGGCTTGAGCAGGCTTTCATCCGTAGGGGCCGTAGCCTCATCGAGACTATCTATCCCGACCCTGCCCAGCGGAAACGCCTCTATCAATTCGGATACGCGCCGGTGATTGGTCGGCGCTTCGAGGTTTTGGCGCCTGCCCTCAAGGCTGAACTTGCCGCGGCGGCTGATTATTCCGCACGTCCCCCGGCGGACCGCATGGCGTTGTTTGTCAGGCTGGGCGACCTCATTCGCGATCAGCCCGGGTTCGGTTTCCGGATCCGCGACACCGTCGGCGATCGCGCCATACTCGCGAATTGGACCCTGGTGTTGGGATGGTGGATGCAGGCGCCTGGGGCTCCGGCGCCCGGGGCGCCGAGCCTGCGCGCCTGGCAGCGATTTACCGCGGACAATCTTGATTTTCGACTTGGGGTGGCGATCGGCGCTGTGGTGGCGGAAGCCTGGTCTGCAGGCTCTGGCCCGATGGTCACACCGGATCTCGCGACCTGGCGCGCGACGACGGGACTGCCCTGGTTCGGATTCTGGGTCCGCGAGTTGCTGCGATGGGGCACGCTCGACCCGTTTGTCGCCTTCTGTCTCGCCCAAGGCCTCGCACGGACCCGCGAAGAGGCCGCAGGCCGCCGCCCAGAGTTTGAAACCTATCTCTTGACGGAGCTGCCCGCTCCCCTGCCGGACGATCTAATCGATCCGCAGCGCTTCCTGGCTTGGCAGCGTCAGCTGCCGCTACACGAACCGACCACGCCACCTCCGATCGACGTTGGTGCGGAACTGACCGGCAGCGACGGCGCACGGCTGCGCTACAGTATCCTGCCGGTGCGATCCGGCGCCGGCGCCGACTGGTATGATGCTGCGGGTTATCATCTCGCGAGGACGGCCGTCTTCCCTCTCAGAGGTGATGCTCACCGCAGCGATTTCGACCTGCGCACGGATGGGCAGGTGCGGATTGAGCGCTCATATGAATGGCGCAACTCGAGAGCATAGGTTGAGTATATGTCCTGCAGATTTACCACCGTAGGCCTACAGGATCGCAGTGGCCGAACGGGACCTTTAATGTCGCCCTGTCATCAACGAAATCCCCTCGCCAGAGGCCGCACCCGCATGCCCGCCCCCTACTCCCACTCGATTGCATAAATGAGCCCAAGGCATTGACCATCCTGGGCTTTCTTCCGTTCGTCGAACGCCGGACCGATCAGAAGGCCGAACAAGCAGAGAGATTTTGAAAACATTGGCGAAATTCTAATCAATAAAATTTCCGTGATGTCGGCGTCTCTCGAAGTCTATTGCCGCTTTCAAACTCGATTTGACTATGTAGACGCCACCGTAAACTTCGAGATGACCCATCATCATTGACCGTCATCGCTCACAATGCCGAACCCTGTAGGAGATTCTCTGGATTCGCAAGCTTGCGTCACGATCGGGGACAGCCGGTACCGCGTCGACGCTTTTGGTAGGCAGTCGCGGGACCAAGGCTCCCTCGTCTCGCGCGTGATCTCCTCGCGGATCACGCCGGATCAGGCCGTCGATGGTCCGGCGTGGCTAGAATGACTGAGGCGTTGACGCCTCCAAAGCCGAAGCCGTTCGACAAGGCGTAGTCGCATGATGCGCGTCGCGCCGCTGGCCCGATCAGGTCCAGTCCCTCCGACGCCGGATCTGGGGTCTCAAGGTTCAGTGTCGGCGGCAGGACGCCGTCACGCAAAGCGAGGATCGAGAACACCGCCTCCAGCGCCCCGGCCGCCCCCAGCAAATGTCCGGTCGCCGACTTGGTGGACGAGATCGCGGGTCCTTTCCCTTCACCGAACACCGCGTGGATCGCCGCCAGCTCGCCCCGGTCACCGACGGGCGTCGAGGTGGCGTGGGCATTGATGTAGCCGATCCGGCTCGGGTCCAGACCCGCCTGCCGCAGGGCGGTGAGCATCGCCCGCTGGGCCCCCTCCCCGTCCTCGGGCGCGGCCGTCACATGATGAGCGTCCGCGCTGGTGCCGTAACCCACGACCTCGGCCAGGATCGTCGCGCCGCGCGCCAAGGCGTGATCGCGAGATTCCAGAACCAGAGCCGCCGCCCCCTCGCCCATGACAAAGCCGTCGCGCCCTTGATCGAAGGGTCGGGACGCCGCCTCGGGGGTGTCGTTGTGGCCGGTGCTCAACGCCCGCGCCGCAGCAAAGCCCCCCAGGCTGACCCGGTCGATACAGGCTTCCGCCCCACCGGCCAGAACCACATCGGCCTCGCCCGAGCGGATCAACCGTGCGGCGTCGCCGATGGCCTGAACACTGGCGGCGCAGGCCGTGACGGGGGCGCCGATCGGTCCCTTGAAACCGTGGCGGATCGACACTTGACCCGCCGCGAGGTTGACCAGGAAAGACGGGATGGTGAAGGGCGAGAGGCGTTTCGTCCCTTGCGTCTCCGTTGTCCGAACCGCATCAGCGATAGCGGGGAAACCGCCGACGCCGGAGGCGATGATCGTGCCCGTGCGCTGCTTCTCCAACTCGGTTTCCGGCTTCCATCCGGACTGGGCGATCGCTTCGTCGGCCGCCGCTATCGCGAACTGGATGAAGCGATCCATCCGCCGCCGCTCCCGGTGCGGAATATAGAGGTCCGGGTCGAATCCGCCCGCCGGATCCTCTTCGATGGTAGGAACCACGGCCCCGACCTTGCAGGCAATGTCGGAAACAATATCTTCGGGAAGGCGACGCAGGCCTGACTCGCCTGCGGTCAGGCGCTTCCAGACCAGATCGACGCCGCATCCCAACGGGGAGACAACGCCCAGACCCGTGACGACTACGCGTTGCATCGTGCTGTTCCCTCTTGAGTGGCCGGGGTGGTCTTAGGACAGTCCGGGACGTCCGTCTGAAGCTGGCCTGCCGTCCATCCGCCGCCCAGGACACGGAACAGGCCGACCGAGGCCCGTGACGCCTCGGCCTTGGCGGTTATCGCGGCGTCCTCGACCTCGAGAAGTCGACGCTGGACGTCGAGCGCGTCCTTCAAGCTGAGACCGCCGAGGTCATAGGCGGTCCGGGCGGTCGCACTGGCGCGTGTCAGGGCGGCCTGGCTTTGCTCCAGTTCGAGAGCGTGACGATTGCCGCGCGCCAGACGTGAGAAGCCGTCCTCGGCTTCGGCAACCGCGCGAAGGACTGTGGAGCGGTAACCCGCCGCCGCCTCGCGAGTGCGCCCGCGCGCTGCTTCCACGCCGCCTCGCGTGGCCCCGAAATCGAACAGCCGCCCGGACAGGCCGGCGGACCCGGCGGCCTGGAGCGTATCGTCGCTGATCAGGCCCGAGAGGCCGGAGGAGAGAAACCCGACCAGTCCCTGGACGGTCAGCCGAGGGTAGTAGGCGGTGAGCGCCTCCGCCACGCGGGCGTCGGCGGCGGCAAGCCGTCGTTCCGCCGCGACGATGTCGGGGCGACGCACAAGCAGGTCCGCCGGGCCGTCCTCGACCGCGACCGACAATGCGGCAGGGATGTCCCCCCTGCCGAGCAGGGCCGCCGCGTGCCCGGGCGTCCTGCCCGACAGAAGGTCGATGCGATTGAGCGTCGCGTCCAGCCCCGCCTCGACCAGAGGCAGGGTCGCCCGCGAGGCCGACAAGTCGGCATCGGCCTGATCCACCTCGAAGCGGGAGGCGGAGCCTTCATCGAACCGCAGGGCTACGAGGCCGCGCACGCGCTCGCTGGTCTGGACCCGCGCCTCGGCGATCGCGACGCGCGCCTGCAGTTCGCGCGCGGTGATATAGGCCGTGGCGATCTCAGCCGCGACGCTCAGGCGCGCGCCGTCGATATCCGCAAGCGCAGCAGCCTGGTCGGCCCCCGTCGCCCGGCGGGCGGCTGCGAGGCGGCCAAACACGTCGAGTTCCCACGACGCAGCGGTGCTGAGGCCATAGAGGCTATTGGTTCGGTCGTAGTCAGGGAAGGCTGAGGCGATCCGGGCCATGGGGTCGTCGAGGGATTGACGCTGGGTGGAGGCCGAAGCCCCGACGGTTGCGGACGGCAAAAGGTTCGAGGCCGCGACGCGTAACGCGCCCGCCGCCTGCTGGAGGCGCGCCGCCGCCGTCTCGATGTCGAGATTGCCGAGCAGCGCCTCATCCACCAGACGGTTCAGGACGGGATCATCGAACGACCGCCACCAGGCCTGATCCAGAGGCGCGACGCGCAGCCCTCCGTTATCGAGGGCGGCGCTGGCGTAGGCGGGAGCCAGATCCATGACGGGGACAACGCTCGGCTGGCTCGCGCAGGCGAACAAGGATAGGGATCCCAACAGAATGACAGGGGTTCGCACAAACATCGCAAGGCTCCTTGCTCGATATAGAATGATGAAATAGATTATCCTTCATGAAAAGCAAGTCCCTAGACATGACGTCCGTCGCCAAGCGGCCCGGACGCCCCGCGGTTGATCGCCGCGAGGAAATCCTCGAGGCGGCCCAGCGCCTCTATGAGTCAATCGGGCTCGAGAAGACGACAATGGGCGATGTGGCGCGCGAGCTCGGCATGTCCCCCGCCAACCTCTACCGCAGCTTCGCCAACCGACAGGCCATCGACGAGGCGATCGCGGCGCGGATGCTGTCGATCATCGAAGACCGCGCCTGGACCGAAGCCCGCGCAACACGGCCGGCGGGCGCCGCGCTTGAAGCCCTGAGCCGGGCGGTGCTTGAAGAAACCCAACTTCGGATGTTCAGCAATCAACGCATTCACCACCTTTGCGCCATCGCCGCGCGCGAGCAATGGCCTGTCGTTCAGGCCTATCTGAACGCCCTGCGCGGCGCCCTGCGCCACATCATCATGGAGGGTCAGCGCTCGGGTGAATTCACCAGGAACGATCCTGAAGAATTGGCCGACACCGTCTGCGCTGCACTGACCAAGATCTGGCATCCGCAAATGGTCGAGGCCTATTCCAGTGAGGATCTGGCCATGACGAGCGACCGCATCTGTCGCCTGCTCACGAAGGGCATGTCCAAATAAAATGATTGATGTGTATATATTTCATCTTTCATTTTTCTGGGCGACGCAGTAACGTTTCCGGGAAAGCAACGCTCTCCCAGGCCCCATCATGCTCGTCACGCCGTTCCGCGCCGCCGCCCTGCTGGCGCTCCTCTCACTAACCGCCTGCGGTCCGGACAAGGACAAGGCGGTGCAGGCGCCGCTTGTCCGCACCGCCATCGTTGGCGACGCGGGCGCAGCGCCCATCCGCTACACCGGCGTGATCCGGTCCCGCACCGAGAGTGATCTCGGCTTCCGGGTCGGGGGCAAGGTCGTTCAGCGGCTCGTGGATCCAGGGCAGACGGTCCGGCGCGGCCAGCCGCTGATGCGTCTCGACGCCACCGACCTTCAACTGGCCGCCGGCGCATCCCGAGACCAGTTGCGGTCAGCGCAGGCGCAAGCCGCCCAGGCGACGGCCGAAGAGGCGCGTCAACGCCGGCTGCTCGACGCGGGCGCGGTCTCGCGCTCGGCCTATGATCTCACCCTGGCCAATGCACAATCGGCCCAGGCGGCGGTGGCCGCGGCGCGTTCCGGCGCCGGACAGGCAGAAAACCAGGCCGGTTACGGCACGCTCTTCGCCGATGCCGATGGCGTCGTGACGGAGGTGATGGCCCAGCCCGGGCAGGTGGTGGCGGCCGGAACCGTCGTCGCCCGCCTGGCGCGAGCCGGCAGCCGGGAGGCGGCCGTGGCGGTGCCGGAAACGCAACTGGCCGGCCTGCCGCGCAACGGTCAGGCCTTTCTCTATGGATCCGAGACGCCGATCTCGGCTCAGCTTCGCGAAGTGGCGGGCGTCGCCGATCCCCTGACCCGCACCTTTGATGCGCGCTTCGTCCTCAACCGCTCGGACCTGCCTCTCGGATCAACCGTCACAGTCGAACTGCCTCGGGCGACGACAGCCGAGCTGCAAGTCCCTCTGACGGCCCTGCATGATCGAGGGGCCGGTCCCGGCGTCTGGGTGGTTCGCGGCGACCAGGTCCGCTTCAGGCCAGTCAAGGTTGTGCGTTTGGGCGAGGAAGCCGCCTCGATCGAGGCCGGTTCGCTGGCTTCGGGCGATCGCATCGTGACGCTCGGCGCCCATCTGTTGCGCGATGGCGAACGGGTCCGCACCACTGCCGCCGCGGCGGTGCGCCCATGAAATTCCCCAACCTCTCGGCGCTGGGCGTCCGGCATCCGTCCATCACCCTCTTTCTGATCCTGGCCATCCTCGCGGCCGGGACCTTCGCCTTCCTCAAGCTCGGCCGGGCGGAAGACCCGACCTTCACCGTCAAGGTGATGACGGTCACCGCCGTCTGGCCCGGCGCCACCGCCCAGGAGATGCAGGAGCAGGTCGCCGACCGGCTCGAGAAGCGCCTGCAGGAGCTGCGCTACTACGACCGCGTCGAGACCTCGGCGCGACCTGGCGTGGTGAACATGACCGTCAGCCTGCTCGACTCTACGCCGCCCGGCGCGGTGCAGGAGGAGTTCTACCAGGCCCGCAAGAAGCTGCAGGATGAGGCGGTGAACCTGCCGCGCGGCGTGATCGGGCCGATCGTCAACGACGAGTTCTCCGACGTCTATTTCGGTCTCTTCGCCCTGCAGGCCGTGGGCATGCCGCATCGCGATCTGGTGCGCGAGGCCGAGACGATGCGCGAGCGACTGCTCCAGGTCGACGGCGTCAAGAAGGTCAACATCATCGGCGAACAGCCGCAGCGCATCTTCGTGGAGATATCCAACCGTCGTCTGGCCACCCTCGGCATCGCGCCGGACCGGCTGATCGGCGCCCTGGCCCAGCAGAACCTGCTGACCGGCGACGCCAGCGTCCAGACCGGCGCCCAGTCGGTCAACATCCGCGTCGCCGGCGCCTTCGACGGGGTCGAGGCCGTGCGCGACACCCCGGTGGCCGTCGACGGCCGCAGCTTCCGACTCGGCGACATCGCCGACGTGCGGCGCGGCTATGCCGATCCCGCCGGCTATCTGGTGCGCCACAACGGCGCGCCGGCCATCGTGCTGGGCGTGGTCATGCGCGAGCGCTGGAACGGCACAGTCCTGGGTGAAAGCCTCAAACACCAGGTCGACGAGATCCGCGGCGAACTGCCCGCGGGCCTGACCCTGACCCAGGTGGCCGATCAGTCGAAGAATATTGAGGAGGCCTATGGCGAGTTCATGCTGAAGTTCGTGGTGGCCCTTGCGGTCGTCATGGTCGTCAGCCTGCTCGCGCTGGGCTTCCGGGTCGGTCTGGTCGTGGCCGCCGCCGTGCCCCTGACCCTGTCGGCGGTGTTCGTCATCATGCTGATGACCGGCCGGGACTTCGACCGCATCACCCTGGGCGCGCTCATCCTGTCGCTCGGCCTGCTGGTCGATGACGCCATCATCGCCATCGAGATGATGGTGGTGAAGATGCAGGAGGGGATGGAGCGGACCGCGGCGGCGACCTACGCCTGGGGCGCGACCGCCGCCCCTATGCTGACCGGCACCCTCGTCACCGTCATCGGCTTCCTCCCAGTGGGTTTCGCCCGGTCCACGGCCGGCGAGTACGCCGGCAACATCTTCTGGATCGTCGCCTTCGCCCTGCTCGTGTCCTGGGTCGTGGCCGTCTATTTCACCCCCTATCTCGGGGTGAAGCTGCTGCCCAAGATCAAGCCGGAACCCGGCGGGCACGACGCGATCTACGCCTCGGCGCGCTACGACCGATTCCGTCGTTGGGTTCGCCGATCGGTCGAGCATCGCGGCAAGGTCGCGCTGGCGGTGCTTGTGGCCCTGTTCGTGGTCGGCGGCCTGATGGCCGTGGTCGTTCCCAAACAGTTCTTCCCCACCTCCGACCGGCCGGAACTGCTGGTCGAGGTCACCCTGCCCAAGGGCTCCAGCATCCGCGCAACGGAGGCCGTGGTCGCTCGGATCGAGGCTGACGTGCGCAAGGAACACGAGACCCTGTTCGTCGATTCCTATATCGGCGCCGGCGCCCCTCGCTTCTTCCTGTCCCTGAACCCGGAACTGCCTGATCCGTCGTTCGCCAAGCTGATCATCCTCACCGACGGTCACAAGGACCGCGACGCCCTGCGAACGGCCCTGAACGCGCGGATCGCCGCCGGCGCCTATCCCGAAGCCCGGGTGCGGACCAACACCCTGCTGTTCGGCCCGCCCGTCCCCCACCCCGTCGCCTTCCGGGTCTCCGGCCCGAACCTCGACCAGGTCCGCCGGATCGCCGCCAGAACGGCCGACATCGTCCGCGCCGAACCCCGGACGCGGGAGGTCAATCTGGACTGGGGCGAGCGCGCGCCGACGGTCCGGCTCGAGTTCGACGAGGCGCGTCTTCGCCTGCTCGGTCTCGACCCGTCCAGCGTCTCGCGTCAGGTCGGCGCGCTCGTCTCCGGCGTGACGGTCTCGCAGATGCGCACGGGCGACCGCACCGTCGACATCGTCGTCCGGGCGACCGACGAGGATCGCAAAGGGCTGGCCGGTCTCGACAACCTGGTGATCACCACGGCCGACGGCCGACCGATCCCGCTGAGCGGCGTGGCGCGTCTGGTCCCGACGTTCGAGGACCCGATCCTGCTGCGGCGGGATCGTCAGGCCACGATCACGGTCCGCGCCGACATCGTCCACGGCGTCCAGCCGCCTGTCGTCACCGCCGCCATCCTGCCCAAGCTCGCCGAGCTGAAGGCCAGCCTGCCCGCGGGCTATGCGATCACCACGGCCGGCTCGGTCGAGGAATCGGGCAAGGCCAATGTCGCCCTGGCGCCCCTCTTCCCCCTGATGATCGTGCTGATGCTGACGGTCATCATGATCCAGACCCGCTCGTTCAAGATGACGGGGCTGGTTTTCGCCACCGGACCGCTCGGCCTCGTCGGCGCCGTCCCCGCCTTGCTGCTGACTGGCACGCCCTTCGGGTTCAACGCCATCCTCGGACTGATCGGCCTGGCCGGCATCCTGATGCGCAACACCCTGATCCTCGTCGACCAGATAGAGCTGGAACGAGCGCGGGGTCTGGACCAGACCGAGGCCGTGATCGAGGCCACGGTCCGGCGCGCCCGGCCGGTCCTGCTCACCGCCCTGGCCGCTGTGCTGGCCTTCCTGCCGCTGACCCTGTCGACCTTCTGGGGGGCTCTGGCCGTCGTCCTGATCGGCGGCACCCTGGTCGGCACGGCCCTGACCCTGTTCTTCCTGCCGGCCCTCTACGCCCTGTGGTTCACTCCGAGATCATGGAAATCCTCGGCGAGCAGCGGGACACCCGCCTTGCCCCAGGAGCGTTGATCGATGACCGCATCCACGGACGAGGTCGTGGCCCCGCGCCTATCTCCCTGGCGACGGTTCTGGCGCGGACTCCAGAGGCGATCTGAACAGCGAAGCCCGCCAGTTCGGTCGCCCGGCACGGTTGCCTTTTCAGCGCCCTGCCGAAACGGGCTGGCTAGAGCTTGGCCGGCTCTCCAAACGGCTGCCGATCCAGTCTCGAGCATCCTTGAGGATCCGATCCGAGAGCACTTCGTCATCGACTGTCCGCGCCATCATTACCGCCCCCACCATCGTCGCCCAGACGCCGGTCGCCTCGCGCCGGGCATCGGGCGATGAGGCGCCGGAGATCGCAACCGCTATGCGGTCGATCTGAGCCCGAACGCCCTCCGTCATGGCGCTGCGCGCTTCAGGCCCCTGACGACGGATATCGGCGACCAGCGCCGCGGTCGGGCACCCCCGCGCAACGCCTTGTCTGTGCCGGGGCGAGAGATAGGCGTCCATGAAGGCGGAGAGATCGGCCATTTCGGATGTCTCGCCATCTGAGGGCTCGAACATGTGCGCCACCGTCTGGGCGATCAGATCGTCCTTGGACGCAAAATGCCCGTAGAATCCGCCGTGCGTGAGACCCGCCGCCTGCATCACCTCGGCCACGCCGACGGCGTCGAAACCCTTGGCGCGAAACAGCCGGCCGGCCTCCGTCAGGATGCGCTGGCGGTTCGCCTTCATCTGCTCGCGGCTGACCTTCATGGCGCAATCTCCGTTCCACCCATTGACACATACATGATGGTGGTCATATTTGGCAATATAGATGATAGCTATCATAAAAACACCAGATCGCAATGGAGCCACCCATGTCCGACCTTCCCGCAGTTCTCATCACCGGCGCGTCCAGCGGCATCGGGGCGACCTATGCCGACCGGTTCGCCAAACGCGGCCACGACCTGGTGATTGTCGCGCGCGACAAGGCGCGGCTGGACGCCCTGGCGGAGCGGCTTCGTGCGGAAACCGGCGTGGCGATCGACGTGATCCAGGCCGATCTGACGCAAGACGCCGATCTGGACGTGGTCGAGGCCCGACTGCGTGACGACGCCCGCATCGGCGTGCTGGTCAACAACGCCGGGCTTTCGGTCGCCGGTCGCTTCGATCGCCAGGCCGCGTCCGATATCGCGCGGCTGGTGGCGGTGAACACGACGGCCGTCCTGCGGTTGGCGCATGCGGTGTCGCCCCGGTTCGTCGAGGCCGGACAAGGCGCGATCATCAATGTGGGCTCGGTTGTCGGCCTCGTCCCCGAATTCGGCCAGACGGTCTATGGCGCCACGAAAGCCTTCGTCCTTTTCCTGTCGCAGGGTCTGGCGTTTGAACTCGGTCCCAAGGGCGTCTATGTCCAGGCCGTACTGCCGGCCGCTACGGGCACCGAAATCTGGAGCCGCGCTGGCGCCGACCCGTCGCAACTGCCGCCCATGATGGAGGTCGGGGAGATGGTGGACGCCGCACTTGTGGGCTTCGACCGTCGCGAGCCGGTGACGATCCCGCCGCTGCACGACGCCGGCCAATGGGACGCGTTCCAGGCCGCCCGTCATGTCATGCTGCCCGGCTTTGGACAGGTCACCGCCGCCCCACGCTACAAAGCGGACGCGTGATGAGAGCCTTCTTCCTCGACCATTACGCCAAGAAGGCGACGCTGCGACTGGGCGAGGCGTCGGAGCCCACGGTAGGCGACAAGGATGTGCTGGTCGAGGTGCATGCCGCGGGTCTGAACCTGCTGGATTCGAAGATCAGGGACGGAGCGTTCAAACCGATTCTTCCCTACAAGACGCCGCTGGTTCTGGGTCATGACGTGGCCGGCAAGGTCGTGCGCGTCGGCCCGGCCGTGCGGCGGTTCAAGGTTGGCGACGAGGTCTATTCGCGCCCACGCGACGGCCGGATCGGCGCTTTCGCCGACTATATCGCGATCCCGGAAGACGACGTCGCGCTGAAGCCGCGCAATCTGTCGATGGAAGAGGCGGCGGGCGTGCCGCTGACGGCGTTGACGGCGTGGCAGGTGCTGGTGGATCGGGCGGGCTTGAAGCCGGGGCAGAAGGTTCTGGTTCACGCCGGGTCCGGCGGGGTCGGCATCATGGCGATCCAGCTGGCCAAGCATCTGGGCGTCAACGTCGCGACGACCGCGAGCGCGGCGGGAGCGGGGCTGGTTCACAGCCTTGGGGCGGATGTGATGGTCGACTACAAGACCCAGGACTTCGCCGAGGTGTTGTCGGGATACGATGTGGTTCTGAACAGTCTGGACGGCGAGACGCTTGAACGGTCGCTGGATGTCCTGAAGCCCGGCGGCAAGCTGATCTCGATCTCCGGTCCGCCCGATCCGGCGTTCGCCAGGGCCCAGGGCCTGAACTGGATCGTCCGCCAGGTCATCGGCCTGGGAAGCCGCAAGATTCGCGGCGCGGCGAAGGCGCGCCAGGTCGACTATGGCTTCGTCTTCATGAAGGCGGACGGTGAACAGTTGAGCCGCATCACAGCCTTGATCGAGGCCGGAGACATCCGTCCTGTGATGGACCGGGTGTTTCCGTTCGAAAACCTGAACGAGGCCCTCGCCTACATCGAAACAGGACGCGCCAAGGGGAAGGTTGTCGTCAGCCTGAAGCCAACCGCGGCCCGCTCGTGAACCTTGCAAGCCCGAATATGTCGGCAGATCGCCTTGGCCCCAGTCGGTTGACCTTGTTGGCGGGGCTCGCCGCGCTCGGGGCCCTGGCCACGAACATCATGCTGCCCGCCTTCCCGGAGATGGCGGAGACGTTCGGTGTGGACCCAAGAGACCTGGCCTGGACGCTGAGCAGCTTCTTCATCGCTTTCGCCTTGGGGCAACTGGTCGTCGGCCCTGTTACCGACGCCGTCGGGCGATCGACGCCGGTCATGGTCGGGCTGGGCGTCTTCGTGATCGGCAGCCTGATCTGCGCCCTGGCCCCGACCCTGCCGGTGCTGATTGCCGGTCGGGTGGTTCAGGCCATCGGAGCGTGCGCCACGGCGGTCCTGGCGCGGGCCATTGCCCGCGACCTCTATACTGGGCCGGCGCTAACGCGGGCTTTGGCGCTCGTGATGATCGCCATGGCCGCCGCGCCCGGCTTCTCGCCGATGCTCGGCACAGCGACGACCTTCTGGTTCGGCTGGCGCGCGACCTTCCTGCTGGTCCTCGCCGCCGCCGTACTGCTTGCCGCCTTCTATCTGTTGCGCGCCGGCGAGACGTTGCCGAAAGCGCTGAGAAAGCCGCTTCGGCCGGCGCATATCGCCCGCACCTATCGAGACTTGCTTGTGGATCGCCGCTTCATCGCGCCGGCCATGACGGTCAGCTTGATGGTCGGCGGCCTCTACAGCTTCTTCGGAGCGGCGCCCGCCATCCTGATGAACGGGATGGGACTGAGCGCCACGGGCCTGAGCGTCTTCTTCGCCGCTACGGTCTTCGTCGTGTTCGGCAGCGGGTTGGCAGGACCCCGATTGGCGCGTCGCTGGGGCGTCGCCAGGGTAGGCATGGCGGGCTTGTTCATCGCGTTGGTTGGAGGCATTGGCCTGATCGCCAGTGTCGGCGCGGCCTCTCCGATACCGTTCATGGCGGCGGTGACCGTCTTCCTGTTCGGCATGGGAACGATTAACCCGATCGGCACCGCCATTACCCTGGAGCCCTTCGGCGCTCACGCCGGGATGGCGTCCGCCCTCCTCGGCTTTCTCCAGATGGCTTGCGCCGCTGTCGGCACAGCCCTGATCGGCATCCTCCCCTTCAACGCCATCACCGCCTGCTCCCTCGTGATCGCGGGCGGCAGTCTGATCGCGGTCATGACCTTCGCCCCCGTTTTGCAGGCGCCCTCAGGTCCGAAAGCTATGAACCGATGATCAAGATCGCCAGCGACCTTCGCGAGTTTGATGGCCTGGAACAAATGCAGGCGATCCTGAGAGGCGAGACAGTGACGATCCTCCGCCGTAAACTTCGACATCTCGCCAGTTTCACAACATGTGGAAGCTGCTCTGGATTCGCAATCATCGACGGGCCGGATCGATAACCCGAATGGGTCCGCTACGGGCGAAACTCCGGTCGGAGCCGTCATCGCTCGCGATACCGCAGGGCATCGACGATGATCTGGAACGCTGGCAAATTCTGCCGCCGACTTGGGTAGTAGAGGAAATAGCCCTCAAACAGCGGCGACCAATCGTCCAGCGCCAGTTCCAACACCCCTGACCTGATCTGCGACGCCACGATGTCTTCGGGTACATAGGCGATGCCGAAGCTGCTCACCGCCGCATCGATCATGGCGTAGGAGTTGTTGAACGTCAGTTGGCCGTCCACCCGCACCCGCAAGGCCTGGCCGTCCTTCTCGAACTCCCAGGCGTAGAGCCCCCCGGCCGTCTCGTGGCGCATGTTGATGCAGCGGTGTCGGACGAGGTCTTGTGGATGGTCCGGCCTGCCGTGCGCGGCGAAATAGTCGGGCGATGCGACAGCGACCAGCCGCCAGTCGGGCCCTATGCGGACCGCGATCATGTCCTTCTCGACGCTCTCGCCCAGCCGGACACCGGCGTCGAACCGCTCCTCGACGATGTTGCGGAAGGTGCTGTCGAGGACCAGTTCGACCTTGATGTCTGGATAGGTGGCCAGCACCGGCTTCAGCTCGGGCCAGACGACGCTCTCAAGCGCATGGTCAGACAGCGTGAGCCGGATTGAGCCGGCCGGTTTCTCACCGAAGGTGGTCAACGCAGCGATCTCTTCCTCGATCTCTGCGATGCGGGGCGTGACGGTCTGGATCAGACGTTCGCCGGCGGCTGTCAGCGCGACGCTTCGCGTCGTTCGCGTCAGCAGCCGGATGCCCATTCGGGTCTCCAACTGCCGAATGGCGTGGCTGAGCGTCGATTGCGCCACCCCGATCCGGGCCGCCGCCTTGGTGAAGCTGCGCTCCTCCGCGACGGCCTGGAACCAGGTCAGTTGGTTGAGATCGGGACCGGCCATGGTTCGTGCTTCCATCGACGATTAATCGTCCGCATCGATTAGTTCATGCCGATCCCGGTGACTAATCGTTTTGTCCTCCCCCCTCTAGGTTTGCACTCAGCAATCCCGAGGACCTCCCATGATCGTGGCGACAGCCATCACCGATACAGAACAGACGCCAGCCCCCGCGTGGGGCGCGGTGCTGTCGATGGCGCTATGCGTGGCGCTGCTGATAGCGTCGGAGTTCATGCCGGTCAGCCTGTTGACGCCTATGGCCGAGGGGCTGGGCGCGTCGGTCGGACAGACCGGACAGGCGATCTCGATCAGCGGCTTGTTCGCCGTGGCGTCGAGCATCGCGATCACGACGGTTGCCGGCCGGCTCAATCGGAAGTGGGTTCTTGTCGGGCTGACGGGCCTGATGCTGTTTTCCTTGGTGCTCGTCGCGGCCGCTTCGAACTTCGGGGTGCTGATGGTCGGGCGCGCCTTGCTGGGCATCTGCATCGGGGGGTTCTGGGCGCTGGCGACGGCCGTCATCATGCGGCTCGTTCCGGCTCCAGACGTGCCCCGCGCCTTGGCCCTGATGTATGGCGGACAGGCCATCGCCGCCGCCTTCGCCGCGCCGCTCGGCAGTTATCTAGCGGGTCTGCTTGGCTGGCGCGAGGTCTTCTGGGCTCTCACGCCCTTCGTTGCCGCCAACCTCGTCTGGCACGTCTTCGCCCTGCCATCCCTCCCCGCTCGGCAACGGCAGGACCTGCGCGCCATGCTGGAGCTGTTGCGCCGGCCGTACTTCCTAACCGGACTGATCGCCTCGATGCTGTCCTGGGGGTCGGCCTTCGCCCTCTTCACATATCTGCGCCCCTTCTTGGAACAGGTGACGGGTGTTGGCGTCACGGGCCTGTCGATCCTTCTGCTCGCGCTCGGCTGCGCTGGCTTCGTTGGTACCTGGGCCTCGGGCCGCTTCATCACCGGTGACGTCTCCAGGCTGCTGCGCCTGCCGGCCATGGTGATGGGCGCGGTCACCGCAGGCCTGCTGGTCGTTGGCGCCTGGCCGATCGCGGTCGGCATACTTCTGGTCATCTGGGGCGCGATGAACACCGCCATGTCGGTAATCTGGATGACCTGGATGTCCCAGAACGCCGACGACGCGCCGGAAGCCGCAGGCGGCCTGATGGTCGCCGCCGTCCAGGCCTCGATCCTTCTGGGCGCCGTCATCGGCGGCCTGCTGCTGGACCACCTCTCGATCAGCGCCGTCCTGATCGCCAGCGTCGCTCTCGCCGCCATGGCCGTCCTGATCGTCCGCGACGGCCACGCCCTGCTGAACCCCCGCTGAACACACAGCCCCCGGAACCCGACATGACCCCGACTTCCACCGACTTCCAGACCCGGCCGTCCCCCGCGATGGATCGTCGTGGACTGATGAAATTGACCGGCGCCGGCATGACCGCCCTGGCCGTCGCGTCGCTCCTCCCCATCTCCAATGCAAAGGCGCAAACCATGACCAGCGACTGGGACAAGGTGTTCCCGTGTGATGAAGCCGTCGACCACCAGAAGGTCACCTTCGCCAACCGCTATGGCATTACCCTCAGCGGCGATCTCTACCGACCCAAGGGTCGGGATGGGCAACGGTTGGCGGCTCTCGCCGTCGGCGGTCCGTTCGGCGCGGTCAAGGAACAGTCGTCGGGCCTCTACGCCCAGACGATGGCGGCGCGCGGGTTCATCGCCCTGGCGTTCGATCCGTCGTTCACCGGCGAAAGCGGCGGACAGCCCCGCAACGTCGCCTCTCCCGACATCAACACAGAAGACTTCATGGCGGCGGTGGACTTCCTCGGCCTGCACCCGTCGGTCGATCAGGAGCGGATCGGCGTCATCGGCATCTGCGGCTGGGGCGGCATGGCGCTGAACGCCGTCGCCACGGACAAGCGCGTCAAGGCCGTCGCGACCAGCACCATGTATGACATGAGCCGCGTCATGTCGCGTGGCTACAACGACAGCGTCACGCCGGAGCAGCGCACGCAATCGCTGGAACAGATGAGCCGCCAACGCTGGATTGATGCACGCAATGGCATCCCCGCCTACGGTCCACCCTCTAACGAATTGAAAGGCGGCGAGGCCCAGTTTCTGGTCGACTACCACGCCTACTATATGACGCCGCGCGGCTACCATGAGCGCGCGGTGAACTCCGGCAACGCCTGGTCGGCCACTACCCCGCTGTCGTTCATGACCTTCCCGCTCATGACCTACATCGCGGAAATCTCGCCACGCCCGATCCTGCTGATCCACGGCGAGAACGCCCACTCACGATATTTCAGCGACGCCGCGTTCGCGGCGGCGGCCGAACCGAAGGAACTGGTGATCATTCCGGGCGCCAGCCACGTCGATCTCTACGACCGCGTCGACCTGATCCCCTTCGACCGGCTGACGCGCTTCTTCGAGGATCACCTGTCGTGATCAGGTCGATTGTCGCAGCCACAGCCGCCCTGTTGGGCGGCGAGTCTCCCATCCAGACCCAAGGAAACGCCCCCATCATGGAAATCACCCGCAAGGCTGACCAAACCACTATCGATGGTCCGGCCGAGTGGTTCACGGGCCGCGTCACCATCAGCGGCCAGTTCCAGCGCGAGGAGCCCTCGCGCGTCGGCGGCGCCATCGTCCACTTCGACCCCGGCGCACGCACCGCCTGGCACGTCCATCCTCTGGGCCAGACCCTGATCGTCACCGAAGGTGTCGGCTGGACCCAGATCGAGGGTGGCCCCAAGCTGGAATTCCATGCCGGCGACCTCCTGTGGTGTCCGCCCGAGCACAAGCATTGGCACGGCGCCACACCGCACGCGGCCATGACCCACATCGCGATCCAGGAAAGCCAGAACAGCTCGCCGGTCACCTGGCTGGAGCACGTGACCGACGCGCAGTATCTCGCCGACCCGTCGGCGACCGCAGCAGAGGCAGATCAATGACCGACAACATCGCAGGCAAGACCATCGTCATCACCGGGGCGTCCAGCGGCATGGGCGCCGCAGCCGCCCGTCACCTGGCCGAAATGGGCGCCGCTGTCGTCCTCGGCGCACGCCGCGTCGACCGTATCGAGGCCCTGGCGGCAGAAATCACCAGGTCGGGCGGGAAGGCTAGCGCCGTGGCGACCGACGTCACGAAACGGGAAGACCTCCAGCGTCTGGTGGACGCCGCCGTCCACACCTACGGCCGCGTCGATGTGCTCATCAACAACGCCGGCGTCATGCCTCTGTCGCCCCTTGAGCGGGTGAAGGTCGATGAGTGGGACCAGATGATCGACGTCAACCTGAAGGGCGTGCTTTACGGCGTCGCCGCCGCGCTTCCGCACATGATCGCGCAGAAGTCCGGCCACATCATCAATCTCTCGTCGGTGGCCGGCCACAAGCTGTTCGGCGGCTCCGCCGTCTATTCCGCGACCAAATTCGCGGTGCGCGCCCTTTCCGAAGGGCTGCGGCAGGAAATGGCTCCCTACAACATCCGCACCACGATCATCTCGCCCGGCGCGGTCAAGACGGAACTGCTCGACCACATCAGCGAGAAGGACGTCCAGAAAGGGAACCGGGATTATGTGGCGCAGATCGGCCTGCCGGCCGACACCTTCGCCCGCCTCGTCGCCTTCGCCATCAACGAACCCGAAGATGTCGGGATCAACGAGATCCTCTTCCGCCCGACGGCGCAGAAACTCTGAGGTGCTAGTCAGGGCGATTCAGGTCGGGTCTTGACCCGCCGGCGCCGAGCCGGGCGGACGCCAGCCCAGCCCGGCCAGCAACAGGGCTCCGACGCCCAGCCTCGCCAGCAGGAGGTCGGCTGAGAGCGGGGTATTTGGTCAACTTCGCCTGGACCTTCTCCCTGACGGCGCGCGCCCTCACGGGCGAATGCGCTATCTCTGACGCTGTCGGATCAGGCCTTTCGGTCGTCGGCCCGCACGGACCGGCCTGCCGTCGAACCCCGGTTCAGGACACCGCCACCCCCGGGGATCAAAGCGGGCATCCAGGCTTCACAACGATCACAGCCCCGTTTCGCGGCAGATCACGACACGCCAACCATCTGGGTCAGCGTAGGTGAAGCTTCGCTCAAGCCAGTATGGATTCTCCGGCTCGACCGGTTGATGGCCGTGCCGCTGCATACGGTCGTTCAAACGTTCATAGGCGGCAGGGTCCGTCACATAGAGGACCAGCAGGTTGTCGAGGCTCGGCGCAGGACAAGGCATACCCGCCTCATGCTGCGTAAACTCAAGGTGCACAGCCTTTCCAGGCAGGCCCAGCATGATCCCGTCATAGCCGGCATGGGCCTCGAATCGAGTCAGCACCGGCAAGCCCAAACCGTCCCGGTAGAAGGCGATCACTTCGTGGAGCTGATGAGTCGGTCGGGCGACGCGCACCTGGACAGGCGTCGCCTGCTCTCCCAACGTAAATCCAGCCTCGGGCATCTGGTTGCGCTCGTTCATAGTAAAGCTTCCTTCTTTCAATGCTGAAGATCAGTTCTGGAACGGCGCCGGCGCGCCGGACTGGAGCATCCGCCAGAGACCCGGTCCCTGCATGACCAGGACGCCTACGACCACGAATGCGGCGCCGGTCAGGCGAGGCAGGTTGATCTGCTTGGCCTCGAAACCGACGAGGCCGTAGTGGTCGATCGCCATCGAAGCCAGGATCTGGCCGGCGACGACAGCGGTCATGAAGCGGGCTGCGCCCAGCTTCGGGGCTAGCAACACAGCTGCGGTGATATAGATCACGCCCGCCACGCCCCCGATCCATATCCAACGGGGCTGGCCGGCCAGACCGGAGATCGACGGGGCCGAAACCCTGAACGCCAACATGACCGGCACCACGCAAACGACGCTCACGGCCAGGGATATCAATGTCGCCCATAGCGGATGCCCCAGGGCTCGGCCGAGCGCGGCGTTGGCCCCGGCCTGCAACGGCACGAGCAGGCCGGCGATCAGCGCCGCAGCAAGAAGCAGGTAGGATGGCATCCGAGACCCTTTCTCAAAGAAGAGGTCTCAACTTAGATATCCGGCATGTCGATTTGAAATGAAGATTTGCGCATGCAATATGCAGCATATGAATAGTCTTCGGAATATCGACCTCAACCTCCTTGTCGTTCTCGACGCCCTTCTGGTTGAGCGGCATGTTTCGCGCACGGCGCTGCGCCTGAACATGAGCCAGCCCGCCGTCAGCCATGCGCTCGCGCGACTGCGCGCCCTTCTCGACGATCCGCTTTTGGTTCGAGGCGGCGGCGGCCTGTCGCCGACCCTTCGCGCGCTCGAACTCTCGAAGCCCCTGGCTGAAGCCCTCGCCCAGATCCGAACCGTCCTGGGTCCTGACGGCTTTGAGCCCAGCCGCACCCGACACGCCTTCAGGCTGGCGATGTCCGACTATGGCGCAGAGATTCTTCTGCCGACGCTGTTGCGCGACATGGCTCGCTCCGCCCCGGGCGTTGACCTCGCCGTCACCCAGCTGAGCCGCGAGGGCATGGTCGCCGGGGTCATGGACGGAGACATTGATCTGGGCCTGGGCGTATTTCCGCACCTGCCCGACCAGGTCCATTCAGAGCCCTTGTTCAATGACGACCATGCCTGCCTGGTCGACCGCTCCACCCTCCCCTCAGGCTCCAGAATGATGGACCTGGAAACATACCTGGCCCGCCCGCATGCCCTCGTGGCGGTTCATGGTGAAGCGTCGACCGAGATCGATGAAGCTCTCCACGCGGCAGGACACGCCCGGCGCGTCGCCCTCGTCATCCCGCACTGGAGCGTCGCCCCCAAGCTGATCGCGGGAACGGATCTGGTTCTGACGGTGGCGCGCAACAGCCTGAAATCGGCGTCACGAGACCGACGGCTGGCCGTTCTTCCCCCGCCGATCCCACTGCCGTCCATAGGCTTCCGCCAGATTTCACACCGGCGGCGTCAGAGCGATCCCGCGCTTCGCTGGCTAAGGGAGATGATCGTCAGAAGCGCGTCGGAAGCTAGGTGATCCCGCCCCCCGCCCGCCAGGGCGCGCCAGAGCGGACCTACGGGATCATAAGGGTTGCGATGAAGTCGGTTGGTCTGGTCGGCCCGCGACGAACTCATCCGCCGTTAGATGCGGCCCGACCAGTCGCCCCAGCGGGGGGCGTATGACGGGATGATCGGGCCGCAGCCCCCGACATAGGGATGCATGGTCATAACGCAGATCATAAAACGACAGTTCTGATCGAAACTCCGGCTGTCCCAATGCGTCCCGCCGTGGATCGAGCGCATCACGGATTCGATCCGTCCCCTTCAGCTGTTGAACGCCTCGGCATAGGTTACAACGCCATGCGCGCACGGTTGGCCCGCAAACGCCAGCGCCTGGAAATACTCCTGAGGAACCCCAGGAAGTACGAGACGAGGTTCGCACTCGAAGCCGAAGCGGCGATAGTAGGCGGGATCGCCGAGGACGACGCACCCCATTCCGCCGAGGATGCGGAGATCTTCAAGGCCGCGCTCAACCAACATCCGTCCAACCCCGCGCCCCTGATATGCGGGGAGGACGGCGACGGGCCCAAGACCATACCAATTTTTCGATCCATCGCCGACGACTACCGGAGAGAAGGCGACGTGACCCACGATGTTTTCGTCATCTTCCGCCACCAGCGAAATCGTCAGCTGGCCGTCGGATCGCAGCTTGTCGACGATTGTCGCCTCCTGACCGCTGGCATGCTCGATACCAGCGAAAGCAGCGTCGATCAGGCGACCAATATGAGGGCGATCTTCGAGATTTTCTCTTCGGATCTTCATTTCTAACCTCTGTTATCAAGTTGAGGACGGACCGCTGCGCGGCCGCGTCGAGAGATGCGGTAGGGCTGGGAGGCGCGGGACTCGATCAGTCGCTTGCGCTTCAGCTTCGCAAACAGCTCGAGATCGCAATGGGCGAGCATCATTCCGTCTCGAGTGACGCACTCGACGTGTGAAACACGCAGGCCCGCTTCCCGGTGGGTGCGAATGCAACCGCCTTGAGACAAAACGTGCAGCACCCGCTGCTCGTTCTTGGAGATATTCATTGTGAGGAAAAACCTGTCAGGATTTCGGACAAGCCAAAACCCGCTGCGAAACGCAGCTATCGGGTCAGGCTAGAAACCGCGCGCGGAGCGAGCGGCTGCCGATTCAGACAAGCTCTTGCATATACATGAGGTGCATTTTGCGGAGACGGGTTTCACTCGTCAACCCGGCGCTGTCAGCACAAGCCGCCTACCGCCCCGCCGGAAAACGATCATGCCGGCGGAACCATGCGACTTCATCACGCAGAGTGTCGGCCAGGGGCCGGAATGTCAGACCCAGTTCCATGACGCTCCTGTCGGGATCGTAGCGCGAGCGGTCGTTCTCCGATGCGACCGTCCGCGCCATCGCCCAGCTCAACAGGACCGGACGACGGCTTATCCGCGCATAGAGTTCGTTGGCGGCGGCCAGAAGATGCATCAGAACCATGGGAATAGCGCGTGTCGGCGCCGTCACGCCGGCGGCCCTGGTGATCAGCGGCACAAGATCGCTCATCGACATGTGGCGTCCAGCGGCGAGGTAGCGTTCGCCGCGTCTTGGCACCCGCGGTGCCGGACGCTGAACCCATGCTAAGGCGGCTCGTCGGTCCCCGGTTCTGGGAGCGTCACTGGTCCATCGGGCTCTGTCCGGACCTCGCTAGCCACCTGGGCTGGCGCGCTGACCCGCGAGATCCCGCCCGATATCTGGATGCAGTAGGCCGCCTCCAGGTTCGCACACTCGATTGGCGCGATTCAGCGACGGTCGGTCAGCACTTCGGTGAAGCGGTTCTGCGCGACGGCCAGATGGTGATCGCGACGCCTCTTGCCGATGAAACGCTCGACGAGCTCATCGTCCGACGTCTGGACGTCCACGCCTGGCGCACGATCGTCCGCCAGGGTTCGACCACTGACGCTTTCGCTTCGACCAACCTAGGCGATGGCCTGTCCGGGGCCGCAGGGCCGACCATCGCGCAAACCTGAGAACCATCATGCCGCCGGAACCCGTGGAGCATTTTGGGCCATCGGTCTCGTCCGAGGTGGCGGCATAATTGGTCGAACACCACGGCCTGTCCTCCGATGTCGCCTAAAGCCGACATTCCGAACCGCCGCTTGGAGCCCAAAGCAGACTTGGATACGGCAGCCGAGTTCCACTGCCCTGTAGATTTACCACCGTAGACGTGCCGGGTCGCGCTGCTCGACTCTGCCCGGTAGAGTTCGCTCGTTATCTACGAAATCCCCTCACCCGAGGTCGCCCCCGCATGCCCGCTCCCCATCACTCCCACTCGATTACTTAAATATAAATAATCTATTGATTTACAATCGCTTTGCTTTTGCCTGACCTCTTCACACCGTCCGGGACGCCGACAAAATTTAAGCGCCATGAAAACATTGAATAAATAAGATCATGTAAAAATCGCGTGATAGCACCATCTTTCGAGATGCATTGACAATGCCGCAATGACAATTCTCCACATACCGGGCCAAGGTATCTCGACCGATTCAGTATACCATACAAGATCGTGTGACGCAGGTCTTCGAAGAAGCAATGATCACCGCTTACAAACTCCCGGACACGTCCAATTCCCCGAGCCGGCGCTTCGTTTCGGTGAGGCGTCGGATCGGAACACGGACTTCCATCCGCTGCTGGGCCCCTCACGGTTCGGCCCCTGCAGCCGTGATCGGTTATCCGGGGTCGCAATCCCGATCCGGATCGTGATGATCGCGCCGACGGGCGGAATCGACCGGCTGAATCGATTGATGCAGGAGTTGGAGCAGCCGCACAGCCCCAAGGAGAGAAAAGGCAACCCGCCATCGCCTGCTCCCGTGAACCTACGACCGTAGGGCGACGGAGTTGCAATCTCGGAACCTGGCCTCCGAACCTTGAAAGCTAGTACCTTCAGAAGCGCCGGCTCAGCGTGAACCGGACCATGCGGCCCAGAGGGTCCTGATCATCCCGGCCGTATCCCCGAGCAGGTCGCCCGTCGCCCAGGGCCGCCTCCGGTCTGGCGTCAAACAGGTTTTCTACCTCCAGCTCAAGTCGCAGGCCCGCGTCCCTGCGCGATCCGGCGCCGTCCCGACTGGGAGATGCGTGCGTTTCCAGAAGATAGCTGAACTTCAGATTTACGGTGGTCAGGTCGGCCAGTTGCAGGTCTTCCGCGGCGTCTCGACCGCTGTCGCGCCGGACGCGGGAGCTGCTGCGCCAGCGAGCGCCCGCGTTGAAACCCCACTGGCCGAAACGCCCGTCGACTTGGGCGCTGACCTGGTGACGCGCAGCCCCGCCGCCATCGCCCGCCAGACGGTCCATTTCCGGCAGTCCATCCTGGATCCGGATGAGGTTTTCGAGTTGCCAGGTGTGGGTCAGGCTGACCCGCACTGAACCGCCCCTCCGTCCCGCTGCAGTCCGTCCAACGGGAATGTTGAAGTTCAGGTTGGATGACAGACTTCTCATCTGCGTGCCCTGAAGATTGAGCGGACGCAGATTTATGGCGACCAGACGACCTTCCGCATCTCGCTGGAACCGATCTGGAAAGGCGGCCTCCACCTCGGGCGTGAAGGCGGCGGGCAAGACGCCGATCATGTCGGTCGTATTCAGGCTTCGCAGATTCATGGCGGTCGACAGACCCCAAGATGTGAAAGGCCCGGCTGAGGCCGTCAGCAGCACCTGGTCCATGGTTTGGGGCCGCAGATCAGGATTGCCTCCGAAGAGAGGCAACACCTCGACCGCCTGGCCAGTCGTAAAATCGAAAATGACTCTCGGCTCTCCGTAGAACTCCGGTGCAAGCCGTTGCTGCTCATTGGGCGCATCGACGGATCTGGACCACTGGCCGTTGAACCTCAGCTTGCGCAGCGGAGACCAGGACAGGCCTGCGCTCACCCCCGTCCCTCTTGCATCCCCTGCCCCTCTGGTGTTCGCCCCCAGGGTGAGTGACGTCGCTTGGGACCGGGTCAACGGGATCGACAGATTCCCCCCGAGATCAAAGGAGTCGAGTGAGCGCGTCATCCGTTCGCCCTCTCGGTCGGACTCCGAGGTGAAGCGCGCGTACCGTCCGGACAGATTCATCAGCAACCGCCCGGCAGGCAGCTCCATCACGGCGCGGTTCGCGGTGACATTGGCGGCGGTCGAGAAGGTGCGGAACTCGCCCGCGGCCAGACCTTCCTGCGTCACCGCCGCCGCCGCCGCGTCGAGACCCAGACGCACCGTCCACCCCGCGACCTCCCCTCCGACACCGCCCGCCAGCGCCACATTGCGCGTCTCGCGTCGAGAGGCGACGCTCTGATCGCCGATCACGGCGGCGGACTGGTCATTGCGCACCTGCACCGTCGCATTGATCGAGCTGGACCAATCACCCAGAGCGCGGGTCAAGGCGATGTTGGCGGCGGCGACATCCACGGCGGGACGCAGGGTCGAACCTTCGCGACCGGGGTGGTCTTCGATGTAGGCGGATCGTTCCGACGCCCGCAACGCGGTGTCACGGCCAAGCTGAACGCCGAACTGGTTGGTGTTGTTGTCCTGAACGGCCGACTGGCGAAGGTCCAGCGCCGTTGAGGACTGACCGCCCGCAGTGGGGCGCGCGGCTGTGATCCGCCCGTCGCGGCTGGTGAAACGTCTCTGGAGAACGATGTTGACGACCCGGCGGGAGGGATCGCCTCCATACATCGCCGCCGCCTGCTGCGGCAGCGCCTCCACCCTTTCCAGCGCGTCCGGAGGAAACCCCAAAAAGTCGCTGGCGTTCACGACACGGCGGCCATTGACGATGATGATGGGAGCGCCGTCGAACCCCAGGCTGTCGCCTATCTGGGTCAACACTTCAGAGATGTCATAAGCGCCGAAGGCGTCGATCTCATCCGGACCCAGTTCGATCTCCGGATCGACCAGAGCCGCCCCCCGACGACCCATGACGACGACGTCTTCAAGCTGGATGGCTTCGTCGTCCTGCCCCCCAGGCGAGTTCGAGCGGCGAGGCTCCTGCACAACCGGAACCACTTCTGGCGGCGGCGCGCCGGCCAGACAGGAAATCGTGGAGATCAGAGACAGGAACATCATATGTCCCCGGACCTGATCAGATCATGCGCAAACAAGAAACACCGGACGCCCATGGGGCGCCCGGTGAGTGGGGATGGGATCGAGATGTCGTCAATCACCGCCCATCAGGGGACGATGGTGATGATTGGACTGGCGAACAGGCTGCCGTTGATGATGCAGTCCTGCGGATCGCTGCTGGGAATGACAGCATTGTCGAACGTCAGTTCGCCGGTGCTGTTGTTGTAGGTGCCTTCCACCTCGCCGTAGCAGGTGCCGGCGATCGATTGCGCCCCGACGTTGGCGGTGATGCGATAGACGGCGGGCGGACCGGCGTCGTTCGGGCCGGCGACCACCGTCCACGTGCCCAGCGGCTGCACGATCAGACCGCAGAAGAAGAAGTTGCCCGGGCTGAAGCTGCGGCTGGTGACGGACGCAGCGCCGGCGCCGTCGATGGAGACTCCGATCGTTGTCTGGCAGTTGATGTTCTGCGTCTGCTCCAGGTTCAACAGGCCGGAAAGCGTCGTGGTGCTGTTCGTCGGACTGAACGATTGGGCCATGGCGGGCGATGTGACCGCCGCAAGAGCCAGAGCGCCAGCCGACACCAGGACTGATATCTTGAACATAGTTATCCTCCCTTACAGCCTCGAGATGAGGCGACAACATACATTGATGTAAACAGAGCGAGAGTCAACAAGGAAAGCTGATTAATATCAGTGCGCTACGCTTAATCCGAGTTCCATCACCACCACGGCCGGACCGTCGTGTCATCGAGTCGGAACCACCGCCCCGAGGACGGGACGGCGGATGTCGTCAGAACGACTTGGTCACCCGGAAGGCGACCAGTCGCGGATCCAGGGTGAAGACGTTGGTGGTCAAACCCGTGTCGTCGCTGTTGGTGAAGGCGTCGACGATCGGCGCGTCATCAAACAGGTTCTTGACGTAGGCCGAGAAGGTCAGACCGCGATCAGCGTCTTCCAGAACAACCGACAGGTTGACGTTGTCCCACCCCTTCAGCCGATCGTATTCGGTGTTATAGATGCGGAAATAGCTTTCGGCCTGGCGGTAGTAGTCGCCCCGAACCGTCAGATCCCAGTTCCCCATGAACCAGGTGTATTGGGCGCCGATGTTGGCGGTCCAGGTCGGCGAGTTCGGCAGCTCGTTGCCGCTGAGATCGGCCAGGAAGCCGCGTCCGCCGTTGGGCGCATCCTCCAGCGGCCGGTACTCGAAACCGTAGATCATCCAGAACGGCAGCTGTGACGTCATGTCGGGGTTGAAGGTGCCGAAACGGCTCGATCCCGCGCACAGGGCGCTCAGCGCCAGATTGGTGTTGAACTGCATCGCCGGTGAATCGCGCGCCAGGATGCGCTCGACCAGTTCCGTGGGCGCAATGCAGTTGGACGGCACCTGAATCCACGGACGCACCACCGTCCAGTCCGGATTCCCCTGGGTCCGGTTCATCACATCGACCGAGCCCTCACCATCAGCGATGCGAGTGTTGAGGTAGCCGAAGTTTCCGTCGATCTGGAAATTGGGCGTCGGTCGGAACATGGCTTCCAGCTCCAGACCCCAGACCCGCGCATCGAAATTCTCGTTCAGAGAAATGCGGTCCACGATCTGCGACACCTGGTAGTCTTTATAGTCGTAGTAGAAGGCAGTGGCGTTCAGCCTCAGCCTATGGTCCATCAGACTGTTCTTGAGCCCGATCTCGAAGGCGTTGACGTATTCGGGCTCGAAGGTGCTGGACAGGGGCTGGTATTCAACCACGCCAGGATTCAGGTCCATTCGGGGCGGATTGGTCCCGCCGCCCTTGTAGCCGCGCGCATACGAAGCATAGACCAGAGTGTCGTCGGTGAAGCTCAGCTGGGGCTTCCAGTCCAGGACAAGCCGCCCAGTGACCGCCTGCCAGTCCTGCTCGATGTCCGGCAAGGCGGGATAACCTTCGCGAACGAAGCCCCCTGAACCCGGTCCCGGGCGTCCGTCGCCCATGGCGCCCAGCAGCAACTGGCTCGGATGAGGCGTGGTGATCTTGGTGTCATCCGTGTAGCGCAAGCCCGCCGTCAAACGCAGTCCAGGCGTAAGATCCCAGTAGCCTTCGCCGAACAGCGCCCAGGAGCGGATCTCCACGACGTTCTTGCTGCGGAAATAGTTGTGGCCGTCGCCATTGATGTTGCCGATCGGGTTGGGATCGACATAGACGCATTCCGCCGGATTGGCATCATCGCACAAACGGCTTCTCACGCTGCCGCCCACGATGCCGGGACGGCGCGTCAGGTCCACATTATAGAAATATTCGGCGATCATCGAGAAGACGTTGCCAAAAACGTAGTAGTCGTCCTGCGATTTGAAATCGAGGTAGTTGGCGCCGAGGCTGAAGTTGAACATCCCGTCATTGCTCGATTGCAGACGGAACTCCTGATACCATTGCCTGTTGTCCGACTGGCTGAGGTCCACGATCATGATCCGGTCGGACGGGCCAAGCTGGGGATCATTGTAGATGCCGCCAGGCGTGATCGGCGAAGGATCCAGAATGCCGTTGGACGAGAAGACGTTGGAGGAGTCGTTGAAGACCGGGTTGGAGACGTATCGAGCATAGTCCTGGGACGCGTAATAGTCGTCCTTGGAATAGGCGGTCTGGGAATAGAGGGTTAGATTGTCCGACAGGTCGAACTCAAGGTTCATCTGAACGACGTCGTTCTTGGCGCGGAACACCGGATCATAGCTGGTGGCGATCTCGCGCAGGTCGCGCGACTGGGTGACGCCGTCATAGGGGTCCAGACCGATGGGTATGGCGGGTATGGGCTGGCGTCCCGCCGTCTGCCCGATCGTCAGCATGCCGTACAGGAAACGCACAGGTCCGTACGATCCGCCGTTCGGCGCGGAATAGGCGGCGTCATCGTAGAGAGAGCCCGCCTGACAGCCCTGGCTCAGGACATTGCGGTTCATCTCCTGGCCGATCGTCACCCCGCCGACGGAGGTGGGTCCGGGGTCGCGCGTGCACAGTTGCTTGCCGGTGCGCGAACGATTGTCGTCTTCCTCGAAATGCTCCCAGATCATATTGGCGCGAAAGCGTGCGGTCGGTTCCCACAGGGCTGAAAGCCGCGTGGTGATCATGTCACGATCATTCACATGGGTGTCGTTGAAGCTGTTGTAGTCGAAGCCGTCCCGCTGAGTGAATGAGGCCGCGCCGCGTATGGCGAAGGTGTCGCCGAACGGGATGTTGGCCATCAACTGTCCGCGCACGGAACCGTAGTTGCCGATCTCGCCCGTGGCGAACGCCGCCGGTTCGAAGTTGGGCAGATGGGGGAACATGTTGACAACGCCGCCGGTGGCGTTGCGACCGTAAAGCGTGCCTTGCGGCCCCCGCAGCACCTCGACCCGGTTCACATCCAGGTATTCCTGCTCGAACAGCCGGTTGCGGATCAGCGGCGTGTTGTTGAAACTGACAGCGACCGCCGGGTCGCTGGAGGCGGACACGGCCTTGGTCCCGATCCCGCGGATCGAGAAGTTGTACATGCTGAAGTTGGCCTTCGAAAAGGCGACGTTCGGCACGGCCCGCAACAGTTCCGAGCCGCCTTCGATGCGCAGGGTCTCCAGTGTTTCCGAAGACAGGGCCGTAACAGCGATCGGCACGTCCTGGATCGACTGCTCGCGCTTCTGAGCCGTGACGATGATGTCGTCGATTGTCGTGGCTGCCGGATCGGTCTGCGGTGTTACGTCCTGAGCCAGGGCCGGCGCCGCCGCCATGAACAGGGCTGTCGCCGAAACAGTGATCGCCAAACGCGCGCGCATGCAGGCCGATGAAGCCATGAAATTCCCTCCCGAGGCGCGCCATTCCCCAACAGCGCGTTATGTGCGTTTCCTCCCGCCTGGTTTATCCGCGTGATGGGGCGGGGCCATCAGCGGTTGCCTGCAACTTCGCACTACTCACCCATATGTCAATACTTATTGACAACGATGTGCGTGATGAAATTCCGCCACCATTACAATATTTACATTAGTGTCAGTTTACATGATGCTGAAAGCGGAACGAGGGGACCGGAATGAACTACGACGCCATCATCGTCGGCGCGGGCCTGTCCGGTCTTGTCGCCGCCCACGAACTGACCCAGGCGGGACGGCGCGTGGCGATCGTTGAACAGGAGAACGCCGCTAACCTCGGCGGGCAGGCCTATTGGTCCTTTGGCGGACTTTTCCTGGTCGACAGCCCCGAACAACGGCGTTTGGGCGTGCGCGACAGTTTCGATCTGGCCTGGTCGGACTGGCGGGGAAGCGCGCAATGGGACCGGCTGGAGGGCCCATTGGCCGAAGACGAATGGGCCGAGCGTTGGGGCCGGGCCTATGTCGAATTCGCCGCGGGGGAAAAGCGGGAGTGGCTGCACCGCCACGACATCCGGCTGACGCCCATGGTCGGCTGGGCCGAGCGGGGCGACGGACGGGCGGACGGCCATGGCAACTCCGTCCCGCGCTTTCATGTGGCCTGGGGCACGGGAACCGGCGTGTCTGAGCCCTTCGCCCGGCGCGCGCTGGAGGCGGCGAAACAAGGTCTTCTGACCTTCCACCACCGCTGTTGCGTTGATGCGTTGATCGTCGAGGCGGGGCGGGTGACGGGCGTGTCAGGCGCACAGCTCGAGCCGGACGCGGCGCCGCGAGGCGCACCGTCCAATCGCACGGTGACCGCAGACTTCACCCTGAGGGCGCCGGTCGTGCTGATCGCCACAGGCGGCATCGGCGGAAACCATGACATGGTGCGCCGCTTCTGGCCCGAACGTCTGGGCCGCCCGCCCCGGGAGATGCTCACCGGCGTTCCGGCTCATGTCGACGGGCGGCTGCTCGATATCGCGGAAGAGGCAGGGGCGCGGCTCGTGAACCGGGACCGCATGTGGCACTATGTCGAGGGGGTGCGGAACTGGGCGCCGGTCTGGCCCCGGCACGCCATCCGGATCCTGCCTGGTCCGTCATCGATCTGGCTGGATGCGCTGGGGCGGCGGCTGCCCTTCCCCGCCCTGCCCGGCTACGACACCATATCCACGCTGCGCCACCTGCGCACCACACCGGAGCTGATCCAGCACGACCATTCCTGGTTCATCCTGACCCAGAAGATCATCGAGAAGGAATTCGCCCTTTCAGGCTCCGAACAGAATGGCGACATCACCTCAGGCAGCTGGCTGCGGGTGCTGAAAACCCGCCTGGGCAAGGGCGCGTCTCCCGAAGTCGAAGCTTTCAAGGCCCACGGGGCCGACTTCGTGGTCGCAGATGACCTCGAAACCCTGATCTCGCGCATGAACGCCCTTACGGAGACCCCGCTGCTGGACGCTGGCCTCGTGCGCGACCAGATCGAGGCGCGCGACGCCCAGATCAGCAATCCCTACGCCAAGGACGTTCAGGTTCAGGGCATCCACAACGCCCGCCGCTATCCGGGCGACAGGCTGGCGCGCGTGGCGAAACCGCATCGAATTCTGGACCCTGCCGCCGGTCCGCTGATCGGCGTCAAACTTCATGTGCTGACGCGCAAAAGTTTGGGCGGGCTGCAGACCAATCTGGACAGTCAGGTCCTGCGTCCCGACGGCTCCGTCTTCGAGGGCCTTTACACTGCGGGTGAAGCCGCGGGCTTTGGCGGCGGCGGTCTGCATGGCTACAACGCTCTGGAAGGCTCCTTCCTGGGGGGCTGCATCTTCTCCGGCCGGGCCGCTGGCCGGGCCATGGCCGACAACGTCTGAGGATCCTGCATGGAATTCGCCGCCGTCGCACTGCCCCTGGCCCTGGGGGTCATCATGTTTGGCCTGGGGCTGGACCTGACGCCCGCCGACTTCGTCCGCGTCGCCAAACGGCCCAAGGCCGCCGCCGTGGCTCTGGCTTGCCAGTTGTTGATTCTGCCCGCCCTGTGCTTCGCCCTGGTGCTGCTGTTCCGGCTGCCGCCGATCCTGGCGGTGGGAATGATGCTGCTTGCGGCGTCGCCCGGCGGCACGACCGCAAACCTCTACAGCCACCTGTTCAGGGGCGACGTGGCGCTGAACATCTCGCTGACGGCGATCAATTCCGTCATCGCTGTGGTGACGCTGCCTGTCATCACCAACCTGGCCATCGCCTATTTCCAACCCGGCGACCTCACCGTCGGCCTGCAATTCAGGAAGACGCTGGAGGTCTTCATGATCGTTCTCGCGCCGGTGGCGCTGGGCATGACCGTGCGTGCGCTGAACCCCGGCTTCGCCAAGGCCATGGACAAACCCGTTCGTATCGCCTCGGTGGCGATCCTCGTATTGGTGATCGCAGGAGCCGCTGTGAGCAGTTTCGATCTGCTGGCGTCGAACTTCGCCGTGCTGGGCGGGATCGCCACCGTCTTCTGCGGCCTGAGTCTTGCGGTCGGCTACATCGTTCCCCGCCTGCTGCGGATCGAACAGCCCCAGGCGGTGGCCAGCGCCTTTGAAGTCGGCATTCACAACGCCACGCTCGCCATCGTTGTCGCGCAAGCCGTGCTTGGCCGACCGGACATGTCTCTGCCGGCGGCGGTCTATGGGGTGCTGATGTTCCCTGTAGCGGCGCTGTTCGGCCTGTGGATCACCCGGCGACGGACGACCTGAGGCGCTTCAGCCTCGCAGTTCGCGGCGCAACACCTTGCCGACCGCCGTCTTGGGCAGAGGCTCGCTGCGGAATTCAATAACGCGCGGGATCTTGTAGCCGGTCAGGTGACTACGGCAGTGGGCGATCAACATCTCCGTCGTCAAAGCATCCGAGCGAGCCACCACCACGACCTTGATCCTCTCGCCCTGGATCGGGTCGGGCACGCCAAAAGCGGCGACCTCCTCGACCATCGGATGGGCAGCCACGACATCCTCGATCTCGCTGGGATAGACGTTGAACCCGGACACCAGGATCATGTCCTTGATCCGATCAACCAGACGCACGCGGCCATCGGCCTGCATGACGCCGACATCGCCGGTGCCGAGCCAGCCGTCCGACGACAGCACCGCCGCCGTCTCTTCAGGCCGGTTCCAGTAGCCTTGCATGACCTGGGGGCCGCGCACGCATAGTTCGCCCGCCTCCTCCAGCCCGCACCAGCCTCCATCCTTGCGGCGCATGCGCACCTCGGTCGAAGGCACGGGCAGACCCACCGTCCCGTCAAAGCCCATGGTCTGGGGCTGGTCGAGATCGACATAGCCGATGCACACCACCGGCGAACATTCCGTCAGGCCATAGCCTTCGATCAACGGCGCACCGGTGACGGTCTGCCATTCCTCGGCGATCACGCGCTGGGTCGCCATGCCGCCCGCTATCGTCAGCTTCAGATCCGAAAAGTCCCGCTTGCGGAAGGCCGGTGTCTTCAACAGACCGGAGAACAGGGTGTTGAGGCCTGTCATGCCGGTGAAGCGCTCCTTGCGCAGCACCCACTCCACGCCTTTGGCGTCTCGAGGGTTGGCGATCAGGATGTTGCGGCCCCCGACGCCAACGAACATCAGCAGGTTCGCTGTCAAGGAGAAGACATGATAGAGCGGCAGCATGGTGACATTGCCCACCGCCTGATCCGGCGGGATCTGGCCCATCACCCAAGCCCGTCCCTGCAGGACATTGGCCAGCACATTGCGGTGGCTGAGCATGGCGCCTTTCGCAACGCCGGACGTCCCGCCCGTATACTGCAGAAAGGCCAGATCATCGGGATTGCGCCGGACCGGCCGCAGCCCCGCCTTGCGTCCCTGCATCATCGCTGACCGCCAGCCCTCCGCCTTCAGCCCGCCGCTGCTTTTGCGGCCCTGCACGCGGGCCGTCATGGCGTTCACCGCCCAGCGCCGGGGCGCCGGCATCATGTCGCCCATGCCGGTCAGCACGACCTGCTGGATGGCCGTCCCCTGCACGCCTTGCTCCAGAACCGTTGCGAACAGGTCCATGGCGACAATGGCGACAGCGCCGCTGTCAGCCAGTTGATGTCGCAGTTCACGCGACGTGTAGAGGGGGTTCACATTGACCACCACGGCGCCAGCGGACAGCACGCCGAACAGGGCGACCGGATACTGCAGACAGTTGGGCATCATCAGCGCGACGCGGTCGCCCGGCGCCACACCCACGGACTGCAGCCAGCCCGCGAACGCCTTGGCCTCCGCCAGGGCACGGCCATAGGTCACTTCCGCTCCCAGGCTGACAAAGCCGACCCGATCGGCGAAACGCCGCGAATCCGCCTCGAACAGTTCATGCACGCTCGACCAGCGCGCCAGTTCATCGTCGATGGAGACGGGAACACCAGGACGATAGCGCTCGGTCCAGAACCGCCGCGCCCAAAGGGCGTCAGCATCGGCTTGGACAGCGACATCCATGTCTGCGAAGGCGGCCGTCGGTTCGGACGTCACCGCACCCTGCGCCACGTCTGAGTGCGGCACAGAACGCGCGCGATGCAACCTTGGACAGCCAGGCTGTTTTCATCGACCAGGGTGACTGTGCCTCGCCCGGCGGTCTGGCCGCTGTTCGGATCGTAGAAGGGTCCGCCCCGCCACACCGTGTCGCCGCCGCTGAGGTTCTGCAGCACCGCCAGACCGCGCAACGGACGGTCCCGCAGAGCGGCGTCGCGATTGCGCACGTCCTTCTGGTCCGGATCGGCCCGTAAGGGCGCGGCGTCGACCAACCGGCCGCACAGGGTCGCGCCGCAGCGCTGGATCTCGACCACCCCGCCCTCGGCAGGCGTGCGCCAGCGCCCCAGAATGGAGCCGTCCTGCGACAAGGCCGGCGAAGCGGCGCCCAACATCACAAGCCCGGCCAGAATCGTCGCGCCGCGGATCACCCCATCCTCCCATAGGCGTTACGGGCTTCGACCGGGATCTGGTCGTAGAGGGTCGATCCGGACAGTCCGAGACGTGCGCGGGCCCTCTCCAGCGGTTCGGCCAGCAAGGCTTCATAGTCCAGCCCCGGAAGCCAGGCCGCGCGGCGACCGCGACGCCAGGCCTGAAGGATGGCGCGCGCGCAGGGATGCCCCGTCCGGGCCCGTGCGAACTCAACCGCCACGCCCGCAGCGATAAGGCCGAAACCGGGACTGCGGGTCTGGGGCAAGGAGAAGGCCACGACGCAGGCTTCTCCCAGGGCGTCGGTTCTATAGCCCGTCAGCACATGCCAGATGTCATGCACGTCACGAAGACGTCGTGCGTACCAGGCATGGGGATGGGCCGCCTCAATCTCGGTGTCCGCCACCTTGCGGCTCTCGTCAGCCAGGCCATAGGCGGACAGGTTCCGTTCCTCGATA
>Ga0233377_1000178_pt1 | contig 35742 bp, 57 predicted proteins | sample ElkDunMinimDraft_6_FD_191540 | JGI IMG/M metagenome (GOLD analysis project Ga0233377, IMG submission 191540) | Fecal eukaryotic communites from dung pellets of Tule Elk in California, USA - Elk Dung E36 | ecosystem: Host-associated > Mammals > Digestive system > Large intestine > Fecal | place...
GCAAGGCCAAGAGGCGCGAAAAGCGCGAATCCCTTCGCATCGCTGTGACCGTAGTTCAGCGGCAGAACGCCGGGTTGTGATGCCGGTAGTCGAGGGTTCGAGTCCCTTCGGTCACCCCGTGGAATTAGTAAAGTGGTATAACGCCTGTTTTGGGAACAGGGGTCACAGGTTCGATTCCTGTATTCCGCACGCCTATCTAGCCCAACGGTAGAGGCAATGCGCTTAGAACGCATTTAGTGGGAGTTCGAATCTCCCGATAGGTACGAGTGTGGAGAGTGCCGGTTCGAATCCGGCTGGGGCCGACAGCCCCCATGGTGTAAGGGGGCAACACACCGCACGTGCTTATCTGGCTCTCGTAAACGAGAAAAGGGCTCCGCCAGAGGCAGAACCCTATTCCCGTTCGTCTAATCGGCAAGACGCTGGGTTTTGGTCCCAGCTATTGAGGTTCGAATCCTCAACGGGGAGCTTATTGCGCGAGGATCTTGTTAACGATTCCCGTAACCGTGGTGATTCCGAATTCCAGGATGGGGCCGCTAGTCCTCCCTTCGGGAGTATAGGTCCCCCTGAGGAGGAATTCCCCGACGCAATTGACTTCCACCTTGAACCACCTCTTTCCAGTGAAATCGGTCACCGTCATAAATGGCGGTCCCACTAGGGGCATATGCATTCTGTAGGTCCGGCCCCCCCCCTCCTCTCGCAGCTTCTTGACGAGCCTCTCCTCTACCCGCGTGAGCAGCGCGAGCATTTCCGCTTCCGTAGTCCTCATGCGACCGACTGTAACAAGAGAGAGGCCACTCATGCCATACCTTCCTGACGGCTCCTGGAGAGCCCCTGAGAGGTCTTTGGGGTGGTCCCTGTGTCTCTGGATAGAGGAGTGGTGCGTACACGGTCCTGGGGACGTCCAGGGCGAAGAGATCCACCTGCTGACGCCCGACGCTAACGGCTGGCGAGATGTCGAGTTCGCCCGTTTCATCGTGGACTGCTACGCACTCGACAGGGACGGCAAGAGGATCGTCAACCAAGCGTTTCTCAGTCGCCCCAAGGGGCGAGCTAAGAGCGAACTGGGCGGGTTCATAGCGTGCGCCGAGGCCCTAGGACCGGCCCGTTTTGACTACTGGGATGAGGATGGGTCGCCAGTAGGAAAGGCCGTCACGGTTCCCTATATCAGGATTATGGCGACCGAAGAAAATCAGGCCGGAAACGTTTATGACGTTGTTCGCTTCAATTTCGAGCATGGCCCTTTGGCCTCTACTCCCGGCATTGATCCTGGATTGACGAGAATCATTCTTCCCGACGGTGGAGAGATTACCCCGTCTACCGCCACTGCGGCATCTAAGGATGGCGGCAAAGAAACCTGGGTTTGTTACGACGAAACCCATTTGTGGCTTACTCCGGAATTGAAGCGCACCTATAACACGGTTCGAAGGAATCTCGTTAAGAGAAAGGCCGCAGAGCCTTGGAGTCTTGAGACTTCGACTATGTATGCCCCTGGTGAATCCTCTGTCGCCGAGACGACCCACGAATATTTTCGTCAGGTCTCGGAAGGGTTGATTAAGGATCAGGGCGTCATCATGGACCACCGTGAAGGCCCATGGGTGTCCATTCACAATGACGCCGAGCTCAAAAAGGCTCTGGTTTACGTGTATGGGTCTTTCGCCAAGGTGATGGATATTGACCGAATCATCAAAGAGGTTCGCAATCCTGCCACCTATGAAGAGGATGCCAGGCGCTATTTCCTGAATCAGGTTGTTGCGGGTTCTGACCAATGGATTGACCGTGAAACATGGCACGCCTGCCGAGACGATGACGACCCAATCAAGCCAGGCGACCAAATCGCAATCGGCTTTGATGGATCTATCCGTGACGACTCTACAGCAATTATCGGATGCCGCCTCAGAGACGGAAAGCTTTTCCTTATTGGAGTTTGGGAGAATCCTGGGCTTGACGAGGAATGGGAGGTCGATGTCTTAGAGGTTGACGCCTGCATGGCGGAAGCACACAAGCTGTACAAGGTCGAGTGGGTTTACTGTGACCCCGCCTATTGGCAAGACATTGTCGGTAAGTGGTCTGTTGAATTCGGAGACAAAAGGGTATTCGAGTTCTGGACCAATAAGGAAATGCGGATGGCTCAAGCCATTGAGCGTTTTCACACCGCTGTAGGTACTCGACAGCTTTTGCATGACGGGAATGCGACCGTCACTAGGCATGTGATGAATGCCCGTAAACGCAAGGTGCGTAGCGGAATTCTGATCCGCAAGGAAACGCCCCGAAGCAAAAAGAAGATTGACGTTGCCGTTGCTGCCGTACTCGCCTATGAGGCCCGTGGGGACGCTATTGCGGACGGACGAATGAGAAAGCGCAACTCGCGCGTTTACGGATTCTAGGAGGGTCCTTGGCTCAACAACAGGGCTCCCCGCCCGAGACTCCAGAGGAATGGATTGATTACCTTGATTCCAAGTTGGTCAGTCAGCGTTCCACGGTTACTAAGTATGCCGACTATTACGACTCCAAGAATACGAATCTGGCGTTCGCCCAGAGACGATTCAAGGAAGCATTCGGCGATCTATTCGCAGGGTGGCAAGTTAACTTTTGCCCCCTGATTGTTGACTCCATTTCGGAGCGACTACAGATTACCGGTTTCCGGTTGACGGATGAACCTTCCGCTGACAAGGACGCTTGGGATATCTGGCAGCGAAATAATATGGACGCGGATGCGAACGCGACCCACATCGACGCATTGGCCCTAGGGGCCGCTTTCGCCGTTGTGTGGGCTGACGACAAGGGCTATCCCACCATTACCCCAGAGAGCGCCACAGACCTTTACGTGCAGTACGCGCCAGGTTCTAGGCGTGTGGTGGAAGCGGGACTCAAGAGGTACCGGGATGACTGGGGCCGCGAGTACGCGACCCTGTGGACCCCCGATGCGGTGTGGACGTCTGTCGCCACTAAGCAGGTTGGAACCAACAGGCTTAGGTGGGAAGAGGCTAACCGCGAGGATAACCCCCTAGGTGTTGTGCCCATTGTGCCTCTGATGAATCGAACCCGCCTCCGGCTTGAACCGTTCTCGGAACTAGAACCGGTGATCCCGTTGGCTGACGCCATCTCAAAGATTGCCGGGGATGCCATTGTTGCGAGCGAATATGCCGCCTACCCGCAAAGGTATATTTCGGGCCTGGAAATCGAGGAGGACGAGGACGGTAAGCCGAAGTCACCTTTCCAGATTGCCATTGACAAGATTCTGATTGCCGAGGATCCACAAACGGCTTTCGGTCAATTCCAGGCCGCGGACCTGGGCAATTATGTGAAGCTGATTGATTCGTACATTGCGGCTCTTGCCGCCATCTCTCGAATCCCCTTCCATTACTTCCTGATTGGCCGTGGCGGTCAGCCGCCTAGCGGTGAGGCTATTACCTCGGCTGAGGCCGGATTGGTTGCTAAGGCTTCCGAGCGAATGCTGTATTTCGGCGAGTCCTGGGAAGCCGTAATGAGGCTGGCTTTCAAGGTGAAGGGCGATGAAGCTAAGGCTGATTCATTCTCTTCCGAAGTGCTGTGGGCCGACCCTCAATACCAATCCCAATCAGCTCTCATTGATGGCGCTGTAAAGATGGCCGCCGGTCTGGATGTTCCCCGCGAACAGCTATGGCAGGACATTGGTTACACGCCACAGCAGATTGAACGTTTCCCCGAGCTACGTAAGCAAGATTACGAGCTTGCGGAAAAGAACGCCGAGATTGCTAAAAAGGCTCTCCCGGATCCTGTTGCCCCGACAGGGGGCAAGAGTAACACCCCAAAGAACACCTCTACTAATAACCGACAGGGTTCTTAGTGCCGACATGGAATGGTGAAAAGAATGAGTGATAACGACCCGACCTCGAACCCGAGTGCAGATCCTAAGGCTAGTGACCCTGAGACGGTTGATGTGGCCGCGCTAATTGCAGAGCGGGATAAGTGGCAGGCGCTATCAAAAAAGCACGAAGGGAATTGGAAGAACGTCTCTGACGAACTGAAAACCGTTCGTGATGCCTCCATGTCGGAGGCCGAAAAGGCGATTGAGCTTGCCAAGGAGGAGGGCCGAAAGGCCGCCTTTGGTGAGCTTGGCAATGCGCTCGTTGAGGCAGAACTTAAGGTTCAAGCCGCTAAGGCTGGCCGAGATTTGCCCGATGATTTCGCTGAGGTTCTTAACCTGGCGAAGCTTTCCAAGGATGGAAAGCCGGATGCCGATGCAATCGCAAAGGTAATTAAGACGCTCGCCCCCTCAAAGGAGGGGAGCAAATTTGCTCAAGGTCTCGGCATTGGCCCACACACGACCTCAAAGGGGCAGCTTTCCCGGAGCGACCTTAAGAGCATGTCTCACGAAGAGATTAATAAGGCTCGCCGTGAGGGACGACTAAACACCCTGTTGGGTATTGAATAATTAGGAGGGGCCTACTTTGGCTACTATTTTTGATTCTGGCGAGCGGTCAGCTAGGTTTATTCCAGAAATCTGGCTATCCGCTATCTTTGAGGCGATTGACGCCAATCTTGTTGTCGGCTCTAATCTGGTCGTTAACCGCGACTATGAGGGTGACATTCAGAATGCCGGTGACACGGTTCGGATTCCGACCGTGGTCGATCCGACTACTCAGGACTATGATCCTACGGTCGGTTTCTCTGGTGATCCTGAGGAACCTGTTGCGGGTTCTCTGACCTTCATCATTGAGCAGTCCAAGGCATTCCGGTTCCGTGTTGAAGACATCACCCGTGTCCAGTCGCAAATTGGTTCCCAATTTATGGATCACGGCACCGTAAGGGCCGGTCGAAAGCTGGCTGAGGCGGCTGACGCCTATGTTGCTGGCAAGCTGGTTGCGGCTGTTCCTTCGGGTAATCGCCTGATCGACATTGACCTTGCCGCCACCAATGACGCTGTCTATAAGCAGCTCATTCAGGCGAAGGTTGAACTAGACAAGACGAATACGCCGCAGTCCGGTCGGTACATGATTATCACCCCGGACCTTTACGGCATTCTCCTGAACGACAATCGGTTCATTGACGCGTCTCGGTATGCGTCTGACACCCCGATTAAGAATGGTGAGGTTGGCCGGATTCTCGGCTTCAACGTGGTTTCCTGCAATGTGATGCCTTCTACGGTTCACATGATTGCCGGTCACCAGATTGCCACCACGTATGCGGATCAGATCTCTGAGATTGAATACTACCGCCCGGAGAAGTTCTTCGCCGACGCCGTTCGTGGCCTTCACGTCTACGGTGCGAAGGTTATGCGTCCGGAGCACGTTGTCATTGGCAAGGTCATTCCGTAATAGAAAAGAGGTGGGCTAATGCTTGCTACTGTCGAGGACATTCAGGCTCGCTTGGCTCGCACTCTTGAGGGCGAAGAGGCAACGAGGGTGGAGGCAATCATTGAGGATGTCTCCGCCCTCATTTCATCCTTTTGTCGAACCGAATTCACTGTGATTCCACCCGAGGTTAAGGCTGTCGCCTGTGCCGAGGTGATCAGAAACATGAACAGCAATCCGGGAATCATTGCCGAGGAGATCGGCGAAATCTCGACCCGCTATTCAGTGTTCCGGTTTGGCCTGTCGTCCGACGCGAGAGCAGTTCTCCGGCTGTACCGGCCAAGAATCGTTTCCGTTCACGCTGGGGGTTCCGATGGTCTTTAATGACATCATTGATATCTATCGGGCGTCCTTCGTGGAGGACGGTTTCGGTAAGCATCGCGACTGGAGTTCCCCTAAAAGGATTGTGAGTGCCCCGGCAATTGTGTTGCCGGTGGCACGTGCCGCCTTCATCGATAGGTCGGAAAGTCGCGATCCCGACAGAGAACTCTCTGAGGTGAGCATTCATATCTATTTACGTCCTGTGGACGTGAGGCACACTGACCGTGTACAGGTCAACAGTGGGGATATGTATGAAGTTTTCGGAAACCCGATCACCTGGAAGGGGCGAACCGCTTCCTATATGCGGATTACCGCCAAGCGGGTCATCTAATGACTGCCCGGCTCACCTACCTGGATTTGAAGCTGATTCGTAGCCAAGGGCTTAACTCTTTTGTTGTGCGGGATTGGATGGGTGTCATTGCACAAGACATCTATGCCGAGATTTACGTAACGGCCCCGAGGACCGTTAGGCACGGCTATTCGTACCGGGACCACTTTCGCCTATGGACAACCAGAACGTCATTGGATGAAGGCTATAAGACATATGTCATCGCCGAGCGTTTTCAGTGGCGGTGGATTGAATTTGGCTGGACCGAATGGCGTGACGAGATCAAACACGCCGGACAGTACACAATGACTAAGGCACTAATGAAGCAGAGGATCACGTGAGAATCAATCCTATCCCCATGCTCATTGACCTTATCCGGGACACCCCTGGATTGGGTCCTGTCCTGGTTTCAAACGATCTCATGTCTCATGTGATTGGTGATGCCGCAATTATTGTGCAGCTCGAACCCGGCTCCAGGCGTGTGGTACGCGACCGCATGGACGCCTTTCGTTTCACCCTTAATCATTACGGGGGTTCCACGAAAGAGGCATCCGATCAGGCATTCCTAGTCCGTGAATACCTGTTGGAGCAAGCCCCCGGATCCATCATTGGCAATGTTGCTATTGATGAGGTCAGAGAAGATGACGCTCCCTGGGATTTTGACGACCGTGAATCGCGAGAGCAGCGGTTTGTCCATCGCATCATTATTTATCTTTATGAAGTCTAGGAGGACTCTTGTCCGCTCTAAACCCGAACGCTATTCGGTTTGCCAGCAATGGAACCATTTGGGTCGCTCCAGTTGGCACCGCTCCACCCCTTGACGTGACTGCACCTCCGGCGGTTACCTGGAAGAGTCTCGGCTACGTCGATCCTGCGGGCGTGGAGCTAACCCCCGCTGTTGAGACTCAGCCTATTGAGGCTTGGCAGTCCGCCACCCCCGTTAAGTACCTGGTTACTTCTGCGGCATTCTCTCTCATCATTATTTATCTTTATGAAGTCTAGGAGGACTCTTGTCCGCTCTAAACCCTAATGCCATCCGGTTTGCCAGCAATGGCACTATTTGGGTCGCGCCTGTTGGCACCGCCCCACCGATGGATGTTGCCACTCCCCCCGCTGTTACGTGGAAGAGCCTTGGCTATGTTGATCCTGCCGGTGTGGAGCTAACCCCCGCTGTTGAGACTCAGCCCATTGAGGCTTGGCAGTCCGCTACCCCCGTTAAGTATCTGGTCACCTCTGCGGCTTTCGGCCTCAAGTTTGTCCTACAGCAATTCGACAAGGAGACCACTGAATTGTATTTCGGTGCCTCCTTTGTTCCTGCCGAGGATGACGAGGGTGACCCGATTTCGGGTGTTTTCCAGCTTGACCTTAGCTCGTCTCCGGACCTGTTTGAGACCGCCCTTCTTCTGGAATGGAGGGATGCGACCGTCACCAATAGGCTGGTTGTTCCACGTGCTACGGTTTCGGCCCGTGATGGCCTTAAGCTGCTTCGCACCGCGAATCAGCAGCTTGGTGTGACCATGAATGCGCTTGACTCCAATGGCCGTCTTGGCTATGTCCTGACTGACGCCGCTGTTGGCGCCTAATCAAATCATCTAGGAAAGGTTTCCCGATATGACTGCGAAGCTTGAAGACGTTAAGGCCGAGAAGACCGATGCCGAGGATGACGGTACCGTCAAGATTCCTCTTCGGGGCGCTGAGTTCACCATTCATCGTGACCCGATGAACTGGGGATTCAATGCCCTGGAACACCTCAACGAGAGCCGCATTGGTCCTGCCCTTAAGGCAATTATGGGCAGCGTTCAGTACGCCAGGTTTGAGGCCCTGGAGCCTACGGGCTATGAGGCCATCGAACTACTTAACGCCATTTCCGGTTCTGCGGGAGCTGGTGATTCGGGAAACTAGCCCTTGTTGCCCGCGTCATTGTCGAGTACCTAGATGAGCTGGAATCCGACCTACTAATGCATTTCCCATCCCTTGACGTCAGGGATGTCTTCGAGGGGTCTTTCACGATCCGCCGCCTATTGGTGGTCATCAATAGACTTCTGGGAATGCATGGCAGGTCGGCTCTGGCGACCGCCCTTCTAGGTGAAGAGGCATCGTGGAGCAACATGGAATACATGATTGCGGACCTGATTGATGAAACCAGGTTTGTCAACCATCTAACAATGACAATCAATAGGGGCGAGAATACCGAACCCCCGGAATGGCATTCATACCGTCGCCCTGGCGTGAGGCATACCCGTGCGGATGATGTATTAAGTTCTTCCCCCACACAGGAATTCGCTTCCGTTGACACTGTTGCTGGGGTTCTTTCTCAGCTCCAGACGGGCACATTCCTTTAAGGGGGTATTAGGTGGCCGGTATCAAGGTCGGTGAGGGTTACATTGAAATCTCACCAAAAATCAAGGGAATCAACAGGGACCTACATAGGGACATTCAGAACCGTCTAAACGAGATTGACGACGGAAAGTTTAAGGTTGCCCCCAAGGTTACCGGCATCACTAAGGCATTCCAGAAGGACATTCAGAATGAGCTGAATAAGACCATCACCGATCTTGAGGTGAAGGTCAAGGTAAAGATCGACGACACCACTCTTAAGGCTTCATTTGGCAATGTCGTCATTTCCTCAAAGTCTACCGGTAAGCAAGCCGGTGATGGGATGGCTGATGGCGTAGACGATGGCCTTAATAGGATTAAGCGCGCAATGCGTGAAACCGAAGTCGCCATCAAGACCGGCGTCACCCCCCCCAATAGCGGCGAGGTCAAGCAGAGGCTAGACGTCATTGGCGACGTCTATAAGGGCTTCTCCGAGAAGGTGAAGAATCTCACGGACGGACAGGTTAACACCGTTCGATCCGGCGTGAATGAGCTGGGCACCCTACAGAACCACATTACCCGGACAATGGATAAGGAAGCTGCCGCCCAAAAGAAGGCGGCCGACGACCTTGAGCGGGAAATCCGTCGAACGATTTCCGAGACCGACAAGATGGTCAACTCCGCTTCGGCGGGAATGAAGGACTATTCTACGAGGTTTAGTAAGCACCTCAGGGATATGGCTGTTGTCGTTAAGCCTGTGGTGGAATCCATTCGAACCGAGTTTGATCGGATCGCCCCGAGCATCAATAAGATGTCGAATGACTCCCTAAATGCTATGGATAAGTTCAAGCGGGGAATCTTTGACGTCCAAAAAACCGTGAGAGAGGGCTTCAAGGAGGCCACCGAAAAGGGCTTTGATGGCGTTGCGCAAGTCTTCAAGGATTTCGCGGACGGCAACGGCATTAATCTTCCAGACCTGGGAGCAAAGGCCGGAAAGTCCTTCGGCGGCGCGCTAAGCGAGGCCGTGAGCACAACGGTTCGTTTCGGCATGGCTCGCATGGTTGCGGGACTCCCATTGATGATTGCCGGATTCTCCTACGCCCTGGGGCCAGTCATTAGCGGCATCTCGCAACTAGTCGCGGGATTCACCCTGCTTGCCGGTCAGGCTGCTTATGCGGCTGGCGCGCTGGCTGCGGTGCCTGCCGCTTTTGGTGCGATTATTCAGGCTGGCGGTGTTCTCCAGATTGCCTTTACCGGCATAGGCGATGCCCTCTCCGCTCTCCAGGCTGAAGAGGAGGGGGCCGCACAGGCAAGCCAGGCGACAGCCAAGGCCATGGAAGCCGCAAGCCGTCAGGTAGAGAACGCCAAGAGGGCTCTAGCGGACGCTCAAAGGGACGCTGCGGAACGCATCGCGCGTTCCGAGGAGAGCGCCGCAAGGGCTTCCGAGGAGGGCGCACAGCGCGTTTCAGCGGCTCAAGAGAGGCTGTCTGAGGTTACTCAGAATGCAGCGGATAAAATCTCTCGGGCACAGGAGAACGTCACAGAGGCACACCAGCAGGCAGCGCAGAAAATTGAACAGGCGCAAGCGCGCCTGGTGGACGCGCAAGCCGATGCGGCGGCCTCTATCGAGTCTGCTCAAGAGAAGCTTGCCGATGCGATGCGGGATAGCGCTGAGAGGGTCACGGACGCACAAGAGCGCCTAGCGGAGGTCCAAGCTGACGTTGCGGACAGGGTTGCCGACGCACAGGCCCGACTGGTTGAGGTTTCCGAGGGGGCTGCGGAACGCATCGCGGAAGCCGAGCTGTCTCTTGCGCGTACGCGCGTCGATGCCGCTCGTTCCGTAGCCGATGCACAGCAGCGTTTGACGGATGCAATTACGGACGGGGTTCGACGAACCCGCGACGCGGAACGCGATTATGCCGAGACGATTCGGGGTGTCACCGACGCGCAAGAGGGTCTTAACCGTGCGCGCGAGGAGGCAGCGGAACGACTTGAGGATCTAGCCAATTCGGTCCTCCGTGGCGCCCTGGACGAAGAGGGCGCGCAAATTGCCATTGAGGAGGCAGCCGCAAGACTGGCGGAAGTCAACGCCAATCCGGAGGCTACCGACCTGGCAAGGCGTAAGGCTGATCTCGCCTACCGTGAGGCTCTACAGAGGCTTGTGGAGATTCGTGAACGCAATGAGGATCTACGCAAGGAACAAGAGCTAGGCAATGCCGAAGGTGTTGAAGGGTCCAGGGAAGTTAGGGACGCCAAGGACGCCGTTGAGCGCGCCATTCAGCGGCAGATTGAAGCCGAGGAAAAGCTACGCGAAGCACAGGCGGAAGCCGCTAAGGAAGCTGCTGAGGCAGCCGAACGTCTCGCACGTGCGCGCGAGGAGGCGGCGGAAAAGGTTGCTGACGCGGAAAAGAGGCTAGGGGATACCCGAAGGGATGCCATTAGGGATGTTGCCGACGCCGAGAAGGCTCTAGGTGATGCCCGCATTGATGGAGTCAAGCGTATTCGTGATGCTGAGGATTCCCTGAGGGATGCCCAACAGGACGGAATTCGCAAGATTCAGGATGCGGAACGCGCTCTTGAGGATGCTAGGCGCGATGGCGCCCGCAAGATTCAGGAGGCAGAGCAGGCGCTTGAGAATGCCCGACGTGACGGCGTTAAGCGGATTGCCGACGCGGAGAAGGCTCTTGAGGACGCACGTAAGGATGCAGTGAAGGACATTGCCAAGGCCGAGAAGGACTTGGAGAATGCCCGCGTTGATGCGGCTCGCAATGTGGCAGACGCCGAAAAGGATTTGGCACGCACGCGAGAGGACGGAGCGCGCTCCGTCAGCGACGCGCAAAGGAATCTACAGGAGGCAATGGAAGCCGTTACACAGGCTTTGGAGGGGCAAAACGCTGCCGCCTCCAAAACCGAGGAGGCGCTAAAGAAGCTTTCCCCGGCTGCCCGTGAATTCGTCTTCTTCATCCGGGATGAACTTCTACCGAAGTTCGAAGAGATTCAGTTTGCCATCCAGGATTCTTTCTTCCCCCCTCTACAGAGGGCTATGGAAAACTCTGGACCCTTGCTGGATCTCTTCAAGGACAAGCTTTCCGAGTCCGGTCGAATCCTTGGGGAGGTTGCGGCTTCCTTCATCAACTTCCTGAATACCGATGAATCCCGTAATCGCATTGCCAACATTATGGATTCAAACAACAGGCTATTTGAGACATTCAGGCAGTCGGTTAACGATGCCGGTACGGCCTTGCTTATCCTGGTGGAAGGCTCTGGCCCATTCCTTGAACGCATGGCGGAAAAGATCGGTAACATTGTTTCCGGCATTCGCAAGTGGATCGAGGAGGCCGAAAAGAATGGCACCCTTGAGGAGTTCTTCCGAAGGGTGGAGGAGACTCTCAATCACATCGGTCAGATTGTCCGTGATGTGGGCACGGGTATCGCTGGAATCTTTGATGAATCCTATGAGCCGGGCAAGAAGCTACTTGGTGTTGTTGGCCAGGCGGCCAAGGAGTTCCGGGAGTGGGTCGATAGCACCGAAGGCAAGAATGAGCTAAAGCAATGGTTTGAGCGTGGTCGTAAGACCATGGAAGAACTATTGTTCTTGCTTGAGGATATCATTGAGGCATTCTTCAAGGCCGGTAAGAATACCGATTGGGATCTGATTGTCAAGGCTATTCGCACTGACCTTCTCCCCGCCTTGCAGGATCTCATCGACACCTTTAGCGACGACGACGGCCACGGCCTTATTAAGCTTGTCGAGTCCCTTGCGGTTGTCATTAAGGGTGTTGCAACTGCCGCCGATCTCGTTCACATCGCCTTTGCTCCCATGCTTGGCGACTTGAAGGGGCTATATGAATCCCTGGATAATCTCATTGAGCGATTCACCGGCCTTAAGACTAATCTGGGTGACCTCATTCCAACCCTTACCGGTATCGGAAAGACGCATGCTGAAACCCTCGATGAGGCGGTTAAGCGTACGTTTGATAGTACGGAGATGGCGTCTAAGTATTATTGGTACCTGATTCGGACTTACGGCCAAGAGGCCGCCGACCAGTGGGCCAAGATTCAAAGGGATGCTTGGGCGGCATCCTCGGGAATCAAGACGGAAACGTCTTCGAACTTCTCGGGGATGAAGATTGAGCTTGCCAGTCATCACCGCAACATTGAGGGTGATGCCCGCAATTCTTGGGACAACGTCAAGAGCGACGCCAATAACAAGACCCGTGAGACCACGGGCATTGTTGCTGCCAACACTGCGGAAATGAATCGCAGGGCTATCGCCGAAATGGCTTCCATGAATAAGGGCATGAGTACTCAATGGGATGGGGCTGTTCGCAGCGCCAGGACTGCCGCTCAAGGAATTGTCGATGGGGCTGGTAGCCAGACCGGTAATCTTCAAACCATTGGTTGGAATGCGGGCGTGGGCTTCTGGAACGGATTGGCCGATGCCTGGAATCGCATTATCGAATGGTGGAATCAGAACGTTAACGGTCTGGTTGACATTGCCAAGAGAATCCTCGGAATCGCCTCCCCTTCGAAGGTGTTCATAGAGGTTGGCGCCAATCTCGTTGAAGGTATGGCTATCGGAATCAAGGACTCTTACGGACTGATTACCGATGCTGTTTCCGGAATGGCCGATGTGGCTATCGGCAGCTGGGATGGAAAGCTCACCTCTCCAATCCTTCCCACCATTCCCGAGGTACCTAAGTACACGTCCCCCGTGCAGCCTGTCGAAGCTGCGAGGCGATACAGTACCCAGCCGTTCAAGGGTGACCCGAGGGGCGGGACGACATACAACCTGACCATGAATGCAGCGCCTACGGTTCCGACCGAAAGGCAAATGCTAACCATGCTGTCATACGCTGATTCACTATTTAAATAATGATGGGAGGCCATAGGCCGTGACTCTTTGGCCTTTCACTAAACTAGTGTGGGTTCCTTCTGCCCCTGGGGCTCAGGTTGTTAACCTGACCTTGGGGCAGGGGGTTACCAATAACGGTATTGTGGTGCAGCCTGGCGTTAAGGGCTTTGATGCCCCTATATTCCAGCATTCTCACACCGAGACTCCTGGAATTGATGGCGGACACTACAATGCCACCCGCGTTCCTCCACGGGAGATATTCATTCCTGTTTACATTGAGGGTGCGGACAGAGGGCAATTCCTTCAACGTAAGCGCGCGTTCCTGTCCGCCATTAGCCCTCTAGGGAGTCTAACCCCTGGTCGCCTTTACATTACCGAGGGCGATGGGTCAACTCGAACCATTGACCTTCATTATTTCGATGGCGCCGAAGGTGACGAGAATGTAGACGCCGCAGGCTTTCATTGGTGCAAGTATGGTTTGCGATTCGTCGCGATGGACCCATACTTTTACGCCAGCTCTACCGTTACCCGAACATGGACAGGCGACGTTGAAGACATGTTGCCGTTTTTCGGGTCACCGTTCTTCGGCTTGGCTCTGAATAGGACCCTCTCTTTCAATGGCGAGGTGACCCTAGACACGGTCGGGGACGTAGATTCGTGGCCCGTTTGGATCATTGAGGGTCCTATCCAGTCGGCCACATTCATCAATCACTCCCTTAATCAAACCTTTGAGCTTATCTATCAAATCGAAGAGGGCGAGATTGTAACCATCGACACGAGGCCGGGAAAGAAAACGGTTAGGTCTGAGACTGGTCTCAATCTTTGGGAGTTCCTTGGCCCTAACCCCCAGATGTGGCCTGTCGGTCCGCAGAGCAATCAAGTGGAAATCTTTGTCAACGGCGTGACGAACAATACCTCTGTCACCATTAGTTATCTTCCGAGGTATCTCAGTGCCTAAATTCGTGATTGAGATTAGGAATAGGAATTTCAAGCGCATTGGCGTTGTCGAGTCCTACACTTCCTTTGAGGCAATTCTCCGGTATTGCGATGTCGGAACCTGGACCCTTGTTCTTGACGCCGGACTGCCTGAGACCGCCCTACTCGTTGAGGGTAGTGGAATCATTGTGTGGGTCAACGGCCACGATCAGCCCCTATTCTCCGGTCCACTGAAAAGCATCAAGCGGCAGTGGGGTATGGACACCCCTAAGGGGGTCATCACCTACGCGGGTACGAGTGATGAACAATGGCTATGGGAAAGGGTCATCTATCCCGTCCCCACTTCCCCCCTGGGAAGTCAGACCAATGATCGCATTTCGGGTGACCTCACCGCGGGCGCGGCCCTAGGGTATTTCGTGGCCTACAACATGGGCGAGGAGGCGCAACCGGATCGCATTCACCCCTACCTGACGGTAGACAATTCCAATGCCGGTCCCGTGGTTCACGTGTCGGCACGCTTCGATGTTCTCGGCAAGTACCTCAAGGAGATCGCCCTTTCCAGTGGCTACGGATTCAGGGTGATTCAAGAGGGTGACGGTATCCGCTTCGCTATCTTCAAGCCGGAGAATCGTACAGGGCAAGCGGTATTCAGTCCCGAGCTGGGAAACATTCTCGACTACGAATACACGGTTACCGCACCCGTAGCCACGAACGTCATTCTTGCGGCCCAAGGTGAGGGTAAAGACAGGTGGCTAAAGGAATACGTGGGTGGCCCCGGTGAAGCCGAGCTAGTCAACAACACCGATGGACGCATCTCCTATACTGGTCTCGGCTGGTCTCTCGTCTCTGCCGCGACTAGCGACTATGAGGGGAACCGCCACCAAACCACCAACCTTGATGCTGCCGCACAAATGACATTCACTGGTACGGGTATCGGCTACCACGGATGGAAGCATCATCTTGGCGGGCTCACCGAAATCTGGTTGGACGGGGTAAGGCAGACCACGATCAGCACCTACTCTCCTGACGTCCAATATCAGGCGAGGCTATGGGAGCGCACGGACCTTTCTCCCGGCACTCATACCATTAAGATCGTTAACAAGGTTCACGACAGGTATACCGTTCTGGATTTCTTTAAGGTATTCCCGAACCCTTCCACCTCTAGTTCCACGGACTGGAATAGTCTCGCTCCGGAACAGTTCTTTGACCGGAGAGACATCCCCATTGCCAGGAGTGCCGGGGGCTCTCCAATCAATCCTGAGACGTCGGGGGCCGCTTCCAGTGAGGTCCTGCTACAGCTAGACCAGGCGGGCTATGAGGCGCTTCTGGAGGTTGCCGGAACGGGCTCTCTCACCATCAATCCCATTGATACCGAAGCAATTATGTATGGCCGTGATTACGGCTTGGGGGATGTCGTCACCGTGGCTGTTGGTGGAGTGGTGATGCAAGATGTATTAAGAGAGGTCCGCTTCTCGGATTCCATTCAAGAGGGGCCGGTCATTAAGCCCATTGTTGGCTCCGAAGGGGCAAGCGAGACACCCTACCTGTATCAAAAGACTCGGATCCTTGAGGACCGTCTAAGGAAGCTTGAAGCGAGGACATAGAATGGCACAGATCAGCTATCCCTTTGACGGTGGCACGGGCGCAACCATCACTGAACAGCAATGGTCCAACATGGCGGGCATTTGGCAGGATGACGGGGTTGTTGCCGGTGATCCGTCAAGTATGTCTCTCAAGGTTACGACCCTAGGGGAACCTGGCGTTATCTATGTGGAGACGGGGCAGGCGTATATTGCTGGCTTCTATTACGAGTTGACCAATCAGCTAGCGGTTGGTGTGCCCGAGAATGACGAGGATGACAGCAGAATTGATCTTGTCATTCTCAGGCTGGACAAGAGCAGCAATGGCATTGAAGTTGCCTACAAGGAGGGCATTCCGGCCAGTTCGCCGGTACCTCCGACACTGGAAAACGATTCCTCTGTGCGAGAGCTGGCCTTAGCGCAAATCCGAATGGGTCCACACAGTAGCAGTGTTCCCAATACCGAACCTCAGCTAGTGGACAAGCGCTCTTACATTGGCAAGCGTGTCCGGCCTAGCGAGGATGGTAACGCTGTTCCCGTGGGCAATGTCTTCTATAAACCCTCAGAGGATCGCTTTTATGTGAAGAGGATTGCCGGATACGAGAGTGTCAGTACCGGCAATGCGGGCACCACGGTTTGCACGTCCACCACACGCCCGGAATACCCTACGGCTGGTCAGCAAATCTATGAGACGGACACTGACCGTGTGTGGGTTTGGTCGGGTAGCTCTTGGCGTGCCGTCAATGCAGCTGCACAGCAAACGAGTATTATTAAGCGGTTCCCTGGTACTCAAACAGCCGCTACTGGCGTAGAGACCAGCTTCTCACAGCTAAAGATTGAGAACCTATCTTCTGGTTGGTATCACCTGTCGGGCGCTATTCATCATTCCGCTACAATCAATGCCGCGACGTTTGGCATCCGCCTTAGCGTGTCCACCAATACCGGCACCGGCTACCAGTGGTCAGCGCAATGCCGCACGTCCACCGGTGCCAGTGAGGCTGTTACTCAGCCGTGGGGAAACACGATCTCGGGAATTTATAACCCTCTTGCAGCCACCATTTACACCACCCGCTTTGAGGGCATTAGTCGCTTCATTAACAATGATGGTAGCTTCATTCAGCTTGTCATCGTCAATCCCACGGCGGACCTGACCGTTCAGGCATCGTCTTTCATTCGCGTCGATAAGGTTCCCGACTAGGAGATCCCATGGCAGAAAACTCTTACCCATATGACTCCGGTCCGGGTGCAACCATCACCGAGGATCAGTGGTCCCACATGGCGGGCGCGTGGCAGGATGACGGGGTGCAGGCTGCCGGACCCTGGCAGACGCCTCTTAAGGTCACGTCAGCCAATGAGGCTCTAACCCTGCACATTGCTCCGGGGCACGCCAACCTATCGGGAATGCATTACCATCTTGACGCATCAAAGACCATCGACTTTGCCGCCAACCCGTCCGGAAACGATAGGCTGGATCGCGTTGTTCTTAAATTGGATCGCGACACCAACGTTATTTCCTTTGTGGTCAAGCAGGGTACGGCAGCCACTTCACCCGTAGCGCCTGGAGTGGATAGGTCGTGGTCCTCCCCGGAGATTAACATTGCCACTTTCAGGGTTAGGGGTAGCAGTAGCAGTGTCCTACCCCTTGAGGTTTACGATGAAAGGGATTTCATTGGTCGCTATATCAAGGTGACCGAGAATGCATCCCTTGTCCCTCAGGGTGGCATTAGATATAGCCAAGCCGAGGATGAGTTCTGGATGGGTGGCGTAACCCCTTTCAGGGTTGGGCGATGGGTTCATAACCACGATTCCAGTTATGCCAACATCTCCCACAACCACAACAGCGCTTACGCTGCCTTGGGCCACAACCACAATACCGCCTACGCGGCTCTCGGACACACCCACGACTTTTCAACCGGGAGCAGCACTTTCACCGTATCGTCAGGCTATACGGCCCTACAGAACACGCTCACCTGCTGGGGGCGCCTTGTGTCGGCAACCCTTGTTCTCACCCCCAATTCGGGCACGATCTCCTCTAACACCGTCATTGCGAACATTTCCAATTCAAACTTCCGGGTTGTCAGTCAAATGCACTTCACCGGATACATGAATGACAATGCCGGATCAGCCCATGGTCCCGTGCGACTCACCCTAGAAACCAATGGGAACCTGGTGTTCAACGGTGGCACTCAGGCGTGGATGAATCAGCGCTATGTTCACCTCGGCGCAACCTATATTGCGAATGGAATCCTGCCATGGTAGACGAGGACCCTTCAAGGGTGGTTATCACGATTAAAGACATTTATGGGGAGATGAAGGAACTCATTGTTGAGGTCCGGAAGCTCACCCAGGAATACAACAAGAGTCAGAAGGTTGACGAGGATCACGAGAATCGCCTGCGGGCTGTAGAACGCTGGATGTATGGCATTCCGGCGGCGGTCATCATTGCGGTTGTCAGTGCCATCATTACCTTCTCGGGTAAGGGGTAAGTCATGACCGCCATGAATGTTGTTAAGATGGCCCGCAATGAGGTGGGTTATCGTGAATCCGGCAACAACAAGACTAAGTATGCGCCAGCCGTGAAGGGTCTTGAATGGTCCCAGAATCAGCCGTGGTGTTCGACCTTTACTGTATGGGTATTCCAGAAGGCTGGACTTCGGGATCTTGTTCCCGTGACCGCCTCCTGTGAGGTGGGTGCCAATTGGTTTAAGAAGCTAGGCCAATTCTCCCAGACTCCTAGGGTTGGGTCTCTCGTCTATTACGGCCCCAATGGTGGCACCCACGTAGAAATCGTTTCCGAGGTGGCCGGCAAAAATATCCGCACTATTGGCGGGAATACTTCCGGCTCCCTGAATGGGGTCTATCACAATGGGGATGGCGTGTACGAAAAGTGGGTGAGCCGTGATTCAAGCCGCATTCACGGGTATGGTCACCCCAAATATAGCGACGACATTCCAGCGGGCAATCCTATTGCGGTTGAGGTACCCAATTACCCGGGAAGCCCCATCAAGCCCGGATCCAGAGTCAAGGCCGTGAAGGTCTGGCAGGCGAGAATGAAGGCCCGAGGTTGGACCACCTCAATCAATGGCATTCATGACGCGAAGAGTGTTGCCATGACAAAGGCATTCCAGAAGGAGAAGGGCCTAGCCGTTGACGGCATTGTTGGTCCCGTCACCTGGAATGCGGCATGGATTGAACCCATCACCTAGCACACCCCCGATGGAGGATGTATTAAGTTGGCGAGTACGTATGATTTCGTCTTTGACCAGGGAACCACAATCAGCCGAAGGCTGGTATGGAAGAGGAATGGCATTCCTGTGGACCTGACGGGCTGGAATGCAAGAATGGAGATTAAGGACAAGGTTGGTGGAACAATGCTGTTCCGCCTTGACCCTGACAATGGGCGCCTTGCTCTCGGTGGCGAGGATGGAAGCATTGACATTCACATCACTGCCGACGAATCAAGTGCATGGCCCTGGAAGCTCGGTGTTTATGACATTGAGGTCATTGACGACAATGGCAATGTTGGGCGACTGCTACAGGGCAAGGTCAAGATCAGCCAAGAAGTAACGACGGGGGCCTAGTGGACATCATTGAAATCAGCGGTGGAAGTCTGGAAGTCGAGACTGAGACCGTCACGGACCTTGTCGAGGCTGGCTACCTGTCCGCAGGTGGCGTAGCGGGTCCTCAGGGCGATCCCGGCCCTCAAGGTCCGCCAGGACCACAGGGAGCCACCGGCCCGCAGGGAGCGCAAGGCATCCAGGGTGACGCGGGACCGCAGGGACCGCAGGGCAATACGGGTCCACAAGGGGCTGTAGGCGCCACCGGGGCGACCGGCGAACAGGGGCCGCCTGGAGAGACTGGCCCAACTGGTCCCGAAGGTCCTGAGGGGCCTCAGGGACCGCAGGGGCTAGAGGGTCCTGTAGGCCCGAAGGGTGATCAGGGCGATCCCGGTCCCGAGGGACCGCAAGGCGACCCCGGCCCCGAAGGGCCGGAAGGCCCGCAAGGGCCAGATGGCGAACAAGGTGAAACCGGTCCACCTGGTGAGCAAGGAATTCAGGGAATCCAAGGAATCCAGGGTGTCAAGGGTGATACCGGAGACCAAGGTATTCAAGGCATTCAGGGACCAAAGGGTGACACTGGGGATGAAGGTCCCCAAGGCCCAGAAGGACCGGAAGGTCCCGAGGGGCCTCAAGGCATCCAGGGTATTCAAGGTATTCAAGGTCCGGTCGGTGAGACCGGCCCGCAGGGCGACATTGGCCCTGAGGGTCCAGAAGGGCCAGAAGGCCCGCAGGGTCCTGCGGGCAGTGATGCCGACGTAACCGCCCATGAGGCGGCACTAGACCCGCACCCCCAATACCTGACCAGCGCCGAGGGGAATGCCGCCTATGCGGCCATTGGCCACAATCACGATTCCAGCTATGCCGCGCTTGCGCACACGCATAATGGGTCATTCTCCCCAACCTATTCAGCTTCGGGAAATGTCACCACGGGTGCGGGTGTATTCCGTATCTACAACGACACGGGGCGAACCCTAACTATTAGTGCCGTCAGGGCTTCCGTGGGAACCGCCCCTACCGGGGCGACTCTGATTGTGGATGTCAACCTGAATGGCACGACCATTTTCGGCACCCAGGCCAATAGGCCGACCATTGCCATTTCCGGCACCACCAATAAGACGACGGGAATGTCTGTGACGTCGTGGGCCGATGGCGACTATCTGACTGTTGATGTGGATCAGGTGGGCTCAACCGCTGCGGGAGCAAACCTAACCGTCCAAATCTTTGCCGGATAGGAGGTCTCATGTCTATTGCTTTCCAGAATTCCACGACTGGATTCTCTACCTCGTCCAACACATTTGTCATCAATGTGCCGTCCGGTGTCGCCAATGACGATTTCCTGGTTATGGGCTATCACTGCATTCAAACGACCTCTAGTCCCACTATTACGGGGTGGACTCAGGCCGCCACCATCTCGGACGGCGTACAGGACAACCTAACCCGCATTTATTGGCGTAGGGCTTCCAGTGAGCCTGCCTCTTATACGGTCACGCTGGGTGCGACGTACGGCACCCAGGCAGCCGCGACCATTCTGCGGTACACGGGTGTGATTGCCAGCGGGTCACCTGTCAGAACCACGGCTACAGCCGCACCCGCAGCATTGGGCAGCCCTAAGACTGGACCGAACCTTACCGGCGTCCTCGCCGGTGACATGACCATTCAGGTTGCAGGCGTTTGCCTTTCTTCCTGGAATGGCAATGATTTCACGCTTGCCGGTCCTGGGGGTTCCTGGGTTGAGCGTGGAAAGTATGTGAATACCGCTGGCACGGCTACACCCGCAATCATGGCACTCGACCAGCAGGGAGCGCTTACGGGTCCGTCAATGACGGCAACGGGTACCGGCGCCGCCGGTACGGCATGGCGTATTGCCGCCATGGCATTGATTCCAGAGCCCGAATCCGGCTTCACCGGTTGGGGCATTCCCATCAAGTAAGGAGAACAATGATGGTTCATGAAATGGATGGTCCAAGCGATGCCCTTACTCGGGCATGGCGAACCTTCGGTCAGGGCGCGACGGTTGCGGCCCTTGTTGCCGTAGGCACCGTTCTATCCACCCTATCCGGGGAACCGGATTGGAAGGTTGTTGGTGTTGCCTGCGGGCAGGCAGCCCTAACCGCTGTGGTCACCTATGTCCACAATAGGCTAAAGCCGCCTGCCCTACCGTGATGGATGATGTATTAAGTTAGGCAAGGAATGCCCCCGCGAAAGCGGGGGCATTTTTGCGTTCTAGGGAATCTTCTTGATTTCCTTGGGGTGGTAGGAGATGACCTGAATCACGTCAGGAATGTAGAGAAGGAGGGAAAGAGGGGCAACGGCTCTTACCGTTGCCCTCTTGTCCTTGTGGATTCCGACGAGGATGACGACTTCATCCCCTTCCTTGAATTCCATTGTCACCAGCCCTGGGTCATGCGAAAGATGAGCACTGACAGCATCACCACGAACGGGATTGCCAGAATCCTTATCGTGCCGCCCCAGGTTCGGGTTTGTGCGTTGAACCACTCCTCTAGGGCGGGGAATAGGCGAACGGTAGGCGCCTCGTTGATCCGGTGTGCCCAGTCTGGGGTTTCGGCGTACCAGCGGGCGCGTGCGGCCCATCGCCGAGCACCCCACCAGCAGCCACCAGCACCGAGGGTGGCGGCAAGGGCCGCCCAGATTAGACGCGCCTCATGTGTGGCCAGCCAGGTTGACCCCGACGAGACCACTCCGGAGATCTGCAAGTACATCGCCCCCTCTCGCATCCGCCTGGCGCGTTCGGCCTCCCGTTGAAGTCGGCTCATGTGTCACCAATCCCGAGTCATGGGGTCATGGAGCGGGGGGGACGGATAGGGGTGGGTTGCCTCCCGGATTTCCTCCAGGATTTCCCACTTGTGGCGAGGGCAGTACCACCCGTCATCCTCTTTGAGGTACACAACCCCCAGGGTCTCCGAACACTGGTTGGGCGGGATACCGTCATTCAGATTCTTTTCGCACCTAGCCATCGTTCTCCTTCTTGAGGGTGATCACGGGCAGCGCCTTGATGATTTCCTCCGGCATCTCGACTACTGGGACGGGGATGGTTCGCGTGGGGCAGGGGTCCACCAGTCTCACGAAGTGGAGAAACCAGCCCTGCATGTCCCCGATGCCCTTGAGGTAATTCAGGGTCTCAACAATCCCCTTCTTTTCCTCTTCCGTCTGCCAGTGGGCAAAGACGTGGTTACAGGCCACCTATTCCCTTCCTTCCTGGTCCTTCTCCCATTCGGGAGTGCCGACCGTGTGACGCCTTCTGGCGTCATGTTCCGCGAGGGTCCATGCCAGCAGTCCGGCCACACAGCCGGTACAGCGCAGTACCCCATTCTCTCCCCGGACCGTGGGAACGTTGCCACATTCCCTATTGTTGGGGTATCCGGCGCACTTCCCTTCCGCCATTGCCTTAGATCCTTTCAATGACTTCCGCGTGTCCCATCGGCCCCGCCTCGTCGGGACTCCAGGCCACTCGGAGGCTGACCGAGGTCACGTTTCGCCCCTCAACCGAGGAACTGAGGGAATCGGCCAGTTCCCTAACAATCTCCTGCAAGCGCCTCGGTTCCACTTTCTTGCCCTTCTACTACAGAGTGTCCCTGTGATCACTCCATTGCATACCCGAACCCCCCACAGCTCGGGTGATGATGCAATGATCAGTCTATGGGCTTACGCCTCTGGCCCGCATGATGCTTGCAGAAGCGTCTTTCCCCCACCCACCATTTAGCAGTCTGGGGGCATTTGCCTCCAGGCCCGGAGTTCCCGTGCTCCCCAAGCGCGTCACACCTGATGCTGGGGGTTACAAGGGTGATCGGGATTTCAACCTGATGGCGCTTCATGCACCACACATAGAAATCCTCAAGGACCTGGGAGGGGGGAAGGGCCGGTGACGTCTTGTAGGGGGTGAACCTCTCCCCCTGGATTGTGATCCAGCCCTTATAGCCATCGCTGTTTCTGTGGAGTCGCAGGATTGCCCCCGACTCCATTCGGTGGGTCCATCCTCTCGCGACTCTCGTCCATTCCGGTCGGGTCATTCCCTTTCCTTTCGATTGAGGGCCTTCAACTTCTCTGTGATGATTGCCAGTCGGGCCTCTGTGACGTCCTCCAGCACCCCCGAATCTCCATCGAATGCTAGGAGGATTGCCTTTTCCCATTCCTCCTTCTCCTCCTTCACCTTTCTTGCCGCGATGCGCCCGGCGAACAAGTCGCGGACGTATTTCTCAGAGGCGTCAAGCGCCTCCTTCGCTGTCGGATGGTTGCCGGGACCGTGGTCATTCATTCCCATTGCACCGGGGCGATTGATGGAAGCCTCAAAGTAGAAGCTTCCGTCAATCTCGTCCTGGTAGGGGCGAACGAGAAGGAAAACGGCGTTGCCCTTCCCAGGCCAAAAGACGCTTGTCATTGCGCAAGGCCCGTGAGCCTTGTCGAAGGCCCAATCCCAGGACCGATTTTCCCTCCTCCTTTCGATCTCCCTTTTGAGTTCCGCTTCCATGTCGCGGAGCCTGGCGGGAATCCCGGATCCCCTCCTGCGCCTTTCCATGTTGCTCACTTCTCCACCCTTCTATCCCACGGGATGGGCCAGAGCCCTTCCGCCTCCAATTGCGCTTCCGTGTAGAGCCGAAAGCCTCTCCGGCCTCCAGTGCGAGGCCCCTTGATTCTGTGAATAACCTTCCCCTCTTCGGCTAGCAACTTGATGATTTCATCAATCAGGGCGACCCTGTATCGCCCTCCGATCTTTCGCTGTAGATCGTAGGCGCTACAGCCGGGATTGCTGTTGACGAATTCCCACGTTGTGGCCCCGGTCCGGCTATACGGGGGGGCAAGAGCCGCCTTTTCCTGCTCCAGCTTCTTTTTCGCCTTTACCCTCCTATCCCGCTCCCGCTTTTCGTGGATCTTTATTACGGCATTGGCTCTCAGTGAAAGGGTGACTAGCTCCCTTTCCAGGTATGTGATCCGTTCCTCTAGCGCGCCGATTCTTTTCTCGTCACACATCAATCCTCCTGTCCTCAGGAATGGGCCAAAGGCGTCTTGCCTTTAGCTGCTCTTCCGTATAGAAGGCGTACCCGCGACGACCCTTGGTCGCCTTACCTTTGATTCGATAGACAACCTTCCCCTCTTTGGCAATCTCGGCGATGAATCCGAGGATTTCCGCCATCGTAAAGCGCCTCCATAGGCGCTGTATATCGCAGCTACCGCATCCAGGATTTTCCTGGACGTACTCCCACAGTCTTTCTTTCGGGGGCATGTGTCGCCCCATTAGTCCTCCTTCTTGTTTGTGAACTTGACCATTGGGAGGGGGCACCCTCCAGTGTCTACCTGAAAGGTGCCCCCGGCTTGTGGTGGATTAGTCGGTGAAGCTTACCTTATTCACCTCCCGACTAATCCAGTAGTAGCCAATATAGGAAGGGGAATCCAGGCCCATGGCAATGGCCAGAAGGTCATGGCCAATGCACCTAGCCTTGTGGCGTTCGACCTCCCTTACAAGGGTTTCCGCCAGGCGGATGCCATAGAGGGCGGCAGAAGCGGCGAGCGATGCCGCCAGGTTTGGAACTCTTGGCCTTTTTGCCGGACCGGTGGCCGGAATGGCACTCTCCCTCAGGAGAGATTCAACCTCCCGAATGGCCCGACCGACAACAAGGTTGGGGTTTGATGCGTGCGGATGGGCTTGCAGTTTCCCGAGGTACCGCCTCAGGGTGATGGCGACGATCTGGTTATTGCTCTCCACTACCTGTGTCACGGTGCTACCTCCGTGTAATCGGACTGTCACACAGTAAGGGAGGACAGGGATCCCTGTCCTCCCTCTTGGCCAGCTAGTCACCTACCAAACAAACTCCTCTCGCTCGTCCTCGTCGGAAGTGGTCTGGACGGGCTGACGTGGCCTAGGGGGCGCTTTGGTCGCCCTGCCCTGGACAACCCTCAGGCGGGGGGCCTTGGGCCGCTCCGCGTCGTCCTGGGGCTCGCTGCGGCGAGCTGGGCGACGGACGACCGCCGTAGGGTCAACCACCTCGCCCCGAAGGGTCTTGCCGGGCGCATCGCTCCCCCCCTCGTCCCCCTGGTCGTCGGACAGGTCGATGATCTGCGCGTCCTTTGGGCACGCCTTGGAGAGTCCAACAACAAACCCCCTACGCCCCCCCGACGACTCAGGGTTAGCCCACACCTTTACCGCGTCGCCCAATTCCAGAATCGCCGTATTCCGCTTTTTGGCGCTGACGCGTCCACTCAGCTTCTCCGACAGGTCCGAACCCGTCTGGGGGCCATTCACCGCCAGAATGTTGTAAATCTTTGTGGCGAGAGCGGAACGCGCGCCGGTCGCGCCCGGCCCCATCATCCAAAGACAGGTTGCAGCGGAGTAGCGGATCCAGGCCATTGCCGCCTTAAGGTCGGCAACCCTAATCCTCACAGTATTGATTGGCTTCCCCCTCTCGTCCCTAAGGGGGGTCGTGAGAAGGGCGAATATTGCCGAGATTCGAAGCGCGTAGGGCTTAGCCCTACCAATCCAGACCGCCATTCCCGTTCCGGGGGCAATCATGGCCTCAATCTCGTCGTAACACTTGACCCAATACCGGGCAGCCTCCGGGGACATCCGAATGTCGCCATGAAGGAAGCCGCGCTCAATGTAGCGCCTAAGCATCTCGGCTGTCTGATCCAAAGCGGTGGGGTCCAGATTACCGCCATGCGGCAATTGCTTCATGCTTTGCGAAGCGCAGAACATGAAGCGGTTGACCGAACCGCCCTTGAGGTCATCTTCCGAAAGGGTTGATTGGAATTCCTCCGGTGTCGCATGCCCCAGAATGATTCCCTTCGGCTGATCCAAGATGATGCGAATCATGCTCTTGCCCTGCTTTGTATTGTGTTGGAGGTAATCTCCTTCCCACAATTTTCGGGTTTGCGTGGAAAGCCTCTTGTCTCCACTCATTGCCCGCAGGGCAGCCGCCAATTCCTCTTCTTTGAAGAAGATGGGGAATCCGGTGGGGGCGGGCCATTTTGGTTCTTCGCCCCCTTCCCCCTCTTTGCAGGCGACCGCTTCCGCGTCGGCGATTGTGCCGACCAGCGAGGCGCCACTAATGGGGTAGCCGTCCTCAAAGAACGGCTCTCGCCTGTCGTAGAATCCGGGAACGGCCAACTTGAACACCTTGTTGACTGTTCGGTTCGACTCACCTTTCTTACCAATAGACGAGTCGCCAATAATGGCGGTCCACAAGGTGAGGGGGTGATCAATCTCCCCGTTGACGACGCGAGGCTTAGGCCCAATCGCGTGAGAGAAGTACGTCAGGGCTGTTGCCATCAATGCGGCGGGGTCGGCCTCCGACTCCGGGGCCAGGAATTGTTTAACCACATCCCCGAGGAATCCGGAATAGAAAACCTCGGCGGGGACTGGCTTTTTCATTTCTAGTCCTTTCTTCCCGGTTGATTGGTTTGCAGGGTGACTCTCAAAGGTGGCAGGCGAACGCCTGACATCCATGACAATTGGCCTGCAAGGCTAGGGCAGGGACCGGAGGTAGCATTTTCCGATTATCCCTGCCCTAGCGTGCGCATGATATCAGGTTCCTCTTACCAGCGGATCAAGCCGGGGTTGGCCTCATAGAAGGCGTCCACAATCTGACCATTGATACGACCCCGGTCCTTGGGGGGGTTGACCCGCAGGCGTCGGGCGTGCTGCTGCCCGAACTTCCGGATAGCGAGCGTACGGGCCGCCTTGTCCTGGTCAGAGGGGATGTGGTTAGCGGGCAAATCCGAGATGCCGTCATAGCCGTCGTCACTGTGGACCGTCACGCCCCGACTGGCAGGCTTCTTGGTGCCCGCAGGGCGACGCGCAGGGGGAGCCGGGGGGGTGACAACCTTCGGGGGCTCAGGGGCAAAGGGGTCGTCCTCCTCCTCCTCGTCCTCCTCCTCCTCCTCGTCCTCCTCCTCCTCCTCCTCGTCCTCGTCCTCGTCGTCGTCGTCGTCCACCCCCAGGCCGAGGGACGACGCCGTAGCGTGCTCCCTTGCCGCCGTCTCGTCGGGGTCCTCGTCGGTCTCGTCCTCGTCGGTCTCGGTCTGGCTACCCTGCCCCCCGAGCTTCGCCAGAATCCGCCCGTCCGACTCTCTGACGCCCTCCTCCTCGGGCTCTTTCCAGTCCCCGTCCTGGATGGCGGCATACATTTCCGTTCTCCTCATGTGCTTGACGAACGGGGAGAGGATCTTCGCCTCGTAGGCCGTCAGGCACTCCCCGCACGCGTCCAACTTGCGGGCCTCCGGCTTGCTCTCCTCCCCATTGCCCGATGCGGTCGGGTCGTAGATAAAGACAATCTTTCCGGTGTCCCGATTCTCCTCAAAGAAAAAGTTAACGGTCTCGGAATCGGCCGGAACCATCTCCCTTCCCTCGGAACGGGCGTCGTGGATGCTGCAAACAATCTTGCGAGCCATTGTCTTGCCTTCCTTGTTGCTGGTGTAGCCGTATGCTACCCCATCGCTCCCCCCAGCCGGATTCGATCCGGCACCCTCACGGCTTTTCCAGGGGGATGGGCATTACTTGCCCGGATGTCCGAATATGGCGATACTCGCCAAATCGTCAATAAACCAGTGAGGGTCACCCCCTTCCGGGATATTCCTCATCACCCATTCATGGGTGATGATTCTCCCCGCCCATTTCTGGGGCTCTTCGGAGTCAAGGACCTTTCGAATCATTTGGCGGGCGTGAAATAGCCCGGCTTCCGGCTTCTCATGCCGGGCGAGGGACAGGGTTATGATCTTCCAACCCTCTTGGGCCGTAACCCACCCCTTGCGGTTGTCGCTTCTACACTTCCAGGTGGCGGCGTAAACCCGTTCCTGTTTCCAGGACCAATTACCCCTAACCTCATCCCAGAAAGGGTCTTCTGTCACCTGAAAGGCCCGACCCTTCGGACCAAGAATGACATCCATGAGCATGAGCGTACGCGGCTCGTGTGAAAGGAACCACATGGGGTGGACGGGCATCCCGTGAGCGAGAAGATAGGCAATGACGATTGAGGTAGAAACCTTCTTTTCGTCCTGCACCCTCAGCGGCTTGGAATTGGGAACCTTGATGGCCCCCACCTCCCCCCACCATGTTCGGATTTCCTCTTTCTCGTCTCTGGTTGCGCCGAACTTCTCAGACACCGATCACCTCTATCTGTGCCTCCTTCATGTCCGCTAGGACGTTTGTCTTCAATCCCGTTTCGGGATTGGTGTCGTGGCGGGTGATTTTCGCTCCACGTTCATTGTTGCCCCGAATGTAGACACGCCTACCGGCACGCCAATCCCAGGGCTTGTCATAGGTGAACCACTTGAACCATTCTCCAATGTCGGAGACAGCCATGATTCCCAAACATATTCCTTCCTTGCCGTGGGCACGAAAGGATTTGACAATGGTCACCTCGCCGGTAACCCGGTCTCCGATGCGTCCAAGGTGGACGCTATTCCTTACCCGATCCCATCGGAAGTTGGGAATCTCCGAATCGGGATGGGGCATTGTCGTCGCCGACATCATTACACCCCCCTTCAAACCAGTAATGGCCGTTGGGGTTCTTGCAGAAGACGCAAACGTTTTCCGGCTTCCGCTTGAATCTCTCCTCATCCACCTTCCAGCGACGGGATTCCTTGCACCGGATACACGTCACGTCATCGGCGAACTTTGTGAATGCCGGAATTTCCGGTATTCTGCGATGCTTGGCTAGGGGGTGAATCATTGCACCATAAGGCGTCCAGTGAATGAAAGGCCCGTCTCCCATAGGTCTCCTCTCGGATGATGTATTAAGTACGTACCCCCGACCCCATTCGATGGGGCACCCTCACGGCGTGTTCGGGGGCCGCAATCATTGCACTGCCACAATGATTGCAAGAATGACAATGACTGGCAGGAATCCAAGAATGATTCCTATGAGAACCATGTCTCTGTCTCTGGGGGAGTCGGGAACGGGTAAGCGATCGAAGATGCTCACCGGACAGGCCCCCCGTCAATGACAATAAGGAGGGTGACTGTCATTGTCATGACCAGCAATAGGCCAATGAGAGCCCAGTGAACAATGTCAGCCGGACCCATCGGCATTGCCCTCCTTCTTCTCCCTTTCCGCCTCTTCCGCTTTCCAGACGAGACAGGCCGCGAGGATGATGGTTGCGTTTCCCTCTGCGAGGGACTTGACCGTCTCCAGAATTGTTGTGGGGGCACGCCGTTTCCCCATTACACGGGACGGAAGATCATGACGTCGCGGGTGTAGAGCCCGCGGAGTATCTCCGCGAGGTGTTCATTCATAACAACAATCTCCCCATCAGGCTTGCCGCTGGGGAGCGTGAGCTGTTCGACCTTGAACACCTTCGGGTATCGGTCCGCCTCTTCCAGGGGGCCGCTGACAATCAGGTCCCCCTTTCTGAGGTATCTGATTTGGGTAATGATCACCCGGTGCTCTCGACCGCATACAACCGTGCGGGCACCTGGGTGTTTGGGGGATGCCATTCCATCCCCTCCTTTCTTTGGGGAGTGCCTTGCCGGTTAGTCGATTCCGGCTATAGCCCCTTTACGACAGGGCAAGGCTGGTATTGCTATTCTTCCGTCCACCTCTCCCTAATGGCCTCCTCATCGAAGAGGACATTTAGCGCCCTCTGGAAGACTCTACTTAGCGCACGGTCGCGAATGTTCCACCGCTCTACCGCACTCACCCTGCCTGGACCCCATTCGGCGGTGAGGTGATTCACGTATTCGTCAAAGAGTCTCGAAAACTCCTTCCATAGGTCACTAACGCGGGAGTTGTCGGGGTGGTCGGTGTATCCACTCCTACGCCACTTGATGTAAGCCTCTGTGAGGTCTTCCAGGACTTTCGCCTTATCCACGCTTTCCCCTAGTCCCATGAATTGGTGTAGTAGCCGGTACGCTTGCGACTCTCACGCCATTCCGCTATGGCGTCCTCTGTGGCGGGTTCGTAGTCCTTAAGGTCGTAGTTGCGAAAGCATGTGTCCTCCATCATCTGAAGGACGCCATCCGAGGACTCATAGGTAAGGTGCCAGGAATCGACAACCATAACCCTTGCGGTCCACCCCACACTCTTACAGGTGATGAAGTCGCCCGCCTTGACGTCGTTGCGGTCCATTATTACGCCTCCTGAACCTTCGGGCGAAAACCGGACCACACCCCACGGGCAATGATGCCCTCGACGCTCGCCTCAGCCCCTTCCTTGGTTGCGTGCCATGAGATGGCGGTCCACTGCCCTCCACCGAAGGTCATGACGTTGTATCCACGTGACATCTCGTTCACCTTTCGCCGTTGTGTACTTGCGTGCCCACAAGGGGAATCGAACCCCTTAAGGAAATCCCCCTCCAGGATTTCCCTGTCGCCTCAGACGTGGGCCGTTTCTATCCCGCCTGCCAAATGTCCGTCACCTGGCGAATCTTGCCGGATTCGTGGTGCGAATACTTGGCCCCATCGACTATGCCTATGTTCCGGTTCATCCATCGGGCAATGGCGCTCTCACCCTTGGAGGCGACTTCATCGGGAACGTCGATTTCCATGGAATAGAAGGTGATTTCCGTCATGGTGTAGACGTCGCGGGTGATTTTCACTAGACCCCCTCAATATCGTACTGCTCCGCAATGCAGCTATAGAAGCTGGTTGCCCAATCCCTCTCCTCTTCCGTGATGTCATAGAACCCCACGTGACTCCCCAGGACCCTCGCGAGGTTCCGGAGGTCGGATGCGTTGAGGGTCATGGGGAAGCTCTCACCCTTGCCGTCGATGGCCTCATCAAGGGCTTCCGCCATCTCTTCGCTACCAATGGTGAAACTCTGCATTGCCTTTTCCTTTCGTTGCCGGGTATTGCGAGCGCCCCTAGCCGGATTCGATCCGGCACCCTCACGGCATACTTAGGGGCCACCTATCTACTTGACTATGGTGATGGCGGCAATCGCGCCCTTGTCGCCGAACGTGACATCCAGGGGCACGTTCCGGTATTCCCTGTTCTCGATTTTGTAACCGATCTGGCTATCGGCCTCTGTGAGTGCCGAAGTGCCATCGGTGAACGTCACCCTGTACCGGGGGTTTCCGGTCCTACTGAGAGGCATCCTCTCAAGGGTCGAGATCACCATGCCCTTACGGGTTTCAGCCATTGTCGTTCCTTTCGCCTTTGATTGCATTGCGTCCCCATTTACCATTGAAGGTCACGGCTAAACCGATGGGGGACCTTTTTAGGGGTCGTTACGTTCCATTTCGGCGTAGTGGGCACCCTCCCACACTTCCCTAGCCTTTTCCGGGGAAAGGGCCACTTGGGATGCGTTGGCACGGATGAACCACTCTTGCAGTCGCAGAGATGGACTCAGGGGCGTATTGGCGTGCTCCATACACACGACACCCGTCTCCTCATCGCAGACGCAGGACACCATCGATCACCGTTTCTTAATTGGGGTGACTGCGACAGTCTCCCTGTTGGAGTGGCTGTCATCTCGGGCACTGAGTCGCTTAATGCCCTTTCCCAGGTGTGCAGTGCACACATTCATGGAATCCGTGCAAGCGCAAACCGTGTCAAGGCGCCAATGTGCATTCTTGACTTCCGGGCACAGGCGACAGATTGCCATTATCCGATCCACCCTCCGTGATATGACCAGCCATTCCAGGACTCGTCATATTGGTCTGCCTGCCGGAGCTGATCTTCCCACTCCCGACTTCCCGGATAGTCTTCCGGGAATACCACTATGAGAGGTTCGTCCATTTCAGCCCTCCGGATAGATGATGTACGTGTATGCGCCCATGCGGATACCGTCCTCCTCGAAAAACTCTTCCGAGATTCGTCGGGCAATCCCCATTCCGTTCCTACCGGCCCACGCGCGGGCCGCCTGGCCTGCCGAGTACCCCGGACTGCGACTGGCGCCCGACCCTCTTGCCAGGCTTACCGTGATGGCGAGGATACGGGTATCCTTCCCCGACTTCTCGCCCGGCCCGCAGTCAATGACGTCAATCTCGTCTCTCAACGCGCCTCCTTTGTGTTGCGTAGACGATATAGGACTGCGCGGAGTGCGGGGAGTCGAACCCCTAAAGTGCCCCAACCTAGGCACACACCCCTACCTCTAGCTAGGCGTAATGGCGGGCACAGGCTTGCACGTGGGACGCGAGATTGCCCACATAGATGGAATCCCGGTAGTCCTCAGCGCATTGCTGCACACTGCCATATGCGTTGTATCCCCCCTCGTTTTCCCACTTGTACTTGAAGTCCTCTAGGAGGATGGCCTGTGCGGGGGCAGGCAGGGAGGAATACTCCTCACCCCATGCGAGCGCCAGTTCCTCGCGGAACAGTTCGTTGGATGGCACTACTTCACCTCGAATCTTTTTTTGCCGAGACGGAACCGGTCACTCGTTTTGAGGTTATTCCCCAGGGTCTCCAGTTCCGCTATTCGTGCATTGAATTCCTTCACGCACCCCTGACAACCCTTTTCGGTTTCCAGGGCGACAAGCCATCTCGTCGCCTCCAAATACCTATTGATCAGCAGTAACGCATTGTATTTGGTGATGCGCTGGCTAGGGTGTAGGAGTCGGTCCAGAATGGACACTATTTGCCGCCTAAAGGGTGTAGTAGGTGACCGGTGTGAGGACTGCGATTGCGAGTCCCCACACTATGAGAATGACGTCGGCGATAATCACACCGCATCCGTAGGGACGTAGGTGTGTGGCCCCGTGGGGATCACGCGGGATTCCTTGCTCGCCATGTTCTTGACGTCCTCCACCGTGAGGACGCGGCGAACCGTGGGGGGATGGGGAAACATGATGTCCAGCCCGCCCATGGTGCGGTCGAACTGGTCACGGTCCAGCAATCCGGCCTTGAAGGCCAGGACGATAATGCGACGCATTGCATTACCTTTCTCTTGGGAGTCTCCGGAGACAGATTCGAACTGTCGGTAACCCCTTGCTATGGCAAGGCGGGGTCGTTACCCCATTCCAGCCTTACGGCTTAATGGTCCGGAGATTGTCGCGACTCATTCCCCTAAGGGGTTCTCTTACCCCTGTCCCTTAAGGGAATGATTTGGCGTGTCGCACTGACCCGAAGGATCGGGAACAATTCCCCGGTATGAGTTACCTTCGGTCAGCCTTAATTTTGGGCGGCATTGGAATAACCATCGCGTCTGTCAACCGCGATGGCCGGAATCTCTTGCCTTTTCTCTATCAATCCATTTTCCGGGATGGCCGCGAATTGTCGGGCTAAACCATCTTTTCGGATTTGGTACTAACTCGTTTTCGCTCCGGGCAGGTGGCAAGTATCCCCGGACCTAAATAGCGAACTCATCAGTCAAACAACATCCAAACCCATCTGCTACCGAGATAATCAGCAAGTGCGTACCCTGCCAATTACCAAGATTCTCGATCAAGGCTCAATTCCGATGCGGAGCATGCCAACAGAACTAGCGCTTATCCGTGTATCTGACTGTTTCAGCGCTTCACTAGGCCAGGTCACTTGCTTGCCTAGTGGACTTGAGTAGGTTTCCCTACGTCAGATTCACCTTTGCGTTTTGTTCCGTGATCGCCATTTCAGGCAATCAGGGTCAATTCCGCTATGTCTCGATACAACTCATGTGCGCTTTCGCTAGCCGTCAAGGCTCCATCTGTCCCACATTTCCCCCTACCGTTAGCCTAGAGTCCTGTTTCTCGGCTACACGTTCCGTCAAGTAGGTTCGGGATATCCATCCCTAGTGGCGTATGGCTTACCTAAGACCTAATGAGGTCTCACGGATTATGGGCAATCCCGTCGAAACGGGACCACTACTCACGCACACACTGTGTATTCGCATATTTGGCCTAGCTTGGATTCACCGGGAACGTCTTCAAACGCTCTCGGCTTCCTTGCTCAGACTGGCCTTATGCGATTATCAAGAAACATGCGATCGCCACCTACTAACCCCCTGAAATTACCGGGGACGTTCTGTAGTAGACCGACTAGTCTCAATCCGTCCATAGCTTGTCAGAGGATGTATTAAGCCGTCCGGCCATCTGTTCCTGTCTAGTCTGGACTGCCCTAAGGGGCAGGCTACTCAAAGGCAGCAAAAGACAGAGCGCTATCACATTGTGGTCTAAGCCTCCATTCGGAGGAATGCGATAGTCACGGATGACTGTTCGGCTTTGTGTGAATCGGGTTTCCCCATTCGGATCACTTGCTTTCCAGATTCCCGACTTGCGTCGGGCTGATCCTTCTTCGGTGTCGATGGGCGACCTATTGCCCATCCCCTCACACCTATTACTAGGTGTGCGATTCGCACCCTCTGACTCGCTATGAAGTTCTCAAGGAACAGGCAGAGACATCGATCACACACCTATTGCTAGGTGCGCTCCCGTTGCCCTGCTGTTTAGTTGTTTTCGTCGTTGCCGACACCCAGAACATTACGCACCCCGATTCTGAGTCAGAAAACGCTCTGACCTGGGGTTTCTTTCCTGACTACCTGCGGAAACGTCCCGCAACCCGTGTCAACGACTGTAACCAACCCTTGTGACCTGCATTCTTTTAAACCCGGTCACCATAACCGCAGGTCAGAGGCTTAAAAAATACTTCCCAGATTCTTTGTACCCATGGGTAGCATTACTCTCCGTAGGCCGAAGTATGCCTAGACCTACCCAAACAATACCGGGAATCGCATATATCCCATTTGTCCGTTTCGTCCGAATGACCGTCTGACATGATCTTTGTCAGGAGTCAGTCAGGAGAAAAGTCGCGTGCTACATGCCCAAAGATCCCATATGTCCGAATAGTGGTACGTCCGGCTTTGTCCCCTAGTGCCCTATTCCCTATGGGGGCTAGTAGGGGTCAACTCCCCTGATGGGTGATGTATTAAGTGCCTGAATCCCATTGATTCGTATCCTATGTTCGAACAATCCCCATTGATTCGAACATCTGTTCAGTCCACACAGAATCAGACATATAGGACATGCCTCTGTATGGCCCTGAGATGGCCTGTAACAAGATCACATGCCTATCCGGCACTCTCTATCCAAGACCATGATCAAAAAGGTTTCCCCTGGTCATAGGGGCTTCCTATGGGCATGCCTGCCATGACCCATCCCCATGGGTCCGACCCATGGCCAGAACTAGAAGCATGTTCTGTTCTAAATGATCTTGTCCTGTATGCCCCTAGTGCATACCCCATGGGGCACTAGTGCCCCTATATGGGGCAATGTCCGTATCCCACCTACCTATATAGACAGGACCTTATCGTCATAGTGACGATATGAGCAGTGGGCTCTACGGCATGTAGTACTACAGCATGTAGTGCTGGCATACATACCGAGTATGCACAATGCCCATTGATTCGAACACACATACGAATCAATACAACAATACAGAGAGTCAATACATCTAACTATGGGTGACCACATAATACATATCCCAACAATGCCATTCCCCCGTATGCCCATGAATCCCATTGTCCCCCAACAATGGGGAATGTGTACCCCCTGAGGGTATGTATTAAGTAATCCCATTGTTTGATCACGAAACGGTGAATGCCATTGATACCGTATAGGGGTGGGGGGTACCCCTAAATGGCATTGTTATGGACCC